>Ga0335081_10004204_pt1 | contig 22711 bp, 14 predicted proteins | sample Lox_Sample_35_FD_206713 | JGI IMG/M metagenome (GOLD analysis project Ga0335081, IMG submission 206713) | Soil microbial communities from Loxahatchee National Wildlife Refuge, Florida, United States - Lox_Sample_3.5 | ecosystem: Environmental > Terrestrial > Soil > Wetlands | place: USA...
CGCAGGGCGATGGCGGCCACGCGCACCGGCCGCGCCAACGTGCACATGCTCGACGGCGTCACCGTGGATGCCTACGGAGCGCAAATGCCGCTCAATCAGGTGGCCCAGGTGCATGCACCCGAGGCCCAGATGATCACGGTGCAGCCGTTCGATCCTTCCCAGTTGGGCGCGATCGAGAAAGCGATTCGCTCCGGCGATCTCGGTCTGAATCCGATGAACGACGGCAAGATCATTCGCGTGCCCGTTCCGCCGCTCACGCAGGAACGCCGCCAGGAGATGGTTAAACATCTGCATAAAGTGCTCGAAGAGCATCGCACCGCCGTGCGCAACATCCGCCGCGACGGCAATGACGCCACCAAGAAGGCGCTCAAGGACAAGAAGATTACCGAGGACGACGAGAAGCGTTCGCTCGAGGAAATCCAGCGTCTGACCGACGACGAAATCAAGAAGATGGAAGAGATGAGCAAGGCCAAAGAAAAGGAAGTGCTGGAACTGAAATAGTCGTTGGTCGTTGGTCGTTTGTCGCTCGTCGATCGTCGTGTTCGGATAGGCAGGATTTTCCAAACCAGCACACCGTTTCTGCCGGCGTCTTGTTGTTGGCTGCGGACGAATTCCATCGTTGACTCTCGAAAACGCCCGTGCGTAGCCCGGTTTCGACGCACAGAAGTGCATGTACCTGGTTGACGAAACCGGCCTTCTCCGACGCAAGTCGTTCCAAATCAATAACATCTCAAGCAGTTCTTGGCCGAGGTAACTCTCTCCTCGGTTACGAGACATTTCCACATGCCGCGTGTTTCCATGTGCGTGAAGCAAACATGCCGCTCCGACCGAGCCACTTCACATAAAACCACTTTCGTATTAGGAGTTTTCTGCCATGAAAAACTTCTTTGGGATCGCCTTGCTCGTTGCGCTCACCATGATGGGGATGGGTTGCGGTTCATCCAACTCCTCCTCGGGAGGAAATAACCCGCAGCCAGGCAGCGTTTTCGCAACTGCCGAGGACGCGCCCCTCGCCTCTGTCGTGGGTTTTAACGTCACCATAAACTCCATTACGCTCAACGGGCAGGACGGCACGACCGCGACCGTGCTTTCAACGCCGACTAGCGTGGACTTTGCACGGCTCATTGGCTTGCGCGCGCCGCTGGCCTTCAACTCTGTTGCCCCGGACACGTACATCAGCGCGACCTTCGTGCTGGCCAACCCGGTCATCGACTACGTCAACATGGGTACGAATCCGCCATCGTTGAACAACCCGCCCATCGCCGGGACTTTTCCCGACAATCAGAATCCCTACAGTCTGAAGGTGAGCTTCCCTCGGCCGATGGTGGTCGCGCCGAATGGGCTGGCCGGCCTGAAGATGGAAATGGACATCCGCGATTCAGTCGCGGTTGACCAAAACGGGCAGGTCACAGGACCCGTCATCTACATCAAGGCGACCAAGGCCAGCGATCCTGACGGTCAGGTCACTGATCTCACCGGCGGCCTGGTTTCGGTGAACGCGCCTAACTCTTTCGTGATCCAGGGGCCCTACGGGCGTCAGCTCACGATCGACGTCAGCGACAATACCCAGTTCAACAGCGGCTGGAACATCAACAATCTTGCGACGCCGGCGATCGTCGGCGTGCAGGGCCGGTTCCAGGCTGACGGCAGCCTAATGGCCGATGGCGTTGAAGTCATCACTACCGCGCATTCGTTCGTCTCCGGACGGGTGCTGCAGGTCACAAACAACGCCGGCGACGTGCAGGTCACGATGTGGGTGGGTGAAACGGGGGCTGACATGGTCAGCGACGTGGACTCCATCCAGACCTTCGACATCACCGCAGTTACGCAATACGACGTTTGCTTCTTCGACAATACGCTGACGCAGCTTGTGTTCAGCGACAGCAGTTCGCTCATCGTGGGACAGCGCATCTTCGTCGGCGGCAGCTACGGCAACAGCACTTTCACGCCGCAGATGATCTCGCTGCGCCGGCAGGGCGTGTACGGCATGTTCAACGTCGGCAGCGTGACCGTGACCAACGATAACGCCGGCAGCTTCACCATGGCCAACGACGGCCTGGCCGGGTACACCACCAACGGGACGGTGACGGTCGACACCTTTAACGGGACCGTTTTCTTCAACCTGAGCGGCTTGAGCCAGCTCCAGGGTGAGACCACATCGGTTCCGATCGTCGCTCGCGGCTTGCTGCTGAAAGACCCGACCACCGGCAATCCCACGTTCTATGCGGGATTCGTGGCGGATCCTCCGCAGCCGACAGGCAATTGATTCAAACGTCAACCGGTAATGACAGCGGACGGCCTTCGGGCCGTCCGCTTTATTTTGGAGCCAAAAGAGTTCGAGGCTGCCCCACCTTGGCGGTTTTCGAAGGGGTGGGCTGCTTCACCGTATAATCAAATGAGCCCATGAAGCGGATCGTCAAAGCCGTCTGTCCGCATGACTGCCCCGATGCCTGCGGGGTTCTGATCACGGTCGAAGACGGCCGCGCGACGAAAATTCAGGGCGATCCCGAGCATCCGGTGACGCGTGGGTTTCTGTGCGCCAAGGTTGCGAAGTATCTGGATCGCGTTTATTCGCCAGAACGGGTGCTCTATCCCATGCGGCGGGTTGCGCCGAAAGGGCCCGGGGTGGGGCCGCGGAGCCGCGCTCCGCACGACCGGGTCAAAGACCCGGTCCCACATGAACAAGTCTGGCAGCGGATCTCCTGGGATGAGGCTCTCGACGAGATCACATCGCGCTTTCGCGCCATCTCGGCCGAGTTCGGCAGCGAAGCCATCCTGCCTTATTCCTATGGCGGAACTCTGGGGACACTCAACGGTTCGACGATGGATCGCAGGTTTTTCCATCGGCTGGGCGCGTCGCAACTGGACCGCACCATCTGTTCCGCAGCCGGCGAGGCCGGGCTGAGGTCGGTGTTGGGTGCGAAGTTCGGAACCGAACCCGAGCAGTTCCGCCACTCGAAGTACATCATCGGCTGGGCGGCGAACATCCACGGCAATAACGTGCACCTGTGGCCCTTCATCACCGAGGCCCGGCGGAACGGCGCCAAGCTGGTGGTGATCGATCCCTACCGCACCCGCACCGCCGCTTGTGCGGACTGGTACTTGCCGATCAATCCGGGAACCGACGCCGCCCTCGCTCTTGGGCTGATGCATGTGATCATCGGAGAAGGTCTGCACGACACCGACTATGTGGCGAAATACACATTGGGCTTCGACGCCCTGCGCGAGAAAGTGAAGGAATACACGCCCGACCGCGTGTCGCGCTGGACGGGGATTTCCGCCGGCGACATTCTGCGCCTGGCGCACGAGTACGCGACCACACGCCCGGCTGCGATCCGGCTCAACTATGGAGTGCAGCGATCCGAACGCGGGGGTATGGCGACCCGCGCCATTACCATGCTCCCCTGCATCACCGGATCCTGGAACGATGTAGGCGGAGGGCTGCAGCTTTCGACCAGCGATGCCTTCGGTCTGAACACCGAAGCCCTGAAAAGAACTGATTTTATGCAAACCTCGCTGGGGCGCGAGGCTCGCACCATCAACATGGTCGAACTGGGACGCGTGCTTAATACTTTGAACGATCCTCCGGTCAAGGTGCTGTTCGTGTACAACTCGAATCCGGCGGCGGTTTGCCCGCAGCATAATGAGGTCATTCGCGGCCTGCAGAGGCCCGACCTTTTCACGGTTGTCCACGAACAGTTCTTCACGGATACGACCGACTACGCCGACATCGTGCTGCCGGCGACCACTTTTTTTGAGCAGAAGGACCTGCAAAAAGCGTATGGGCACTATTACCTGCAGGTTTCGAATCAGGCGATCGCGCCGCTGGGAGAATGCCGTTCCAACCTTGAAGTTTTCCGGGCGCTCGCCGAGCACATGGGTTTTGAAGAAGCATGTTTCCGTGAGACGGACGACGAGATGATTGACCTGGCGCTGGACTCGACCGATCCCTGGCTGGAGGGAATCAGCCGCAAACAGTTGGAGCAGGGTCCGGTACGGCTGAACTTCAGGGGTCAGGGATCGGGGATCCGGGGCCAGTCAGATCGGGAGCCGTTTCTCCCCTTCGCCAGCGGCGGCTTCCGCACGGCTTCCGGCAAGGCCGAGCTTTACAGCGAAGCGCTCAAGACCCAGGGACTCGACCCTGTCGCCGACTACACGCCCCCGGCAGAGTCACGCCACGGGGTAGACAGCGGCGGTTTTCCGCTCGAACTCCTGGCTCGGAAGTCCGACAATTTTCTGAATTCGACCTTCGCGAACGTGCCCTCGGTCCAGAAAATGGAAGAACCCGGTTTGCTCGAGATTTCCGCCGGCGATGCGCGGGCGCGGGGCATCGCAGATGGTGACAAGGTTCGGGTCTTCAATCGCCGCGGGGAGGTGTGGCTGCAGGCCCGGGTCGACGGCACGGTTCAACCGGGAGTCGTATCCGCCCGGCTCAACTGGGCCAAGACGTCTCCCGGCTTCCAAAGCATCAATGCCTTGACGTCAGAAAAACTTACGGATATGGGCAACTCGGCAACGTTTTATTCCGTCTTGGTGGAAGTAGAGTTAGCCAAGCCAGCAAACAGTAGCGAGGGGCCAGTTGTCAGTGACCAGTAAAGGCTTCCTGAGACTCGGGATCAGGACACCGCTGGTACCGAGGCCGGGCCGCTTAAAACGAGCAACCCTGGACTTCTTTAGGGGTTGCGGCTTGGACGCATTCCGCTGGTCTACCGTATAATGGCAGTTTTCTTACATCCCAGAGGCTGAGGTCGTAGCGATTCCTTTTCGCTTTCATCGGCAGAATCCTGTTATGTCACGGCAAGCCCGCGGTCCAGCCGCCGGGCTCGCGCCATCTCCTTTATTTCGACGGGCTTGTCTCTTCTTGAGGTCGCGTGGAGCCAGGGTGTGCGTGGTTCTGAGCGCGATTCTGCTCGGTACCGCCGGACTAGCCTGGACACAAACCGAATTGGTCACCGGGATCAGCGTCAGCGGAAACCGCCGCATTCCCGCCGACACCGTCAAGGCGCACATCTTCACCAAGGTGGGGGATGTCTACGATCCGACGGCGCTCGAACGTGACTTCAATTCCGTGTGGAACACCGGCTACTTCGAAGATGTCAAGATCCTTCGGCAGCAGAGCCCCAAGGGCTGGGATCTGATTTTCCAGGTGAAGGAAAAGCCGACCATCCGCGAGATTCTCTACGTCGGCACAAGCTCAGTTTCGCAGAGCGACATCCTCGACCGCTTCAAGCAGGATAAAGTCGGCCTGGTCGTCGAAAGCCAGTACGATCCCACCCGCATCAAGAAGGCGGAAGTTTCCATCAAGAACCTGCTGGCCGAGCATGGCCGCCAATTCGCCACCATTCGCACCGAGGTGCGGCAGATTCCTCCGGCCGCGGTGGGCATCACTTTCGTGGTGAAGGAAGGACCAAAGGTCAAAGTCGGCAAGATTCGCTTCGAAGGAAACACCCATATCAAATCGCGCGTCCTGCGCGCGGCCATGAAGAACCTGAAGCCCATCGGTATTCCGCATTCCATCTTCCTGGAAAATATCTTCGCCAAAACCTACGACGCGACCAAGCTGGACGAGGACACCGAGCGCGTCCGCATGGAATACCAGAACCGCGGCTACTTCAAGATGAACGTGGCTGGTGAGCCCAAGACAGAGATGCATGACACCGGGCACAAAGGCTTCCATATCCCGCTGCTGCAGGCGGGGCCGGGCAAAGCCATCAACATCACGATGCCCATCGAGGAAGGCGACAAGTACCGGCTCGGCAAGATCACCTTCAAGGGCAATGCTCACATTACCAATAACGCTGCACTGCGCACGTTGATTCCGCTCAAAGACGGGGATATTTTCAGCCGGGCGAAAATCGCCAAGGGCATGGAAAACCTGCGCAACGCCTACGGCCAATATGGCTACATTAACTACACGGCCAACCCCGACACCACGTTCGACGAAGACAAAAAGCTCATCAATGTGGAATTCGACATCGACGAAGGCAAGCAGTTCTATGTGCGCCGCATCGAATTTGTGGGCAACACCACCACGCGCGACAAGGTCATTCGCCGCGAACTGGCGCTGGAAGAAGGCGGCATCTACAACTCGAAACTCTGGGAGTTCAGCCTGCTCCGGTTGAATCAGCTGTCATACTTCGACCAGCTGAAACCTGACGATCCCAACGTGACCGACAAGAAGTTGGACGAAAAGAACGGGCTGGTGGACCTGACCCTCCATGTCCATGAAAAAGGCAAGAACAGCATCGGCTTGAACGGCGGGGTCAGCGGGCTGGAAGGCGCTTTTATCGGCCTCAATTACTCGACCAACAACTTTTTGGGCCGCGGTGAGACCCTGCAGATTCAGATCAGTCTGGGCAACCTGGCGCGGAGCGTGATGTTCGGCTTCACTCAGCCCTACATGTTCGACCGCCCGCTGCAGTTCGGCTTCAACGTTTTCGGAAACCGCATCAACTTCAACCAGGCACGCCAGCTTTCCATCTTCAGCGGCCAGAATCTGAATCTTCCCAGCGCGGTGTTGCAGAACCTGCAGAATTACTCGCAGTCATCGATCGGATTCACTACATCGTTGAGTTATCCCCTGCACCGCTCCTTGAAGCGCATCGGCATCACTTACTCGCTGGATCGCTCGACTCTGTTGCCGGTCTCGACCGCGTCGAAGAATTTGTTCGAGTTCATCCAGTTCCGCGGAATTTCCGGTCCCAACGCGGTCAATGGCATCATCACCAGCAAGATCTTTCCCAACTACTCGGTCAACACGCTCGACGCCGGACTGTTTCCCAAGAGCGGCCACCAGTTCACAGCTGGAGCCGAATTCGCAGGAATTGGCGGCACCGTGCACTCCATTCGCCCCATCGTCAACTACAAGAAGTTCTTTCCGCTTCAGAAGCACCGCAACGCTTTCGGCGTCAACGCGCAAGCATCGTACATCAGCGGATGGGGCGGCCTGGTGTCACCGCCGTTCCAGCGTTTTTACATGGGCGGTGAATACGATCTGCGCGGCTTCGATATCCGCTCGATCTCGCCGGTCGCCTTCCTGCCCAATGCCAACTCGATCGTGCTGCGCAATCCGGATGGCACGCCCGTACCCAAGAACCCATCCAACCCGCGCCAGGGGAATTGGACGATCCCGATTCCGGTAGACCAGATTGTGTTTCCCGGCGGCGATCTCAGCGTGTACACCAACTTCGAGTACCGTTTCACGATCGCCGGACCCGTGTCGATTGCGCCCTTCGTGGACAGCGGAATTGACCCCATCGTGCGACCTTCGCAGCTGCAAATCGCGCAGCAGCAATATGACGAGGTGATCGGCACATATTTCGGATGTCCGGCGCTCGACGCGGGGTACAACTGCTTGGGCGGAGCCCGCTTGAATCCCCCGCCTTCCGATTTTCTACAGGTGCTCGGCTCAACGAACTGGAGGCCGCGCATTGACACCGGGCTCGAACTGCAGATGTTCCTGCCGGTGGTCAACGCACCGTTCCGCATCTACTGGGCGTATAACGCGCTGCGGTTGGACAATCCGGCAACGCCGCCGATTCCCGTGACTCGCCAAATGTTTCCACCGGGCGCTGCCGGCGACTACACTTATCACCTGGCGGTGAACACTTATTCTCCCAGCTTCCTGCTGCGTGAGCCGCGGAAGACTTTCCGCTTTACCGTGGCCACCACGTTCTAAGCGTTGGGTTTGACGGCGATTCTGAGGGTTTCTATAATATGCGTGATCCACGCCATCCCGAAGCGCGAGAGTCGTGGACGGCACGCCCGCAGATTTGGCGTGCGACGCTGGCAATCAAATGCGCCCCTTCCGACGGCGGCCCTTTTACCTCGGCGGAGACCTCATTACAGTTCGGCCCAGCGTTGACCGAGAAGAAAATCTGAAGTGACTGGCGAAGTTCATTCCCGGAACTGTGTTCCGACGAGTATGTCCCAAGGAGTGCAAGCAACCCAATGACAAGCAAGTTTCTGCGATTTTTCTTAACTGCTGTGGTTCTGTTTGCGATTAGCGCATTGGCCCAAACCGCCACCCCAGCCTCCGGTTCGACTGCTGCCCCCGCCGCCTCTGCGCCGGCAGCTCCGACCACAACCGCCTCCCTTACCGGCACCAAGGTGGGAGCCATCAACATTGAAGGCGCGGTTTTCGGCACCAACGAGGGCCGTCGCGACATGGAAGCGCTGCAAAAGAAGTTTGAGCCGAAGAACTCCGAACTGAAGGGCCTGAATGAGGAGCTCGAGGCGCTAAAGAAGCAGCTCAACACTCAGGGACCCAGCCTGAACCCAGACGCGGAAGCCAATCTGAAAAAGCAGATCGAGGGCAAGCAAAAAACGTTTGATCGCGCCATGCAGGATGCCCAGGAAGATTTCGGCAGCCAACAACAAGATGTTTTTGGCCGCATTCTGGGCAAGATGGCTCCCATGATCGTGAAGTACGCCCAGGACAACGGCTATGGCATGATCGTGGATACCTCGAAGCCTTGGCCGCAGGGCCCGGTGTTGATCGCAGGTGCCGGCGTGGACATCACTCAGGCGGTGGTAGACGCATACAACGCGCAGTCGGCCGTCCCCGCGCCGGCTCCGACTGGCACTGCTGCCAAGCCAGCGGCTCCCAAGCCCGCGGCACCGAAGACCACTGCGCCGCAGACAACTCAACCAAAGCAGTAAGAGCGACACCTCGGGTGTCGGAAAAGTTCCCGCAGGCCGCGTGACAGCGCGGCCTTTTTTCTTTGCGCTCGACTCGCCATCGTGAGTCCTCGTGGTGTCCTTACCAGCAGACGGATCCTGTAAGAGGAGGACACCATGTTCACCGACAGCATGCTCGAAGTTACCCGGGCCCAACGTTCGCGCCGAAGCTGGACTACCCTAACCTCATTCGGACTGCAGGCCATGGTGATCGGCCTGCTGCTTTTGCTGCCGTTCTGGAAGACGGTGGGGCTGCCGACTAGCCGTATTCTTCCAACTCCCCTGTCGTGGGGAGCACCGCCGGCGGCTGCTCCTCATATCCAGCGGCAGAGCGCAACCACGGCCGTCCCCCAAAGTAACCTGGCCGACAATATCGTGATCGCACCACACAGCATTCCTGACCATGTGCAGATAGTCACTGAGACAGTTCCACCACCCCAGCTGACCTTCGGCGATGGCGTCGAAGGGAGCACGGGCGTCGGCTCGCGGAACGGCGTCTGGCAGGCATTCACGAATTCTCTTGGCGTTGCCCCGCCGGCGCCTCCGGCTCCGGCCCCGACGGTTCACCCGATTCACATCTCCCACATACTCGAAGGCAGCATCGTTCGCCGCGTGCTGCCTGCGTATCCCTATGCGGCAAAGGCGGCGCACGTCCAAGGGCCGGTGGTTCTGGCGGCGATCATCAGCAAGGCCGGCGTGATCGAAGACTTGCACGCGGTCACGGGGCATCCCTTGCTTGTGGGTGCGGCCGTCGAAGCAGTCAGGCAGTGGCGCTACCGTCCCTACATTCTTAACGGCGAGCCGGTAGAGGTAGAAACGCAGATCACCGTGAATTTCACGCTGTCGGGAGAATAGTTGTTCTCGACGGCTGACTTGTGCTTGTCATCCTGAGGCGGCTCAGCCGCCGAAGGAGCTATGCAATTTCTTCGATCGAGCACGCTTGCGGAAGTGCATAGGCACTTCTCTTAGTTGCTGGCGAATTGCATAGGTCCTTCGCTTCGCTCAGGATGACAAGACTGATTCATTGAGCTTGGGCAAGTACGGCGGTAACCTCGGAGCACACCTCCCTCCCGCTATAATCGCGGAAGTGGCCACCACAGCAGAAATCCAGAGCCGCGCGGCAACGCGTCCCACTTGGGCGGAAGTTTCCCTTACCACACTGCGCCAGAATTTTCGCATTGTGCAGAAACACGTGGGAGCCAACGTGAACGTGTGCGCCGTGGTGAAGGCCGACGCCTACGGCCATGGCGCAGTCGAGTGCTCGCGCGCACTCGAAACCGAAGGCGCGAACTGGCTGGGCGTGACCTCGCTCGACGAGGCCATCCCTCTGCGCGAAGCCGGCATTCGCGCCAACATCCTGCTGATGACCGGTTTCTGGCGCGGAGAAGAGAGCGAGATCGTTCGCCTGCGTCTGACGCCGACGGTCTGGGAGCCATGGCACATCGAGTCGCTCGAATCGGCGGCCGCCACCCTCGGCGTTGCGCAGCATCGGGTACACCTCAAAGTGGACACCGGCATGGGCCGCCTCGGAGTCACAGTCGAGGAGCTTTCCGCGGTGCTGGCCGCGTTGAAAGCGGCGCCACATCTTGCGCTGGAAGGCCTGTCCACGCATCTTGCGTCCTCGGAAATCATGGACGCTCCTTCGGTAGCCGAGCAGCAGCGCAGCTTCGACGCCGCCCGCCGCATGGTGCGCGAAGCGGGACTGGAGCCGGCGTTCGTGCACATGGCGAACACGAACGCGGTGATCTCGCGGCGCGATACATGGGCAAATATGAAGGGCGCGGCCATGGTTCGGCCCGGGGTTGCGCTTTATGGCTATTATCTTCCCTTCCAGCGCGCCGGACGCGAAGTCAGCGGCGGAACTCTGCGCCTGTCTGTGAAACCCATCCTCACCTGGAAGACGCGCATCTTATCGCTGCGCGATTTTGGCGCGAATCAGGCCCTCGGCTACGGTGGCACTTATGTGACCAAGGCTCCCGCGCACGTTGCCGTGCTGCCTGTCGGCTATGCCGATGGATACAACCGCCAACTTTCGAATCGCGGCCGGGTGATCGCGCGCGAACACTACGCGCCGATCGTGGGCAGCATTTCGATGGATTTGACCCTGGTGGATGTGACGGGAATCCCGGGCGTTGCGGTGGGCGATGAGGTCATTCTGCTCGGGGCTTCGGAAGGCCTGAGCGTAGACGCGCTCGACCACGCCCGCCTGGCCAACAGCTCTCCGTACGAAATCCTCTGCAATATCTCCAAGCGTGTGCCGAGAAGGTACGTCAGCTGATTGCAATCCTCTGCACGGGCTACTAGCATGCGTCATCCCGAAGGCCCGCGCTTTCCCCAGCGGCTGCGCTCGGGATGACGTCGTCAAAGAGGGCGACTTGCTACACTAGAACGTCCCCCCATGCCTTCCCGCTACGCACGGTGGATGTACGACTGGGAGCACCGGCTCACGTCGGTGGATAACAACCGCGTCGTCCGACCGCTGGAGTGGGGCGTGGAGTGGGCGCGCGACTGGCCCTGTCAAAACGGTTTTCGTTCGGATCGCGTTGCTGAAAATCCCGAGAAGTTTTTCCTCGATCTGAATCGCCGCATTCTCGCGGCCAGCGACGAATTCTATTCGTACTCGCGGCCCGCCGATTTCCGCCTCGAAAGGCGCGAAGTCAAGGTTTTCTCGACGCGCGAGGTGCCCGACCCAAAACTGGAAGCCAAGGTCAAAGGAACATCCGCCGATTTTCTGCGGTTCACCTCGCCGGTTCGCACGCCGTATCCCGAAAACAATCTCGTGAACGCCCGCTGGTTTCCGGTGCAGGGACGGCGCGCCGTCGTACTATTGCCGCACTGGAACTCCGATGCGATTTCTTACGTCGCTCTCTGCAGGGTTTTCAACTTGCTCGGCGTCTCTGTCCTGCGGCTGAGCATGCCGTACCACGACATCCGCATGCCCTCCGAGATTGGACGAGCCGACTACGCCGTGTCCTCGAACATCGGCCGCACGCTCGACGCCGCCCGCCAGGGCGTGATTGACATCCGCTGCTGCCTCGACTGGCTCGAAGAGCAGGGCTACACGCGGCTCGGGATCGTGGGCACGAGCCTGGGTTCGTGCTATGCATTTCTGGCGGCGGCGCACGACCCGCGCATTGGCGTGGCGGCTTTCAATCACGCGTCTACGTATTTTGCTGACGTGGTTTGGCATGGGCAGTCTACGCGTCACATCCGGCGGGGAATCGAGGCGAAGATCGATCTCGAAGAATTACGGCAGGCGTGGCTGGCGATCAGTCCCATGGCGTACTTCGAGCAATTCTCGCGCTGTCCGAAGAAATCGCTGATCGTCTATGCGAAGTACGATCTGACCTTTCTGCCGGAATTTTCGCGTCAGGTTGTCGCAGAATTCGAGCGCCACGGCCTCGACCACAAAGTGACCGTGCTGCCCTGCGGGCACTACACCACCGGCGAGTCTCCATACAAATACGTGGATGGCTGGCAGTTGGCATCATTTCTAAGGACGGCATTCTGAAGCCGCCGATTAGCGAGTGACAACAGAATCTTTTCCACCACAGAGTCACAGAGGCACAGAGAAAGACAAGAAAAGGTTTTCTCTGTGTCTCTGTGCCTGTGTGGTGAGGCATTTAGAATATGAACATGCACGACGTCATCGAGCGCCGCCGCGGCGAGTTTCTTCTCAGCACCGATCCGGCTCGGCTCGACCTCGACCTGATCCACGGATTTCTGACCAATTGCTACTGGGCCAAAGGCATCCCACGGGAGGTTGTCGCGCGATCCATCGAGCACTCTCTGTGCTTTGGCGTTTATGATGGTAGGGGTGCGCAGGCGGGCTTTGCCAATGTGGTCAGCGACTTTGCCACGGTGGCGTACCTCGGCGATGTATTCATCGTGGAGTCGCATCGCGGCCGCGCGCTGAGCAAGTGGCTGATGGAGTGCATCGTGCAGCACCCGGCTCTGCAAGGCTTGCGGCGCTGGATTCTGCTGACACGCGACGCTCACGGACTTTATTCGCAAGTTGGATTCACTCCGTTGAAGGCGCCTGAGCGTTATATGGAACTACACCGCCCCGATGTATACGAGATTAGGAAAGCGAAATCATGACAACTTCAAGAATGTGCCTCCCGCTCTTTGAAAACGATCCTCAGATCGCCGCGGCCATCGACAACGAAACGCGCCGCCAGCACGAGGGCTTGGAACTGATTGCCTCGGAGAATTTCGTGAGCGAGGCCGTGCTCGAAGCCGCCGGCTCGGTGTTTACCAACAAGTATGCCGAGGGATATCCCGGCAAGCGCTACTACGGCGGCTGTGAGTTCACCGACGTCGTCGAGAACCTGGCCCGCGACCGCGCCAAGCAGTTATTCGGCGCCGAGCACGCCAACGTCCAACCCCATGCCGGATCGCAGGCCAACATGGAAGCCTATGCTGCCGTGCTTCAGCCCGGCGACACGATTCTCGGCCTCAACCTCGCGCATGGCGGACACCTCACCCACGGCCATCATCTGAATTTTTCCGGCAAGACGTACAAGATCGTTCCCTACGGCGTCACCAAAGAAACCGAGACGATCGATTACGATGCGCTCGAAAAACTCGCCGAGCAGGAACGGCCCAAACTGATCATCGGCGGAGGCAGCGCCTATCCGCGCATCATTGACTTCGCCCGCATGCGCCAGATTGCCGACAAAGTTGGCGCACTCTACCTGGTAGACATGGCGCACTTCGCCGGACTCGTGGCCGGAGGCGTGCATCCGTCGCCGGTGCCGCACGCGCAGATCGTGACTTCCACCACGCACAAGACACTGCGCGGGCCGCGCTCCGGCATGATCCTTTCCAAAGCCGAATTCGCGCAGGCGATCGACAAGACAGTTTTTCCCGGGATGCAGGGCGGCCCGCTGGTGCACATCATCGCGGCCAAAGCCGTGTGCTTCCACGAAGCCATGCAGCCCGACTTCCGTGACTATGCTCGCCAGATCGTGGCTAACGCCAAAGTGCTGGCGCAGACAGTTGCTGACGAAGGTTTCCGCGTCATCTCCGGCGGTACCGACACTCACCTCATGCTGGTGGATGTTTTCTCCAAGGGCATGCTGGGCAGCGAGGCCGAGAAGGCGCTGGGCGAGGCCGGAATCACGGTCAATAAGAATGCGATTCCGTTCGACACGAATCCGCCGCTGAAGCCGAGCGGCATCCGCATCGGCACCCCGGCGCTCACCACGCGCGGCATGAAGGAAGCGGAGATGCGCCAGATCGGCCGCTGGATCGCAGAAGGGTTGCTCCATCGCTCGGATGCGGCAGTGCTGGCTAAGATCCGCAAGCAGGTGCTCGAGCTGTGCGAGGCCTTCCCGCTCTATGCCGAGCGCCGGGCGAAGGCGCAGGCGGAAGTGCGGGCGTAATTTCATCTGCGATGGAATCCCTGTACCGGGCTTATACGCGGCTCGACATGCGGCGCCGCTACGAATCATGGTTTTTGCGGTTCAGCCTCGCAGACGGCAGCGGCGCGTGGTGGATTCGCTACCTGCTGACCAATCCCGCGCGCAACGGATGTCCTGCGATTCCGGGCGCCGCGCCGGCGCAGGTTTGGGCGACGTGGTTTCCAGCGAGCGGACGGCCGGTGACATTCGTTCAGGAATTTCCGCTCACAGCGATAAAGCTCGCTGCTCCCTCCGAACCCTTCTTTCTTGAGATCGGCCCCAACCGTGTCGATGCCGACCACTATCGCGGATCGGTCGAAGCGCGCGGGCAGCGCATCACATGGGACCTCTGCTGCCGCTCGCACTTCTCGGTCACGTTGAGCCACAAAGGATGGATCGGCTTCTCGCGCACGCCGCACTCCGATGGAATCTTCAGCGGCGAAATTCACTTTGAAGAACGCATCTTCCGGGGCGATCCGCTGGGGATCGGCGTTCAGGGGCATAATTGCGGCTTCCGGCATCGCAACTTCTGGACCTGGACGCACGCCTGCTTTCCTCAGCCCGACGGCAGCATCAGCACTTTCGAAGCGCTCGTTTATGAAATGCCGCTAGGACTGCGGTTTTGGAAAGCAGTCCTTTGGCGTGAAGGACGATCGCATATATTCTGTAAATTGCGAGATGTAGTGCGCGACCGGGAATCGCTCAGGTGGCATTTTCAAGCCTGGTCGGCCGCTGGACTGATTGCAGTCGAGATTGACGGCGGCGGGCCTTCGCATCATCGTCTGCCCTATTCGAAAACCGACTGCTCGGGAACCTTCGAAGTATCAAATAACAGCTTCGCCCGCGCGCGAATGCGAGTGCAACTACCGAACTGTCGGGAAGACTTCGCTACTGAGGACGGAGCAGTTGTGGAAATGACCGGAGAGTACTGACCGCCGCAGTCGCACTGCGCTTACTTTCCTCTGTGTTCCCCTGTGCCTCTGTGGTTAAATCTCCTCATTGAAGATCGCCATCGACATCCGGCGAATGACCGAATTCGGCGTGGGAACCTACATCCGGAATGTGGTTCGCACGCTGGGACGGCTCGACCGTGAGAACGAATATCTTTTGATCGGGCCGCCACCGAAGGTGCAGGAGATCGGCGACCTGCCGCCCAACTTTCGTACTATTCCGCTGGAAGCACCCGAGCGCTCGTGGGAGGGGTACCGCAAATTCCGCGCCTCGCTAATGGAGCTTGAGTGCGACCTGGTCCACGTTCCCAACCTGTTCGCAATTCCCCGGGCCATGCCCTGCCCCTACGTCATGACGGTGCACGATCTGCTCGAGCACATGTCGTGGTCGCGCGAGCAAAACGGATTTTGGCGTGCGCTGCACATGCAGCTGACCAGGCGGGTTCTGGAGGGCGCGGCGCGAATCTTCGCCGTTTCGAACTTCACCAAGGCAGAGATCGAGAAGCTGTTCGGCATTTCCGCCGGCCGCATCGAAGTCGTCTACAACGCAATCGACGAGCGCTTCCTGCGCGGACACGCCACGGCAGCAGATCTCGAACTGATTGCCAAGCGCTATCAGGTGACGTATCCGTTTCTGCTGTACGCAGGCCGCATCAGCTCTCACAAAAACGTCGTGCGCATGATCGAAGCCTTTTCGGCGCTGAAAACCGAGCTGCGAAGGGACCAGATTTATCCAAACCTCAAGCTCATCATTATCGGAGACGATCTTTCCGGCAATCCCGACTTGCGGCGCACGGTGGTGCGAAGCGGAGTGCAACACGACGTTCGTTTTCTCGGATTCGTTCCCATCGAGGTGCTGCGGATTTTTTACGACGAGGCGAGAGTCTTCGTTTTCCCGTCGCTATATGAGGGTTTCGGACTGCCTCCGCTCGAGGCGATGGCCCACGGAACGCCCGTGGTCACCTCGAACGTTTCCTCGCTGCCGGAAGTTGTGGGACGCGCGGCGGTGCTCGTCAATCCCGAGAACGTCTTCGACATCATGCGCGCCCTGCACCGCGTGCTCACCGATGAGGAACTGCGCGAGCGCATGCGTCAGCGCGGCTACCAGCAAGCGGCCAAGTTCTCCTGGGAGACGTCAGTGCGCCGCATTCTCGACACCTATCGCGAAGTTGCCGACGGGGCCCCCGGTCGCGGGGATCACCAACCGGCAGCCGATTGAAAGCGGCTTTCGCTTTCCGGCGCCCGGCTTTCGCAATCCGGCTTCCGCGCTGCATCCTCTTTCCCAAGGACGAAAGGCGGCAGCCTGGCTTACTTCAGCAGCGGCTGGCCGGGCGAGGCGATGGCGAGTTTGTGCAATTTGGCCGTAATGCGGGAACGATCGGCGTCGGTCTTGGCGGCGGCCAGACGCTTGCGCAAGTGTGAAATCTTATCTTTGCGGGCGCGACGCCGGCGAATCTCCGGCCGGCGGCTGGGTGCGGACATGCAGTTGCTCCTCGAATGAAATTTGAAAACCCGTGGCAGCCGACAGAAAAAGCCAGACTCCATCGGAGCGTCTCGTGAGGATTATATTGTTATGCGAAGCCGGCCTGCAAACCACTCGGGACCGTTCCGGTGTGCCGAAATGGGGCCGGCACCACCCCCTCGGGCAAGGACGGTTCTCTTGGCGATCATTGCGGTTGTTCTTTGCGGCCTTCGCGATAAACAGTGAACCCAACCGCAAAGCACGCGGCAAGGCGCGGCAATGGATTCGCCACGGGAAAGCGACTCCTGCCTCATAACATAACAAACCTGCGGCCATGCCCAGCGGCCATCCGTCTAAAAAAACTGCTGAACCGCCCTCTCGAAATATAGAATGAATGGCTTCGTTGAGATCAGTTGCATCTCTGACCGCAGATAATTTGGAGGCTATCTTGAAAAGCAGAGTGATATCGTGTGTGACGACTGTGTTCGCGATCGTGGCGCTGGTATTCGCCGGCCTAACTTGCGCGTCCGCCCAGGCCCAATCACCTGCGCCCCACAAGGCGTCTGCCGCCGCTCCAGCCGTTGATATCCCGATACCCAATATCCCTTACACGAAGTTTGTGCTGCCCAATGGTCTGACGGTGCTGGTGCACGAGGACCACAAGGTGCCGATCGTCGCCGTGAACACCTGGTACCACGTCGGCTCCAAGAATGAGAAGCCGGGCAAGACCGGCTTCGCCCACCTGTTCGAACACCTGATGTTCAGCGGCAGTGACGACTTTAATCACACATACATCAACGCCATGGAGAAGATTGGCGCCACGAACCTGAATGGCACGACCAATCAGGACCGCACGAACTATTTCGAGAACGTCGAGACCTCCATGCTCGATTACGTTCTGTTCGCCGAGAGCGACCGCATGGGGCATCTGCTGGGCGTTCTCGACCAGAAGAAGCTCGACCTGCAGCGCGGCGTAGTGCAGAACGAAAAGCGCGTCGGCGAAAATCAGCCGTACGGCGTCACGGAACAGATCCTGACTGAAAACACTTACCCCGTCGGCCATCCCTATTCGTGGACGGTTATCGGTTCGATGAAAGACCTCGACGCCGCCTCCATGAGCGACGTGCAGGAGTGGTTCAAGACCTATTACGGCCCGAATAATGTCACGCTGGTGCTCGCGGGCGACATCACGCCCGAAGTCGCGCGCCAAAAAGTGGAGAAATACTACGGTGAGATTCCTCCCGGACCGCCCATCGCCAAGCAGGAAGTGTGGATTGCCAAGCGCACGGGCACGCACCGCGGCTGGGTGCAGGACCGCGTCCCGCAGGCGCGGCTCTATCGCGTATGGAATGTTCCGGAGTTCGGCTCCCCGGAGGAAGCGCAACTCGACCTGGCAGCCCAGATACTCGGCCGCGGCAAAACTTCGCGCCTCTACAAGCGTCTGGTCTATAAGGATCAGACCGCAACCAGCGCCACCGCCTCCGATGGCACAAGCGAAATCGGCGGCCAGTTCGATTTCACTCTCACCGCAGTTCCCCGTGGCGACCTCCAGAAAGTTGAAAAAGCCGCAGACGAAGAGCTGCAGAGTTTCTTGAAGAACGGCCCCACTGAGACTGAACTGCAAATCGCAAAAACACAAATCCTCGGCAACTATACCCGTACCGTGGAACGGATCGGCGGTTTCGGCGGCAAGAGCGATCTGCTGGCGCGCTGCCAGACCTACCGCGGAAATCCGGATTGCTACAAGGATTATCTGAAGTGGGTGAAGGCCGCAACGCCAGCCTCGGTGAAAAAAGCCGCGGTCGAGTGGCTGAGCGACGGCGATTATGTGCTTGAGGTCCACCCCTATCCCACCGACTACAAGACTGCGGAAAAACTCGACCGCTCGAAAGAGCCTGCGCCGGGCGGCCCCGAATCGCTCAACCTGCCTTCCTTACAGAAGGCTACATTGGCGAATGGACTGAAGATTTTGCTGGCGGAGCGCCACACCGCTCCGGTCGTCAACTTCACATTGATGGTGGACAGCGGATATTCTGCTGACCCGTCGAACGCCCCCGGCACGGCCAGCTTCTCGCAGCGTATGCTCGAGGAAGGCACGCCCACCCGAGATTCTCTGAAAATCGGCGAAGAACTGGAGTCACTCAGCGCCAACTTCAATGCCGGCGCCAATTTGGACTTCTCCCTGGTCAGCCTAAACACGCTCAAGAGCACCCTGGATAGGTCGCTCGACATCTACGCCGACTTGATACTGCATCCGGCATTTCCGCAGAAGGAGTTCGAGCGCATCCAGAAGGAGCGAATCGCAGGCATCAAGCGCGAGAAGGTCACTCCGCAGGCAATGGCATTGCGCGTCGTTCCGGCGTTGATCTATGGCAAGGGACATCCGTATGCCGTGCCCTTCACCGGCACGGGCACCGAGGCCGCCGTCAGCAAGATGACCCGCGCGGACCTGGCCAAGTTCCACGAGACCTGGTTCAAGCCCAATAATGCGACTCTCCTGGTGGTCGGGGACACCTCCATGGACGAGATCAAGCCTAGGCTGGAAAAGCTCTTCGCGTCGTGGAAACCGGGCGATGTTCCCAAGATTACGGTGCCAACGGTGGCGCAGCCGGAAAAGCCCGTCGTGTATCTGATCGACCGGCCTGGTTCGCCGCAGAGCGTGATTTTCGGGGCCCAGCTGGCCCCTCCGCAGAACGATCCAAACGCCATCGCTCTGCAACTCGTCAACGACATTTTTGGCGGACAGTTCAGTTCCCGCATCAACATGAACCTGCGTGAGGACAAGCATTGGTCGTACGGTGTCCGCAGCGTGCTGCCTTCAGCCCGCGGCCAGCGTCCTTATATCAGCTTTTCGCCGGTCCAGTCCGACAAGACCAAGGAATCCATGGCTGAGCTGGTCAAGGAATATGACGGCATCGTCGGCCCAAAGGCGATCACCGCCGAGGAACTGGCCGACGCGCAGAGCAACGACACGCTCGCCCTCCCCGGGAACTTTGAAACCGATCAGCAGCTCGCCGGCGGCTATGGCACGATCCTCGAGTATGGGCTCCCCGAGAACTACTACAACACCTTCACCCAGAAGGCGATGGCGGTGACGCCGGAGAGCGCCAACGAGATCGCCAAAAAGTACATCCTGCCCGACCACCTGGTGTGGGTCGTGGTGGGAGATATGGCCAAGGTCGAAGCCGGCATCCGCGAGCTGAATCTGGGTGAGGTCCACAAGATTGACGCCGACGGCAACCCGGTGCGGTGAAAGGAGACTCGAATCCCCCGTCCAGGAGACTGTCGCACTGAGAGCGTGACCGCAAGAGTGTAGGGGCGGAGGCATTCCTCCGCCCCGCCGAGCGCAGCGAGGCGTGTCTTCGTTATCGTTCGCCGCTAACGTCTTCAGTGCGACAGTCCACTAGTATGGAGACGTGACGACGGCATCTTCCGGATAACCCGGCATGCCAAACTCGGGAACGTCCAGGCCTTCCTCTTCCGACTCAGGCGGCACGCGCATGCCCTTCACTTTGTTCACGATGGCGAATACGGCGAACGTCGCGCCGAATGCCCAGATCGCATAGAGGGTCGCGCCCATAAGTTGGACCAAGAACTGGCGGACGTCGCCGTGAATCAGCCCGGTGACGCCTTGGCCGGTGCGGCCGAGGTAGCTGGTTGCCCCGACGCCATTCCACCCGGCGCCGTAGGTTCCATCCGCAAAAATGCCGACGCAAACGGCTCCCAGCCAGCCGCAGAATCCATGCACGGAAACAGCTCCGCACGGGTCATCAATGTGGAGCACACGCTCGTTGAAAAGTACCCCTCCGCAAACCAGCGAGCCCGCCAGAATCCCGATGATCACAGCCGATGTCGGAGAAACGAATGCGCAAGGAGCCGTAATCGCCACCAGGCCGGCGAGCATTCCGTTGCAGGCCATCGTGACATCCGGTTTCCCGAACAGAAAGTACCAGATGACCATCGCCGCAGCCGACCCAGCCACAGCCGCGAGATTTGTGTTCACCGCAACCACGGAGATGCGAAGGTCCGTTGCTCCGAGCGTGGAGCCGGGGTTGAAGCCCATCCAGCCAAACAACAGGATAAACGTGCCGGTGACGACATACACAACGTTGTGGGCGGGAAAGACGCGAATCTTCCCTCCCGGTCCGAACTTCCCGAGACGCGGGCCGAGGATCACCGCCAGAGCCATCGCACAGAATCCTCCGACGGCATGCACCACGGTGGATCCGGCAAAATCAACGTATCCATGGCCGAGATTCATAGTTGACCCGAGTTGCGACAACCAACCGCCGCCCCAGGTCCAGCAGCCTGAAATCGGGTAGAGAATCGCGCCAACGAAGAGCTCGCAAAGTAAGAATGCCCAGAACGAAATGCGTTCGCAGATCGCGCCCACAATGATGTAGCCGGCGGTCTCCATGAACACGACTTCGAACAAGGTCAGACAGTTGCTGCCCGCGTCGTAGGCTGGGCCCACCAGAAAGAACCCTTTGCCTCCTATGAATCCCCACTGGCCGTGGCCAATGAGGAAATGATTCAGCGTTGGGGTTCCGCCCAGGTTGGTGGGTGCGGCGTTGATGGCTACAGCGCCAAACTGAAACGCATATCCGACGGCGTAATAGGCAAGAAACGCGAAGACGTACGCCGCGAAGTTCAACATCATCAGGTGAGCCGCATTTTTCTTGCGAACCAGTCCGCAGGTAAGCAGCGCGAACCCTGCCTGCATGAACAGCACGAGATATCCCGTGTTCAGTGTCCAGGCGAAGTTGGTCGCCACCCGCACATGCCCCACGCCGTCGGCCAGCTTGGCCGCCAGAGGTTCTCTTGCCGCCTGCGCCTGATAATCGTCGAAATCCTTCTTGTTCTTGACGTAATCGGGCGAGCTCTTATCCGTGGGCTCCGCAACTACCAGCGGGTTGCCGGCGGCGTCCACGACAGAATTCCTGTCTCCCGTTGCTGTGCCGGCAGGATCGGGCTTGGGGCCGTCGTCCGCACGGCTGACGGCTCCGAGAGAAAGTACGACGACGAGGCTGGCGAGGATTGTCGCTCGCGTGGCCGACCAGAATCGGTGCAGAGAATGCGTCTCTGCGGACATAGTCATTTTCAAAAGCTCCTTTTTCATGAGTGCTGCTGTCTTCATCCGATGAGCGCGTCGGTTCTCTGCAATCTCGGACGCCGCGCCGCAAATCTGAAGCACCAATTTGTCAGCTGTTACTGCCTTCTACGTTGCTGGACTCCACACAAGCCTGAGGCTCCGTGAAGCAAAAGCGCCATTCCACCCAGCGTGAGCAAGACCCCTATGAGCGGATAAACCGACAACGCCAGCAGGCCGGTCAGCAGGGCTGCAAACGCCACCAGCGACCAAACCAGATGGGTAATCACCAGGCTGGTCGCAGCCAATTCTGTTCTCCCCCAAGAGCGTCATTGGTACGCCGGCTGCGCAGCCGAGGGCCATCGCCTTCGCCGCAGCTCCGGGAAAAACGCTTTTTCGTCTTCCGGAGTTTCAGCTTGGATTTGGCTATTTTGAAACCGGCTGCCTTCAGCTCGCAGCGACACCCCACCGCTTAGGCGCGACATTAACCGCGCGCATGAACCACGTCCAATAGATATTTCTTATTGCGCACATTGAAAAATGAAGTAGGGAAAGGCGCAGCGCTGACGCTAGAGGGGCAAACCAACCGAAGGAGCTAGTTGAAGGGACTCAGGTTGACTAAACGACCTCGAAGATTGTGGCAGCCGGACCTGTAAGCCGAATTCGCCGGAATGCATTGCAAACAGACAACTTATTTGAAATCAGTCGCCGTGGAGTGTCAATGATGTCAATTTTGTCAGTGATGGCAGGTTTTGCGTCACACCGGCGTCACAACTGCGGATTTTGAGCGGAGGGCATGGCTCACTCCCGGTTAGCCCGTGATCCGCTCACGATCGGCAGCCGGATCCGAGCTCTTTCTTGCGGCACCTTCACCGGTGGCTATACCATTCGCGTCAGGCCAATGATATAAACGACCATTCAACGACTTAGAGCAAGCGCTCGGCTGCTCGGATAGCTAAGCAGACATCCGAGGGACCAACCTTACGTAGGGGCCCAAGATACAAGCGAATCGATTCACTATGAAACGCAATGTCTTTGCGTGGCTTGCACTGCTGCTGGTCGGAATGGCCATCCTGCGTTCCGCCATCGCCACCCGCCTCGACAGCTTCACTATTGATGAGGCCTA
>Ga0335081_10004206_pt1 | contig 22705 bp, 17 predicted proteins | sample Lox_Sample_35_FD_206713 | JGI IMG/M metagenome (GOLD analysis project Ga0335081, IMG submission 206713) | Soil microbial communities from Loxahatchee National Wildlife Refuge, Florida, United States - Lox_Sample_3.5 | ecosystem: Environmental > Terrestrial > Soil > Wetlands | place: USA...
CGTTGCGCAAGAAGGCTCACCGCGGCGAGCAGGAAAAGGGTAAGTCTGGTCATCGATGCAACCCAAATTCATTCTACGGGATTTCGGGGGGAGGGTACCCCGACGGGTCCATACCGCGGTGGATCTTGCGCGAACGGTGCGATTACTGCTTCGTGTACGCCGACATGATCCGCCGGTACTCGCCGTCGGATTGGATGGACTTCAGCGCCTTCTGAAGCGCGGCGCGCACTTGCGGATCGTCACCGGCCGGGGACTCGACGACTTCGGTGAGGATGTTGGCTTTGATTTCGTCCGAGGAGATCCGCTCCGCGGATTCGATCACGCGAATCACAGTTTCTCTTCCGAGGCCGCGCGTTCGCAGCACTGCGGACAAGACTTTGCCGCGTTCGTCCTCGGAGCCGATGGAATCGACCGCCGCGAAATACTCGTCGCGAAGCTGGCCGTTGGTCGAGTGAGATGCCGCGACCTCTGCCAACACCTCGGCCTTCTCGTCATCCGAGCCGATGTGCCTGGCGGATTGCGCGATTCCGGTGAGAATGTCGGGGCTATTTCCCGCGTGATGCGCCACGGCGACTAGAACCTTCTTGCGCTCCTCGTCGGAACCGATGCTGTTCGCAGCCTCGAAGAAAGCCGCGCGCACCGTGGCATTCTGCAGGTTGGCCCCTGGCATCTCGACCAGCACGCCGGCCTTTTCTTCATCGGACCCGATGGACTTGGCGCAGCGGGCGACATCGGCCAGCGTGGCATCGGTAAGGCCCGAACGGCGCAGCAGGGTAGACAGGACTTTCCGCCGCTCTTCGTCGGAACCTATGGTGGCGGCGGCCTCGAAAAAGGCGCGGCGCGTGAAATCGTCTTCCAGGTAGTGGGGCGCAGCCTGAGTGAGGAGAGCCGCTTTCTCTTCATCCGAGCCGATGCCCGCTCCCGACCGCAGCGCTTCCTGAAACATTTCGCGATCGGAACCGCTCGCTGCCAGCACCGCTGCGAGTACGCGATGCCGCTCTTCGTCCGATCCGATGGTGCTCGCGCTGGCCAGCAAGGCCCGGCCAATCTCGCGGTCACCTTTGTAGCGCTCGGCAACTTTCACCAGGACCTTGGCCTTTTCCTCATCCGAACCGATGTGATTCGCCGTCTTGGCGGCCAGTTTCAGGCTTTCGCGGCTGGCGAGATCCCGGTCCACTAGGTCGCAAAGCACATTGGCTCGATCCTCGTCCGAACCGATGGTCCCAGCGACCTGGAAGATCGGCTCGCGCAACCCATCCTTTAGATAATAGGGCGCAACGGACCTCAGCAGGTCGCTCTTTTCGTCGTCGGAGCCGATTTTGCGAGCTTGAAGCATGGCGCCTTCCAAAGGCTCGCGGCCCAGTCCGTCTTTCGTGATGAGTTCCTGGAGATAAATGCGCTTCGATTCGTCGCTGTCGATTCTGGAGATCTCGGTCAACGCTGCCGCCGTTCCGCCCTGCTTCAGGATTCGTTGCAGTCTCGGGCCGGCTCCCAGTCCGGTATGGCGGATGGCCTCGGGCATGGCGCGCATCAGCCACGCCTGGCCCTGGCCGTCCAACGGCCGCTGTTGCCCGTGGTCATAGTAAGTGCGTGACAACCGGCCCAGCGAGTCCGAGCGGACTTCGTACCAGCGGCCCGCGAATAGGAGGAGGTAGTCTTCCTCGACGCGGAAGTAGCCGCCGGGGGAGAGCTGTTTGACATCGCGGTCGTCATCGCTGAACTCGACTGGTCCGCGCGCGGTGACGTCGAATCGCCGTGTCCCGTTGGTCCAGGAGTAGTGTGTCTGGGAGGAGGCGGGGAGGTTGACAGTCGAACAGGCAACGAGCAAAAGCACACCGGCGGTTCTCATGTTTCGCAATCCTCTTGGAGGGTTAATACGCATCTAAACGCATTTTGTTCCAGGGAAATTGGGACGCAAATCCCATAGTATGCCTGCCGGGTTGTACTGTTAAGGAGGAATGGCTGTTGCGGAAACAAACGCTGTCCGCTTGCACGTCGCCCTAGGCGGGGCCGTCCAGGGTGTGGGCTTCCGGCCGTTCGTTTACCGATTAGCCGTGGAATTGGGGCTGACAGGCTGGGTGTGTAACTCCAGCGCCGGCCTTGTTCTGGAGGTTGAGGGCGCCTCCGACCTGGTAGATCGATTCCTCGATCGTGTGGACGCCGAGAAGCCGCCCGCCGCGGTCGTTTTGACGCGCGAGACCGCCGTTCTCGCGCCCACGCGTCTGACTGGTTTTGAGATCCGCACTTCCCACCAGGCGGCCGATAAGACGGCCAGCATGCTGCCGGACCTCGCTACTTGTCCTGCCTGTCTGGCGGAATTGCGCGATCCTACCAACCGGCGCTACGGCTACGCCTTTACCAACTGCACCCTTTGCGGCCCGCGATACACCATCATCGAAGATATCCCCTACGACCGGCCGCGCACCACCATGCGCGCATTCGCCATGTGCCCGGAATGCGAGCGCGAGTACACGGATCCTCTGGACCGGCGCTTTCACGCGCAGCCGAATGCCTGTCCGCGATGTGGCCCCCGGTTGTGGGCTGTGGCGCGGGACTGCGAGGTGAAGCAGCCGGCGCTACAGCATGCGGCCCGGACGATTCTGGGCGGCGGCATCGTCGCTCTTAAGGGGATTGGCGGATTTCAATTGCTAGTGGACGCGCGGCAGTCTGACGCCGTGGCGCGCCTGCGCACCCGCAAGCGCCGTGAGGAGAAACCCTTCGCGCTGATGATGCCCTCGCTCGAAATGGTGCGCCAGCATTGCCAGGTGTCACCGGCGGAGGAACGGCTGTTGACATCCGCGGCTGCACCCATCGTGCTGCTGCGGCCGAACAGCCGGCCTGGGATCGCGTCGAACGTGGCGAGTTCGTCGCCCTACCTTGGTGTGATGCTGCCGTATTCGCCGCTGCATCACCTGCTGATGGAATCCTGCCCATTCCCGCTGGTTGCCACGAGCGGCAATCTGAGCGATGAGCCGATCGCCACTGATAACGATGACGCCCGCGCGAGACTGAGTGAGACCGCCGATCTATTTCTGGTGCATGACCGTCCCATTGCCCGGCCGTGTGACGATTCGGTGGCTCGCGTGGTCCGTGGCCGCGCCAGCGTGATGCGTCGCGCCAGAGGGTACGCGCCGCTCCCCGTATTCATGGGATTCGATCTACCGCCCGTGCTCGCGGTGGGCGGGCATTTGAAAAGCACCGTAGCCATCGCTGCCGGCCGGCAGGTTTTTCTGAGCCAGCATGTGGGGGATCTGGATACCTGGGAAGCGCGAAATGCCTTCGAGCGCGCGATCAGCGATCTCTGCCGCCTCTATCGCTTCGAGCCGAGACTGGTGGCCTGCGATCTGCATCCCGATTACGCTTCGACGCGTTGGGCCCTGACCTCAGGCCTGCCCGTCGTGCAGATTCAGCACCATCAGGCGCACGTGGCCGCGTGTGCCGCCGAAAACGGGCTACGCGGGCCATACCTGGGTGTTTCATGGGATGGCACGGGCTACGGGACCGACGGCACGGTCTGGGGCGGGGAGTTCTTCCTCGTGGACGGCGCGAAGTTCGAGCGGATCGCGCATCTGCGGCCGTTTCGGCTGCCGGGTGGCGAAGCTGCGGTGCGCGAAGGTTGGCGATCGGCCGCAAGCGTTCTGTCAGCCGCGCTCGGGCCGGAGGCAGTTCCCGAACGGCCGCAGCGATCGGTTGTGTTGCAGATGCTGACGCGCGGCGTGAATGCACCGTGGACCACCAGCGCCGGGCGGCTGTTCGATGCTGTCGCATCCATCGCCGGTGTTGCGGATGAAAGCCGTTTCGAAGGACAAGCCGCAATGCTTCTGGAGCGCCAGATTGACGAAGCTACGGACGACGCCTATCCGCTTATCGATGGCGATTGGGCGCCCATGATCGAGGCGGTGCGCCGCGACGTGGCCCGCGGTGCAGGTGCATCATGTATTGCCGCTCGCTTTCACAACGCTCTGGCGAACTGGATCGTGAGCGTTGCCGAGCAAGCCGGGGTACCGCTAGTGGCGCTGAGCGGCGGAGTCTTTCAAAATGGTTACTTGGTGGAGCGGACGGCGGCAGTGCTCGAAGCGCGCGGGTTTCAGGTGCACACGCACCAGCGGGTTCCGCCCAATGACGGCGGCATCGCATTGGGACAGGCTGTGATCGCGGCGCTGGGCGGGGGAGGATAGGCTATGTGTCTCGCGGTGCCGGGCAAGGTGGTCAGCGTCATCGAAGAGGAGGGTCTCAACTTCCGGCGCGGCAAAGTCGACTTCGGTGGCGTGCTGAAAGAAGTGTGCCTGGCTTATACGCCGGAAGCCTCGGTGGGAGATTACGTGCTCGTCCATGTAGGCTTCTCCTTAAGCGTTGTGGATGAAGCCGAGGCGCAGAAGATTTTCGAGACCTTGCGCGAAATGGAGCAGCTCGAAGAGCTGGAAGGCCCGTGAAATTTCTCGATGAGTATCGGGACAGCGCAACCGCGACGCAGCTTGCGCGCTTGATTCGCGAGACGGTGCACCGGCCGTGGACGCTCATGGAAGTCTGCGGCGGCCAAACGCACACCATCGTCAAGAGCGGCCTCATGGACCTGCTGCCTTCGGAAATCACGCTGGTGCATGGCCCGGGCTGCCCGGTCTGCGTGACCCCGGTTGAACTGATCGACAAGTCTATCGCTATTGCAGCACTGCCGGGAACGATCTTCTGCTCGTTCGGCGACATGCTGCGTGTACCGGGATCTTCGAAAAGCTTGTTGGATGTGAAAGCGTCGGGCGCGGACGTGCGCATGGTGTATTCGCCGCTCGATGCTGTGAAACTGGCTCGCGCCAATCCGTCACGCGAAGTTGTCTTCTTCGCGGTTGGCTTCGAGACCACGGCGCCCGCTAATGCCATGGCCGTCTGGCAAGCGGAACGCGAGGGTATTGGCAATTTCTCGATTCTCGTAGCGCATGTGCTGGTGCCGCCCGCGATGGAAGCTATTCTGGCATCGCCCAACTGCCGCATCCACGCATTTCTCGCCGCGGGCCACGTGTGCACCGTGATGGGCTGGGAGGAGTACGAGCCGATCAGCCGGCGCTGGCACGTGCCGATTGTTGTCACCGGCTTCGAGCCGCTCGATCTGCTGGAGGGCGTGCAAATGGCGGTCGCGCAACTGGAGCAAGGCCGCGCCGAGGTTGAGAATCAGTACCGGCGTGCGGTGCGCCGGGAAGGGAACCGGCCGGCGCAGGAGCGTATCGCCGAGGTGTTCGAGGTCGCGCCGCGCAAATGGCGCGGCATCGGCGAGATTCCGTCGAGCGGGCTACGCCTGCGCGAGCGCTATCGCGCTTTCGATGCCGGGGAGCGGTTCCCGGTCGGCGGCGGTGCGGTCGAAGAGTCGAGTGAATGCATCGCCGGTCTGGTCCTGCAAGGATTGAAGAAGCCGTTTGAGTGCCCGGCTTTTGGAACCCGCTGCACTCCGGAGTCGCCGCTCGGCGCGCCTATGGTATCTTCCGAAGGCGCATGCGCTGCCTACTATCTCTACGGAAGACGCTCCCATGAAGGAATTGAATCTGACCTGCCCAGTACCGCGCCCAGCCGATGACGTCATCGTGCTGGCGCACGGTGGCGGGGGCAAACTGACGAATCAGCTCATCGAGCGCGTCTTTCTACCCGCCTTTGGATGCGCTCCGCTCGAAGCCCGGCACGATGGCGCCGTGCTCAGCGTGAGCGGTCTGCGCCTGGCCTTTACCACGGACTCTTACGTCGTCCGGCCGCTGGTGTTTCCCGGCGGCACGATCGGCGACCTCGCCGTGAATGGCACGGTTAACGACTTGGCCATGTGCGGCGCACGGCCACTTTATTTGAGCGCCGGGTTCATCCTGGAAGAAGGGCTTCCTATGCAGATGCTGCGTGGCATCGTCGAGAGCATGCGCGCAGCGGCCGAACGTGCCGGCGTGCAACTCGTTACCGGCGACACGAAGGTCGTCGACAAAGGCAAGGGCGACGGCGTCTTCATCAACTCCGCCGGCATCGGAGCCGTCGAAACCTCACTCGAAATCGGCCCGGCCGCGGTTCGCGCAGGGGATGCCGTCATCGTGAGCGGCGACCTGGGTGCGCACGGCGTCGCCATCCTCTCGGTGCGCGAGGGCCTGGAGTTCGAGGCCCCGATTCAGAGCGACACCGCACCGCTCTGGGCGCCTGTCGAGGCGCTCCTCGAAGCTGGAATTGAGGTGCACTGCCTGCGCGATCTGACGCGCGGCGGCTTGGCGTCGGCCGTCAATGAGATCGCCACCGCTGGGCACCTGGGCATCCAGATCACAGAATCGGCGGTGCCCGTGCGCGAACCCGTGCGTGGCGCGTGCGAGATCTTGGGACTCGATCCCCTATACGTGGCCAACGAAGGCCGCTTCGTGGCCTTCGTTCCAGAGCGAGATGCCGATCGCACGGTCGATATCTTGCGTGGATTTTCAGTCTCTAAAGACGCCACCAGCATCGGCCGCGCCGTCGAGGCTCACTCAGGCGTTGTGACTCTCGAAAGCCGCATCGGAGGTCATCGCGTGCTCGACATGCTGAGCGGCGAGCAACTGCCGCGAATCTGCTGATAAACCCGTCTTAACGCTTCGCCTTTGATCGCGGCCGCACAAATACCACTACCGACCGCGGGCCTACGCGATACTGCAACGTGCGGATCGGCACCCCTTCCGGCGTGATGTCGTCGGGGCTCGGCAGACTTGTATCTACCATGCGGCGCCATTGTCGGGCGGAGCCTTGTTGAATCGCGAACGTCAATGCCTCCCAATAGGCATTCACCATCACGTAAAGATCGTCGTCTTCATGCGACTCGCCGTTCAGGCAATACGCAAGGGTGTGCGAGTTATAAGATAAGTCCGCCAGGCTGCCGACGCCATACCATCGCACGTCTCCGCGCCAGAACCGGCTCCGGCCAATGGAAGGATGCGCCTTGCGAAACGCAATCATTTCCTTGAAGAAGCGGAAAATGTCCGGGTTGCTCCGCCACCTGTCCCAGTCAAGCCAACTGGCTTCGTTGTCCTGATTGTAGGGATTGTTATTGCCCCGCTGTGTCTGCAGGAACTCATCCCCGGCGCGGAACATCGGCGTGCCGTTGGCCAACATCAGTAAGCTGCAATAGTTCTTCACCTGCCGTCGTCGGAGCAGCATGACCTCGGGTGGCACACCATCGTCGCCTTCGTGTCCGCAGTTCCAGCTATAGTTCTCGTCCGTGCCATCGGTGTTGTCGTGCCCGTTGGCCAGGTTGTGTTTCTGGTTGTAGGAGACCAGATCATAGAGCGTGAATCCATCGTGCGAGTCAACAAAGTTGATGCTCTGGTAGGCGTGATAGGCGCTCTCCCGATCGTCGGGAAAAAAGTCGTCGCTTCCGTACATGCGCCGCAGAAAGTTGTCCACCATGCCCGAGTCGCCGCGGGCAAAGCGCCGAACGTCGTCACGAAATCGGCCGTTCCACTGGAGCCATGTGATGCCCGGAAAGACGTGTCCCAACTGGTAGGCTCCCGCCGCATCCCAGGGCTCGGCGATCAGCCGCAGGTTGCGCAGAGCGGGATCGGATGCGATCTCACTAAAGATGGGCGGGTCGCTCCAGTTGAGCGAGCCGTCCGGATTGCGGCTGAAGATCGACGCCAGGTCGAACCGAAACCCGTCGATGCCCATGCGCAGCCGCCAATAGCGCAGGCTGTCCAGAACCATCTGCCGCACGTGCGAACTGCCGAAGTTCAGAGTATTGCCGGTGCCGGAGAAATCCCGGAACGGGTTCGCGGGGTCCGACGACATCATGTAGTACGCCTCGCTGTCGAGGCCTTTGAAGCTGTATACGGGCCCGTGTGCGTCGCCTTCGGCGGTGTGGTTGTAAACGACATCGAGGACCACTTCGATGTCCGCATCGTGCAAAGCCTCCACCATGGAGCCGAACTCACCGTGGTGGCAGAACATCTTCGGGTCGCTGGCGTATTCGTGGTGCGGCGCGAAGAAGTTCAGAGGCATATAGCCCCAGTAGTTGCCTTCTTGGGGATCGCGCTCAAACACCGGCATCAACTCAACTACGGTGACGCCGAGTTCCTTCAGATAAGGAATCTTCTCGACCAGGCCCGCGTACGTGCCCGCGCGCTGAGCATCGACCCCCGAGTTCGGATTTCTGGTGAACCCTTTGACGTGAAGTTCATAGATCACGGCGTCCCACTGGTGTCCGAGAGGCGTATGCGCTTTCAAGCCAGGTCCAGCGCCGGGCCGAAGAAGCACACCCAGCGGGGCTTTCCCGATATTGGGTCCTTCCCGCATCGTCAAACTGCGGTCAAACGATGGCGGAAAAAAGACGCAGCGTGCGTACGGATCCAGCAGTAGTTTCTGCGGATCGAAGCTATGCCGGCCGTCCACGTTCACCCCGGAGACAGAATAGGCGTAGTATTGCGCGGCGCCGATTTGCGCCAATGGAATGCGGCAGTGCCAGACCGGCCCCGACTTGTTGCGCAAGTAGTCGAAGCGAAAGGCGAAGCAAGGGTTGAAGTAATCCGTGTCCGTAAAAAGCAGCAGTGTGACGCTCTCGGCGTGGGCCGAGTAGACCGCGAAGTTGACGGCATTCTCACTCTCCAGCCACGCCACTCCGAGCGGCGCCGGAGTTCCTTCGTTCGCGGTCCAGTTTGGTCGAGTTGGTGATGTACTCATATGACCCGTGACTGGGTCTGAGGCGCTTTATTCAGCCCGAGAGCGCGCACCATCAGTTTCCCAGAGAAGCCGCGCCGGCGCGCGTCGAGGAACAGCCACGAGAGCATCCCCACAATGGCTGGCGGCCGGAAACTCGGATCGAGCTGCCGCCGGCGGTCTAGAATGCCCGCCAATGTCTCCTGTGGGCGCTCGCGGAAATCGTCCAGCATTGCGGTCTGACGCACGCAGGAAATCGTGCAGAACGGCGCACAGCCTTTCGGTGTGGCGACTTCGCGCGCGAGATCCTGCGCCGTGTACCGCGCAAGCGGAATCCCAGGCTGCCCGCGCTGCTGTGAACAGTAATGCACCAGCCCATCTTCGCAAATGTATAGAAATCGTCCCCCGGCCCGGCAGTGCCAGTGGTGTGCGGTACCACGGCTGATGTTGTCCTGGAAGCTGTCGAAGTGAGCAAAGGAAAAAAGCGCGCCCTTCAGCGTGCGGAATCGCTCGTAAACAGCCTGTGGCTCCGGTGCGAGCGGTTTCAGTTGGCCTGAATGATTGTGCAGGATGCCGACCGTGCTGGCGAAGCCCAGTTGTCGTGCGCGCTGACCCACCGCAAACGCGTCTTCCGGGTTCTGAATGCCGGCACCCAGCACCGAGTTGATAGTGACGCCGAACTCCGCGAACTTCGCCAGCCACTGCAACTTCTTGTCGAGCACCTTCAAACTCTTCTTAGACGTGCCATCCGGCAGTACGTTGTCGATGCTGATCTGCAGGTAATCGAGGCCGGCGCGATTGAGCTTCCCGATGCGCTCCGGCGTGAGCAGATAACCGTTGGTAATGATCGTGGCGATCGCGCCGTGTTCGCGGATTCGCCGGATGATCGCGTCCAAATCCGGATGCAGCATCGGCTCTCCCCCGCTGAGCGTGATGATGGTCGTTCCCAGGTCCGCCAGCAGGTCGATTCGTTCGAGCATCGTTTCGAGCGGCACGGGGTCCGAAACCTTGTCGTACTCGTTGCAATACGCGCAATCCAGGTTGCAGCGGCGAATGGGAATTATCTGGGCGAGGATCGGGTGCGAGGCCGAATGCATGGCCCGCGCAAACATCCGCGTCTCCCGAATGGTCCTGCCGGTTTGTTTGATGAGCTTCCGGACTCGAGTGCGCATGTAGCGGCTGATGGACCGTCTAACCGCGCGTGACCGCAACGATCCTCTAGCTAGTAACCAGGTCCCGCGAGTTTGTAACTGTCAGGCCGACATGTTCCGCCCCTACATCGCAGCCATCGTAGGGGCGAGCCATGCCTCGCCTTCGTTCCCGTCGGTTTCGAAATCACCGGGACACCTTATTAGTGTGCCAGAAAGAATTGCAAACTGGCGTGAGATCGCTCACTCTTTCGGCGCCGCCACGGCCTCCGGAAGTTTGGACGCGCGAGCCACGTGTCCCTCGAGCGCCTCGCCCACCGAAACATTGTTCTTTTCGAGCGTCTCACCGAGAACCTGGTCGAGCGACACTCGCGCGCGGCTGTAAGTGGTGAGGGCTGCTACTTCCGCCACCCGCGCCGCTCCCAGACTACGCTGCACCGTGACGACGTCGTTGATGGTCGAGACACCCAGAGCAAACTTCTGCTGCTCCTTCTGCAGCAACTCTTCTTGAAGCGCCCGTGCGTCTACTGCGGTCGTATACCGTGCACGCGCCTGCCGTAGCGCGATCACCTGGTTCGAAATATCCACTACGAGCTGGTTCATGCTGCGGCGCGTGACTAGCTCGTTCTGACGCAATTGTAACTGGTCAATACCGTAGTCCCCTTGCGCGATGCGGTTGTGGAACCTGCCCTGAAAAAACAGTTCGGTTTGCCAACTGGGAAAATTGCGCCGAAAAATCTGGCCCAAGGCGTTGCCCAGTCCGCCGACATAGTACGGGTCGGCCGGGCTGCCGCCAGGAGGCGGGTTCGAAGTCCCGGAGAGGCCGGCGTCAGTCACGCTGGCAATCCCGCGCACCAGCGGTAGCACGCCATTGGCGGTTCCCGACGCTAAAATCTCGGCGTTTTCCTGACTGATTTTGCTGAGTACCACATCGGGCCTTTTCGCCAAGGCCCTGGCCACGAGCTGACGCAACGGCGGCAATTCATCTTGTTCGGGAACCTGAATGCTGTCGAGCGGGACTATCTCCGCCGCCTCAACCAGCGGATCCTGCGATCCATCGTGACTCAACGCGTCTTTCAGCAGGTTTTCCTGCTGATGCACCGTGGCCAGAGCGATGGCTACCTCCTGTTGGCGCGTGGTGAGCTCCGCCTGCGCCTTGTAGATATCGACCTTTGCCAGGGCGCTCAATTCGATCTGCCGCTTGGTGTCGTTATAGAATTTCTCCGCCTGCTCGAGCGTGCGGCGCCTGGCCTTCAGCTCTTCGTTATCACCCACCAGGTCCCAATAGAGATTGAGAACCGTGGCGACCAGGTTGAGCAGTTGAGAACGGAATGTCTCTTGGGACGTCTTTATGTTTTTTTCGGCGACGCGGATGAACCGGCTATTCACCCCCACGCCAAAATTCCGGAGAAAATCGTGTTGCACGTAAATCTGAACCGCGGGCGCAACCGCGGGGTTGAGAATGTCGGAAGGGGCATTCTGTTTGAGGTACTCTTCATTGGCCGAAACTTGCACCGTGCCGCCCGTGATGAGTCCCGTGGTCACCGCAGTGTCGTAGATATGCTCAATGTTGACCAAGGCCGATGTCTGGCTCAGCGCCGTGATGGCCTGTGGAAAAGTCAGGTGCAGATAGGCGCTCGTCTGCTGCAGAACCGGGTCCAGGTTCGGTGTGATAGGTCCGATCTGTGAGATCGTGGCGCCCCCGGTATTGCTACTGGAACCGCCGCCATTGCCGCTTGAGAGGCCGGCTGCGGATAAGGCTCCGGCGACTCCCAAGCCGCTGGCATTCTGGTTGGCCAGCGTACTCCCGTTCGTAACGCCCCGCAGCGGACCGCCGGCCTGCTGCCGCTCCACCTGCCATTCCGCGCTCAGGGGACCATAACGGTCCGCCTCCAGGTCGAGATTGTTCTCAATGGCTGCCGCAATAGCGTCCTGCACGGTCATGTAGAGTTTGCCCGCTCGAATCAAGCCGCGCAGCCGGTCGGAGTCCTTGAACCTCACTGCCGGGACGGTTGTCGGCAGATACGGGCGGACAATTACCGGCGCATTCGGCTTTTCCACTGTTACGGTCGAGTTTTGCGCCTCGAGTGGCGACAGCAGGCAGCACCACGTGACCAGAACCGCGAATTCCTTTTGTGCTCTCATTCGCTGATCCCTCAGTTCTTCGGCGCTGGATCCGATGCCGGGATCGATGACACGCGCGCTACCTGGCCCGTACTCGCCTCTTCCATCGAAATACCGTATTGTTCCAGAGTCTGTCCCACGGATTCATCGAACGCGATCTTGGCGTGTGTGTAGTTCGCCATCGCCTGAATCTCGGCGCTCTGGTCGGCGTTCAGATCGCGCTGCGCCTGCACCACCAGGGGAATGGTCGACGTGCCAAACTGAAATTTCTTTTTCTCCGCGTCAAGCGTCTGTTGCGCCAGAACTCGTGTCGCAACCGCCGTCTCGTAGCGTGCACGCGCCTGTTCCAGCCCGATCACGGCGTTCTTCACATCCACGCGTACTTGATTTACTGATCGTTGGAGTTGCAACTCGGCTTGCCGCAAACCGAGCTCGTCCGCTACGTAGTCGGCCTGTGCCGCCCGGTTACGAAACGGAATATTCAGAGAGAACCCGACCGTGTAGTTGGGATAGTTGTGGCGGAAGATCTGCCCCAAGAGGTTGCCGTAACCGCCCACAAAGTACGGGTCGGGTACTCCATTGATACCGTTGGCCAGAGCATTCGGGACTCCGGTCAACCCTTGGTTATTCACGTCCGCAAACGCTTGCAGGGTAGGCAGCAGCGCGTTCCTGGAACCTCTGAGACTGATCACCGTGGTTTCCAGATTGGTCCGGATCTGCTCAATTTCCGGCCGTTTGCTCAACGCTTGTTGAACGAGTTCCGGAATCGGTTTCAGCTCTTCCTTCTCCGGAACCTGAATGTGATCGAGGGTCACGATGTGCACCTCGTCCAGCCACGGGCTGGCTACGCCATTGCGGCTCAGCGCATTCTTCAGCACGGTTTCCTGTTGCGCGACGTTGGTCTGGGCGATCAGCAGGTTCTCTTTGACAGAGGAAACCTCGGCCGCGGCGCGCGTCACTTCGATAGAGGGCAGGGTGCCGATCGCCACCTGCTTCTTGTTATCCTCATACAGCTTCTGTGCTGTTGCGAGCGCTTCTTGCTTCACGCGCACGTCGTCGTTGAAGCTCACCAGGTCCCAATACAGGTTCAGCACTGCTGAGATAGTTGTGATCACCTGCCGCTTCACCTGCAGGTCGGTCACTTTCAGGTTGTTCCGGGCCATCCGGATGTAGCGATTGTTCACTGCCAGGCCAAAGCCCTGTAACAGTGGCTGAGAAAAGTAAAAATCCAGCACGCCATTAGTACTCGGATTCAAAAGGTAGGATGGGCTGTTGAACAGGTTCCGGTTGCTCTGGAACGTAAGATAAACGCCGGTTCCCGTGGCAAATTGCTGCCCGTATTGTACGAGGTAGTTTCGACTGCTATCGACCAGCGCGGGTACCGGATTCAGGACCGTGTTGCTTTGCGGCGAAGTCTGGTGTTGAAAATTGAAGCCCGCGACCAGGAACGGATCCAGATTTGGCGGGTTGGCGCCGTAACCCACGATAATTCCCCCGCCGGAACTGACTCCCGACCCTGCCTCCGCCAAACCGACAGCGCTGACGGTCACTCCCAGCGTACTGACGCTGGTCGGCCCGGCGTAGATCGGCACGGAAACGCTGCGTAGTAAGCCGCCACCTTGCGCACGGCGAACCACCTCTCGCGCCAGCACGGGTCCATAGCGTTGGATCGCAATATCAATGTTGTTTTCGAGCACCAACGCGATCACGTCCTGCATGGATAGATACAGGATGCCGCTGCGGACCAGCGACTCGAGGCGCGTTGTGTTGTTGAGCTTGGCTGGCGCCACTTCCCGCCGCTCCTGATGGAAAGGCCGCATGAGGGTGCCCACCACGGGCGGGCCCTTCGGCGTGGTAATGGAGACCTCTGGCGATTGAGCAAAACTGCAAGCGAACGTGGCCAAGACAGCGGGCGTGAATTTCCGGAAGTAGCTCATGCTGTATAGGATCCTATTGACAACGGCCTGTGTTGATGTCGGTTAAGGGCAATTCCCCTGCCACATTCCGGCCTCCGGCTGAAATGCGCCCTACGCCATGCGATGGCAAGCAATGCCACGGCTAATCGTGCTTCTCAAACCAGCGGGACCGCAACTGGACCCGGCGACGATCTGTCCGGTTTTGGGACGAGTTGTCCGGTTTTGCCACGAATTCGCGCTCAGGCTGCCCGGGCTCTGTGCTGGCGATCACCGTCCACGGGAGTGATTGCCGTGAGTCTTGCCCGCCCCACGCTATACTCGCTCGTATGGGCATCCATGGGGGCGAAACAAAGGATCAGCTCTTCTTAGAGCTTGAGCGCTGGCAGCATCACTGCTCTGAGTCCAGTCAGTCCTTTCTCATCGTCGCCGAGCGATGCCGCAACCGCGATCCCGGGAACGATACTGTGAATAACCTCAAGGTCGCCACGGTCCTTCAGGAAATTGCGTTACGGAAATATCAGCGCACCGTGGATGCGCTAAGCGAGCGGCTCAAGCTTGACCAACCATCAGATGCGAAACCGTAATTCCGCCGATAGCAGCTGCTGACCGGCAACGATGGCAAGTTTGCCCGAGCGTGCTGGCGACAGGTAAGCCACGGATGCCACATCGCACCGGCACGCCACGATAGCCAGGAAGGCAAGCTCTGGAAAAGCGTGCCGAATTAGCTTGCACCGACTAGTGTGGTGAGCTTCTCGACGATATCGTTGGTGGAGATGGCTTGTGCACTCAACTGCTCGCCGGCGGAAGCGCTCTCCTCAGCATGTGCCGCGGCCGATTGCGTCACCTGTTCCATCTGGCCGATCGCCTTCGCAATCTGCTCGATGCCACGCGCCTGTTCCGTGCTGCCCGTCTTTACCGCGTCGACCAGGGTCTTGATCTCAGCCACCTTGGCGGTGATGTCATGGATCCCTCGAGCCACCAGGTCGAGCTTGGTTTTGCCGTCATGAGATTTGGCGATGGAGTCTTCGATCAGCGAGGCGGTATCCTTGGCCGCCTGCGCGCTGCGCTGCGCCAGATTGCGTACTTCATCGGCTACCACGGCAAAACCCATACCCGCTTCGCCCGCGCGTGCTGCTTCCACCGCGGCATTGAGCGCCAGGATATTGGTCTGAGACGCGATTTCGTCGATGACTTTGATGATTTTCGAGATCTTTTCGCTTGAGTCGTTAATCTCTTGCATGGAAACCACCATCTGCTCGAGATGGCCATTGGCGGCCGTGACCAGGCCGCTGGCATCCGTGGTCAGTTCCGCCGCGGAGCGGGAGTTGTCGGCGTTCTTCCGGGTCATCGAGGTAATCTCGGCAGCCGACGCCGAAGTCTCCTCGAGCGACGCGGCTTGCTCGGACGTTCCTTGCGCCAGGGACTGGGCGGAACTCGAAACCTGCGCTGCCGCGCTGCTGACTTGGTCCGCGCTGGTTTTCAGGTCGATCGTAACCTCACGCAGCAGCCGGCTGATTCCGAAGATCACCACGGGCGCCACCGCGCTTACCACCAGGCTGAGACCGATCAGCAGGAACGCGATCCATCGGCTCCGCGCCACCATGCTGCTCGCCCCCTTGCCCGCAGCAATCATCGCGTCCCGCTGCCCGTTGGCCAGCACCTTCGCGGCCTTGTCCACCTCATCCAGAATCGGATACATCCTGTCCCGAATGACGCCGTGCGCCTCCTCATAGTCATTATGTTGGATGTCGCGAAGAAACTCCTGATACAGCGGCTCCCACGCCGAAACACCGGCCTCAATCGTCTGGAGAGACTTCGTTCCGTTCACGTCCGTAATAGACGGCCGTAGCTCGGCAGCCTGCTGGTGGACCCGCGCCGCCATCGCGGCAAACTCACGGCCGTTGTTTTCAAATCCGTCCATGGTGTGGCAGGTCGGACATCCCACGCCATCCGATGACGACCCGTTTACGCCATCCAGCCTCTTGACGTGATTCACAACATAAGTGAGTTGCGAAAACTTTGCCTGTTCGATCATTTCCCGCAGCCCCAGCCGCACTGTCCCGACCAGGTCCATGGTGCGGGCGGTGTTGGCCTCCAGTGCGCCCCCCAACGCGCTGATCGCGTGTAGCGAATACCAGCTCAGCCCCAGCGTGAGGGTGAGCATGCTGCCGAAACCCGTCATTAGTTTCTTGCCGATGGTCCATGATTTCATTCGCAGGTCCTGGTTCTGGAGCTGCCGCGCAGGTCCGGTGCGGCGCCGCTCCCCATAGGACTATCGGCGGAATGCGAGAAATTCCGCACCCCCCTTTTGCCTTTTGCCCTTTGCCTTCAGGTGTTAGGTCCCTCGCACTCCCCCAGCCGCCTCCTCAAGAACCGCCGCTCTGGTTCCGAGCAGTTCCGCGCAAGGGCCTCGCGAAAACACTCCGCCGCTTCCACGCGCCGGCCCAGTTCCATCAAAAGGTGCCCCCGCACCGCCAGCCGCAGATAGTAGTCGCGCAGCTTGGGGTCGTTCTCTAGCGGCTCAATGCTTTCCAGCGCCTCTGCGGCCCCCCGAACCTTGGCAACGGCCACCGCCCGGTTCAGCTTCACCACCGGAGACGCATTGATGGCCAGAAGCTGATCGTATAGTTGAAGGATCAGCGGCCAATCCGTTGATTGCGCGGCTGCAGCCCGCGCGTGAGTCGCCGCAATCGCCGCCTGTACGTGATATTCCGAAACGTCATCACCGGCCATGCACCGATCGAAGTGGTGGTATCCGAGTCCGATCAACTGCCTGTCCCATCGCCCGCGATCCTGATCGTCCAGGAGAATCACGTCGCCCGCCTCATCCACGCGAGCAGGCAGCCGCGCAGCGCCAAACGCCATCAGCGCGACCAGCGCATGCACCCGCGGCTCGGCAATCGACGATGCCGCTACCAGACGTCCCAGCCTCAGCGCCTCCGCGCACAGATCCTGCCGGATCAGTTCTTCGCCCTGATGCGCCGTATAACCCTCGTTGAACAGAAAGTACAAAACCTCCAGCACGGAATCGAGGCGCTCGGCCAACTCCGGTCCGCGCGGCATATCGAGCGTCAGCCGCTGGTCGCGAATCTGGCGTTTCGCGCGCACCAGGCGCTGTGCGATAGTGGCTTCGTCGGCCAGGAACGCCCGCGCGATCTCGCGCACACTGAATCCGCCCACCGTTTTCAGACTCAGCGCCACGCTTGCGTCCCGCCCGATTCCCGGATGGCTGCACATGAAGATCATGCGCAGCTCGTCGTCGCGTAGCTGCTCTTCCAGGTCGGGATCGCAGTCGACGAACACCGCCGAACGGGTCAGCTCGCGGACGATCGCATCGGTCTTATCTCCCAGCATCCGGCGATGACGAATCGCGTCAATCGCGGCATTCTGTGCCACGCGAAAAAGCCATGCCGCGGCGTTCTCCGGCACGCCCTGATGGGGCCATGCCTGGAGAGCGCGCAGCATGGCTTCCTGCACCGCCTCTTCCGCGAGATCGATCTGCGCGGGGCCCAGCACACGCGCCAGGTGCGCCACAATACGCCCCGCCTGATGCCGGAACAGATGCTCCAGCAGCAGCCCCGTCTCGGGGGTTGTGGCTAGGTCCCCCAGACCTTCCTCACTTCGATCGTGCCGCCATGCTCCAAATGCGGATGATCCAGCGACCGCTTCACGGCTTCCTCGTAATCCGCCGCTTCGATCGTGTAGTAGCCGCCCAGCACCTCTTTGGTCTCGCTGAATGGCCCGTCCGTGGTGCGAGGTTTGCCGCCGCGCTCGCCGCGAATTACCTTGCCCGTGTCTTCCGCCAGCCGCTTGAAATCCACCATGAACGGCTTCTTGCCCCAGGCCATGTATTTTTCGACTGCCTTTTGCATCTCCTCCGGGCTCATGCCCTGGAAATGCGCAATGTTCGCCGGATTGTCATAAAGCAATAGCATGAATGTCGACATGGTTTTCTCCTATCGTACGCGAGTGTACTCCGCGCCCTCCGTGAATTTCTGGGCTCCGTTCTCGTAAAACGCCCATTCCGTAGCCAAGTGGTCATTATCCACAAAGTGGATCTTGGCGCTGTGCATATGCCCCCCGCCTGCCGGCAAATTCGTTGCGTCCAGGAATTCAAACTCGAGTTGCCCCGATTGCGCGTCAAACGCCCGCGCCCGCATCCGCGGCTGATTGCCCGCCATGCAATAGTGCGTCAGCACCAGGCGATCGCCATCCAGATGATAGACCGTCAACATCGCCGGCATTTTCTCGCCGGTCTCTTTCTCCACCAGCGCCGTTCCGCCTGCGATCAGTTCGTAACTGAGGTGGGCCTTGCCCATCTGCGTGTTGGCTTCCCACTCGCCCACCAGCGTTTTGAGGCGAGCAAAAGCTGCCGCATCGCTGGATTGTTCGGTTTTTGGCCCGGCGCTGACCGTCGCCGCCGCCAGCACCAGGCCTGTAATCAGAAAATAGTGTCGTTTCATCAATTTATCCTTTCGGTGTTGTGTTGCTGCGATGGAATAACGAACGAGGACAACGGAAATCGACACGGCCCAAAAAGAAATCGCCTGCTACGGCCCGACGATCAAATCCACCTGATCATGAAAACTGTCCGCCGTCTGAACCGCTAGAGGAAACGGCCCGGTCGCCGTCACATTGAGATCCGCCGGCACCACCACATTCATCACATAAAGCCCCGGATACTCGGGCGCCAGCCCCTGAAACAGAATTTTCGCCGTCCGTCCGCCGACCAAAACGTTGACCGGCGCCGTCACCACGCTCAGCGGGTTTGTCCCGCCCGCCGAGCCGTCTGTCACCATCGGCGTTACCGCGCCCAGCCCTGTCAGGTAAATCGCCACAATCTCCCCGCGCTTGGCCGGGTTTGCCGCCGTCACAATCGAGTAATCCAGATGCAGCACCGCAGCCGGACCAATCCCCGTTCCGTTCAGCGAAAAAATAGCCGGCGCCGTCGGCGCCACCGGCGCCTCCACGGCGTTCGAAGCTATGCCGTTGTTATGCACCACGATGGTCGCCGTGGAACCAGCCGTTGTGTCGGGCACCAGCACATAGACCAGCGTGGGGCTGACCGATCGCACCGGCGCCGGCACGTCATTGATCATGACCGACACGCCCTCCACCGAATCCGGATAGGGCGGCTCCACCGCCAGCGTGGACAGCGCCAGATTCGTCCCCTCCAGCGCCACGTACTCGCCCGGGCAAATCGAATCGATGGCCGGGGCAAAGCCGGCGCCATTCAATACCCCCAATGGATTCAGAAAAACTCCGGTGCCCGACAGCGCCGGCCGCTCCATCCCCAAATAAATTTCGTAGCCTGTCGCATCGCTCGTGTTGTCCGCCGCCCCGGCAAAGCCGGCGCCGCCCGCGCCCACCGCCACGCTCGTCAGCTCCGCCGTACCCACACCGCTGTTGCCCAGCGTGAAGGTCTGGGCGCCCGTGAAGTCGTACGTTACCGCGCCTGCCGGCTGCAACTGATGCTCCCGGCGGGTGAACGTCAAGTTCGAGGCGCCGTCGGCATATAACGATCCCGTGTACGCGCTCGCATTTCCCGAACTCTCGAAGCGCAGCCCGGCGTTCCAGAAGTACTGGCTCCAGGTGATCCCGCTGCCGGCCAGAAAGCCCACGAAAATGTCCTGCGCCGACCCGTCGCTCGATCCGCCCAGAATCACGCTGCCGCCCTGCGACACATAGATGGTTTTGTTTCCGCTCACCAGTTGCGTCGTCGCGTCGAAGCCGGATTGTAGGGGGAAGCTGCCTGCGAAGACTCCCGTGGATTGCACCGCGTAAGTCGCACCGATGATCGTCTGAGTTACCGGCTGGCCCAGCGAAACGTTTGGGCTGTGCCCGTTGACCGTGATTGCGCTGAACGAGCCCTGTCCGTTGGCCTGCAACTGGAACTGCGAGTTGCTCACGAGCGACGCCGAGCCGAACGGAAATGCCAGCGTGCTCAGCCAATAGCCACCAGTGAGCGGCGTGCTCAAACCGCCGGCCGGCGCCTGGATGGCCACCAACAGATCGAACGTGTTGCCGGCGCCGTCGGTGCTGGACCCCACGAGCATGCCGTCGTTCGTGGTCACACTGCCCCACCGCGCGTTCAGCGAGAGTGAGCTGTCTTGCGGATTGGTCATTGTCACGACTCCCGCCGGGCTGACCGAATAGCTTCCCGTGCCCCCCAGTGTCGCGGGCGGCGCCATGCCCACCGCGGATTGCCCCGAAAATGAGAAACTCCCGTTGCCGCCGAACTGCAGGACTCCCCAAAGGCTGCGAATATCGGCGATATTGCCGGAATTATCCGTGACGAATAACAAATGGCGGAAGAAGTATTTCCCCGCAAGCGTTTGATTGTTCAACGTCTGGCCCATCAGGCCGGCCGTCACCAGCAGCAGCCCAACCCCGGAGCGAATTGCCATCAGCACATTCTAGTGCAGTTGACACGCGCCTTTTACGGGTATCTGCGGCCGTTCCCCTCAATGCTGGCGACATGCCGCTTGACCCAACCCGCATCCGAGCGATATGGTGTTACGCATTGAAGAAACATACCCGAGAGAAGCTGCACGAGAGGCTGCGTGGTCTGGAGTACCGCCAGCAGGCGCGGGAGCAGCAGCGCTCAGAACGCCAGAAGGCTTATCGCATCGCCGCGATGATGCGGGAGCAGGGAACCCTGCGCGGAGCCCGCAAATACTTCGAGCTGAAATCCATTCCCTACCACGAATCGGTCGATGCCGCGACCGGGTGCCACGAGCTTACCGTTCCCCGCCAGATCACCCTCTCCTACGACGCTGACGGTCGGTTCCTTTCCAGCCGTCCCCCCGGCCTGAGCGCGGGCCGATAAAGAAGGCAAAAGTCAAAGGGCAAGGCAGCTCCGTCCTTCCACGTTGCCTGTTGCCTTCCCTCTTTTGCCTTTTGTCTTTGCTCCCCCTTTCCCCGCCAAATCACCCTCTCCTATGACGCCGAAGGACTGAGCCGGGCAGACTATCACCCGCGACCGCGCTTATCATCGAAGGCCGCTGCCATGACTGGCATTTGACGGTCTCTATAGGCCATCGCACTGGAGCCATTGGGGATCTCAGCTTCGGTAAGGTAACGGATTGGGGTGGATGCTCCGATGCGCTGGACGACCTGCGCTAAGCCGCTGACCATGGCGCGCTGGGCTGATGTCGTGGTCTTGTTCAGAATCATTCCGCGGTCTTCGATGACCAGGAAGGGTCGAGTACAATACCGCCTCTCCACGCGGCGTCTACAATCGGCATACGGAACCGGACGAAACAGCGCCGCCGGTGCGCTCGACCTCAAGAAAATGGCCTGGCAAGGGTACAGAAGGCCGCCCGAGAGAACTGCTCGAGAAACCGCGTCCGTGCCGAGAACATGCACTTGATCGTCGTCAGGAAGATCCCACGATAGACGATCGGCAAGCTCTGTTAACACCGCATAGTCGGCGGGCCGCGCCGGCCGTGGGCAAATGGTCAGGCGCCTCTGCACGTCAGACAGGAGATTTTCGACCGCACGGCAATCATCTCCGCCGAGTACCAGACCGTGGTTACCCAGAATCAGTACGTCTGTGGAGGCGGAGATGGACAGAGCCCTTTGGATCTCGCGGGCCAGGGTCAGCCCGGATGGCACGTATGGGATCCATTGCCAGCGCAGGCCGTGAAGGGCATGTTCCAGTTGAACAGGAGCATCTTGCCTCACTGCCCAGGCAATGGTGTTAACACAATGTACGTGCAGAACTACGCGATGCGGTATCACCGCGTGCATGGCAGTTTCGATGGATGCACACGGGTATCGCTCGGTCGGATCGACGTTCTCCTTCACGCACTTTCGAACCTCGTCCAGCTCCACGGGAACCAGGATGTCCTCGTGTGCAGCGTCCGCCATCCATCTCCCGGATGCTTTGATCCAAAGGAAACGGTCCAGCTTTATGGAAGCGTTGCCGGTGCTCCCCTGAGTGAACAGCGGATCGCTTCCAACTTGCGCGGATAGCGCCAGCAGTGGACTGAGTGCGGGATCTCGGTTCGCGGCGAAATTCCTGTTCATGCGCAGCTCGGCACTCAGGGCAGCACCCGCAGTGGTTCCTCAGCCGGCGCCAGGGGTGCATTCCTCCTGGCTCGTAGCTGACCAACTTCGACAGAAGCTCTGAAGATGGCTCCGACCGGAATGAAGCCGCCCAACTTATGCGCCGCTACCGCCGCCAAGCCCATGGAAGCGATACATCCGCACGAACCGCAGTCCGGATTGCCCCCGAACTGGCAGGGAACAATCTTGGTCTTCAGATCCGCCGACAGCGTTTGGGTCGTGCGTGCAAAAACGCAGTCCTTAGGACTCTTCGGCGGCGCAGCGAATTGCCGGATCAGGCCCTCCGGCATATCCAGCTTGGGAAATTCCTTCCGCAATGCGAGCATGTCGGCAATCGCCTGGAGGCGCTCACGCGCTCGCAACATTTCCGGCAGATGATCTCCCACTTGTGGAGTGAACAAGCTAAACCACACCTTGCGAATCTCCGGCCTGGGACTCCAGAACTCCAGAAATTCCCTCAGATAGCCTGGCCGTTGCATCATCTGCCCGGTGACGGTGCAGTGGATGGTAATGTTCTGGCCCGCAATATTCTTGAGGATTCGATCGTACGTGGCCGGCGCGCGTCGGGTATCGTGTTCCGGCTGTAACCCGTCGATGGAAACCACGACATTCAACTGGCCGAGCGTCGCCCAGCGGGGTGCCAGAAGACGAAAGGCGCTGGTAACCACTTGTACGTGAATCCCTCGTTCGAGCAGCAGCGGGATCATCGTCTCGAGCTCCCGATAACGGACCAGCGGCTCACCTCCCACGATCGACAAATGCAGAGGCTTGAGGCCATCGACGATCTCAAGGACACCGTCTATCAGCTCTTGTCCT
>Ga0335081_10004207_pt1 | contig 22703 bp, 15 predicted proteins | sample Lox_Sample_35_FD_206713 | JGI IMG/M metagenome (GOLD analysis project Ga0335081, IMG submission 206713) | Soil microbial communities from Loxahatchee National Wildlife Refuge, Florida, United States - Lox_Sample_3.5 | ecosystem: Environmental > Terrestrial > Soil > Wetlands | place: USA...
CATCGCTCTTGAAGTTGCCGCTCGCCAGGTTGGACAGCGTGCTCGAGCCGCTCACCGCCTCGAGCTTGCCGTCCACCGTGACGACGCCCTGGTTAATGGTCGAGGTCTTGAGGTCGAGCTCGGCCCCGCCGTCCACCTGCACGGTGCCATCGGTATTGGTGACGACGTCGTTGCTCAGCGTCAGCGTGCTGTTGTTGGTCGCCTGCAGCGTGCCGGTATTGGTTACCGTCGTGTCTTCGATCGTCAGCGGGGCGCCGTTCGCCTCGATCAGCCCCGAATTGGTGATGCTGGACGGATCGATCGTCAGCGTGCCGCCGACCGCCATGATTTTGCCGGTGGCCGTGTTCGTGATGTTCGCGTCGGTGAACAGCAGCGTGCCGCCGGCCGATTCCATCAGGCCGGAATTTTTGATCGGCCCGCTCAAGTGCGCCGTAGCGCCGCTATCGACCTTCAGCGTGCCGGCGTTCTCGCCCTTGCCGGTCCCTTGGGTCACCGTAAAGGTGTGAGCGCCGACCTCGAGCGTCGCTCCGGCGACGCTCGTGAACGTGTTGACCGCGCCGTCGGACGTGCTCTCGACCACGTATGGGTTGGCGGCCTGGGTCAGATCCAGTGCGGTTGTATTGGCTGACAGATTTTGCGTCAGTGTCCCAAATGCGCCGGGCGAGGACGCAAACGTCACATCGGTATCCGACAACAGAATCGCCCCGGACTCGATGAACGTCGTTCCGATGGGCGAGTTGGTAATGACCGTATTGGTGTCGTCGGGCGGCGCGCTCTGCGCGAACACGAAGTCGGTCGCGCTGAGCGAGCTCTTGCTGACGTTGTGCAGCGTGACCTTGGTGCTGAGCCCGGCGATGCCGGTTAAATCGATGACGGTGTCGGAGCCGACCTGCGTAAGATACGGCGAAAGATCGCTGAAGCTGTGCAGCTGAGAGACGTTCGCCAGATTGATGACGTCGTGAGTCGTCGGATTGGCGTTGCTGCTCGTGAAATCGGCGATGGTTTCGGCGCCGTCGTGGGCCCCTAGCACGAACGTGTCGGCGCCGGCGCCGCCCGTGAACTGACCGCCTTCGTTGGTGGTTCCGGCCGTTCGAAGCGTGAAGGTCTCCGCCTGCGGCGCCGTGATCGTCAGGCCTGCAATGCCCGCAAGCTGGTCCTGGGTAAACGTCACTCTTCCGTTTACCGCCGTGAAAGCCTGGGTGCCGATCTTGATCGTGGCGTCGTCCGGAACACCGGAAATCGTCAGCGACAGGCTTGCATCGGCCTCGATGGCCGAAAGCAGCGTCGGATCGATCGTCAAGGCTATCGGCTGGTTGACTACGCCGTTCGGCGTCGCAGGGTTGCCGGATGGCGGCACGGCCGTCGCCGTGACCGAGACCGCGATGTTGAAATTTTGGTTTGGAAGACCGTCGCCGCCCGGACCACTGACCAGGATGTCGGTGCCGCCGCCGGCCGTTATCTGATCGCCGCCGCCGCCGCCGATCAGGATCTCGTTCGCATTGCTGCCGACGAGCACGTCGCGGCCGGTGGAGCCGACCTCACTGACCGGGGTGAAGTTCACGCCCAGCAGGCTTGCATCGTGCGCGTTCAGCGCATTCATAAAATCGGTCGCAGAAATATGGAGTCCGGTCTCGATCAGAAGCTGGTTCTTGGAGAGATCGGAAATATCGATTTCGGTAATTGTGCCGCCGGCCAGCTGCTTGTTCGCATCGTAGCTGAAGTTGCTGCCGACGAGATCGAACTTGAGCCCGGACGTTGAATTTATGAATGTGGTGGTGCCCGCCTTCTCGGTGCTGTTCACCATGGCGTCGGCGAGGCTGTCGAGGTAGCTCTCGTTCACCGCGGAGCCCTGCGGCTCGGCCAGCGCAACGGTCAGCCCCGAGCCCCAGGTCACGGTCGGGTGCTCGTCGGTGCCGACGACCGCCACCGTCACATATTCGGTCGTGGTGCCGCCGTTGCCGGTGAGCTCCACGGCGAAGGTGTCCTGATGCGTCGCGCCCGCCGGCAAGGTCGCGGCCAGAGCCTCGTTGACGTGGTAGGTCCAGTTGACGATTCCCACGCCCGAGCCGGTCGTGTCGTTCGAAACGACCGGCGTCAGCGTTCCCCAGTCGCCCGGCTGCGCAACGGCTTTGACGGTGTGCTGGCCGGAATCGATAAACGGCAGATTTCCCGAAACGGTCATCACCGAGGGAAATTGATCGTCCAGCGCGACGTCGGCCGTGCCGTGCGAGAGGTCGGAGATCAGGATGCTCGAGGTTCCCGCGGCCGGGCCGTGAACATTGCCGGCCGTATCGACCGTTACGCTTTGCGCCGCGGTGCCGCCGAGCGGATCGACGATCGCCATCGTCAGCGTGTCGCCGCTATTGCCGGTGGGTGTGTAGATGACGCCATTCTGCAGCGCCGCATTGATCGCACCGAGCGATCCGCGCACCGTCAGCGTGCCGTGGCTTCCGTCGGCGAGGACCGTGAGGCCCGCCAGCGAGGTGGGCGGATTGCCGACCGCCACCGGCGTAAACGTTCCGTGTTGCGCCGTTATCGTGAAGGTCAGGGCGGGGCCGGCGTTATCGTCCGATACCTTCAGCCCGAACAGCTTGATGCCGCCGGACACCGCTGCCGACTGGACATTGGCGAACACCAGCTCCGGGCCGCCGATCGTGGTCGCCGTGCTGCCGAAGGCGTCGAAAATGCCGCCGGCGCTGACCGTCGTGCCCCATTGGCTGCTGCCGTCGGCGGCGACGCCGTTGTCGGCCGAGACCAGCGTGGTCTCGCCCGTCGCGCGATCGTAGATATAGGTTTGCCCAGCCGTCGAACCCTTGGTGCCCCCTGAAACGAGATCGGTGGCAAAGCTCACATAGGTAACGTATCGGCCATCCGCGCTGATCTCCGGCTGCGAGCTGTCGCCGAACTTCGTCGAATCGGTGCCCTGATCGACCGATACCGGCGTGATCCCGCCGGTCTGCGTATCGAAAAGGTAAATGTTGGAGTGGCCATTGTTGATGCCCAAGTTGGTGGCATCGCTCTCGAACACCACGTAGCGGCCATCGGCGCTGATCGACAGCTCGCCGCTGTCGCCGTTGCCCGCCGCACCGTTGAGGCCGGACACAAGTCGCGGCGTGGCGCCAGGCGTAAAGAGATCGAGCACATAGGCCTGAGCCTGGCCGTTGGCATTGGCCAGGCTGAAATGCTCGGCGCTCGTTTCGATGTCGACATCGAGCGAGGATGCCGTCGTCCAGAACGTGAGATACTGGCCGTTGCCGCTCAGTGCGGGATCGTGCACGCCCGCATTGGCCGACGAAATTGAATCGGCGCCGATCGCAATCTGATCGACGGTCAGCCCGGTTGCGCGATCGATGATGTTGATCACGCTCTCCTGAACGGGCTGCGACGCCGACGCTGGCCACACATAGACGGTGGACGCCACCGCAACGAAATGCCCGTCGGCACTGATGGCGGCACTCTCGCCGTTGCCGCTCAGCAGCGTGGTCGTGGCCGTCCTGGTGTTGTAGATGAACGTTTCGTGCGCATTATTATTGGTCGTGGTGAACGTGTTTGCCGGGTTCGACGGATCGGTGAGCATCACCGTCTGCTGATACATCCCCGAGAAAACCACGTAATGGCCGTCGGCGCTCATCGACAGGTGGGTGTCGAAGGTTTCGCCATTGTGCAGTTGAGTGCCGACGATGTGGTCGGTCGCCGACCTCACCGTGTTGCTGACGCGATCGTAGACGTAAACGGATTGCGCGTTGCTGCTTCCCGGCGACGAATTGCTGCCGACGAAGGCAATGTATCTTCCATCGGCGCTTTCAACCGGGGCAAAGGCGCTCTGATTTGGAACTTCGACGCGCGTGACTGTCGGAGAGTCGATGAACAACGGCGGCGGTGTCGTCGACGGAGGGACGTACGTCTGATAATTCTGGTCCTGATGGGTCTCGGTGGTTGTCGTGCCGCCGCCCGTCCCGGCGTCCCCAGTTTTGCCGGTGGAAGCCTGGACGCTGGCCTTAATTGGGTTGTCCGCCTGCTGGATAAAAAACACATTTACCGGTGTGCTCGATCCGGTCGCGCCGGTGGCTTGGGTCGACAGGGCGTTGAGCAGCTGCTGACCGAACGTTTGGTTGGTCAGCAGCTGGCTGAAGATCTCAAGATTCTGAGCGGCGGTAACATCGCGCGTCCCTTCGACCGCCGATGTCGCGGTGACCGTCCACGTTCCGTTTTCCCCGCCCGACGGATTGAACGTGGCATGGCCAATCACCTCTCCGGTCGTGGGATTTATGATCGCGACCGAGTGGACGATCCCGTCATGCTCATCGAGGACGGTAACCGTCAACGCCGTTTCTTGGTCTCCGGTGACGCCCGTGCCGCGGATGCCCATGGTCGCGACCGGCGTCTTGACCTCCATGTCGCCGTTATGCGCGATCTTGCCCGCTAGGAAACTGAAAGGCCCGTGCAGAAGGCTGACGACTTCCTTATTCTGCGACCCGTTAGGGTCATAGACGAATTCACTCAGCACGATGCGCGCGTCGGCGCCGAGCTCGAACGTCGCGCCATCGTTGAAGATGATCGCCAGCTTGCTGGCACTGCCGGTCTGCAGCACGTCGCCTTTGAGCATGGCGTCGCCGACTTGCAGCGTGACGCTCACGCCGTTGCGGATCGCGACGACGTTTCCCGATGCGCTGACCACGCGTCCGATCGCCTGCGATTGCGGCTGCGGCGCCGTGGCCTGCGCATATTCTCCGGGGGCTTGCGACCCGGCGAGGTCGAGCACGACGTCGGGCGTGAGCGCGTCGCCGTCCGGCGACACCAAAATCGGATGCTTGTCGGTCAGGAAATAATCGTGGACCGTGAACTTCTGCTTGTCGTCCGAGATGATGAGATCGTTGCCGGAGCGCTTGAATTCGCCGGAAAGCAAAAGATGCGTATCGGGAATCGTGACGGTGCCACCCGAACCGTGGGCTTCAGCCCCCGATTCGTGATCCGAAACGAGACCGCTCGACAAATGCGGCTCGGCGACGGATTTCACCACTTATATTCCCCCGACGATTGACACGGATCGCGGCAGCGCCCGGCCTAAAGCGCATGCCCCCCCGGTTGCAGCCGTTAGTCCTGGCTCTGCAACCTTTTCTTAATAGCATTGTGTGCCGCGACTGTGTGAAGCAGTTCACTCAATTGACGCGTTTTTTAGGCTCTATGGCTCATTTTCATGGTGAATTGCCCCAATTCCAGGGGTGAAAAACACAACTTCCGGTCACAAAAACGGCTAACAGAAACCCGTTCCCGACGTGGCCGGTTGTCGTGGTTCATTCAAATTTTAATCGCTTTGTCCGGTATCATTTCACCCTATCCCTTGAAATCAAAGGCTTTTCCGCCGCGACTTAACGGGCCTGCAGCGGCCCTCGCGGTACCGATGCACCGCTCGAACAGGGGACCAGACCGGCCCGATCAAGGCCGGCGCCGTGCGCCCCGCGAGCGGGAGCGTCACAATGGTTGTCCCGTCGCATTTGGGCGCGGTTGTGCGCCTTACCGCTATTGTCGGCCTGCTCGTCCTGTCCCCCGGCGGCACAGTGGCGCGGTCGGCGCCGCCGCCAACCGCCCGGCAGCCGGTGGAGGCCGCGGTTGTGCAATCCGGCACTTTCCAACTGGCCGCGCTCGAGCCGGTCGATCTGCCGGCGCCGGCGGCGAAGCCGCCAATCGGCATGGGACCGTTCGGGCTCGCGACAGCGCGTGACGGCGCCTACGAGGCGCGCTGGCATCTGCTTCAGCCGCTTATCGGACTGGAAAGCGAAATCCTGGCGCTCTGCCGCTCCGGGTCGACGCCCTGCTCTGCTGCCGCCGCGAAGTTCAACGGCATCGTCGAGGCCGCACGTGCCCGCAGCGGCCGCGCCCGCGTCGGCGAGGTCAATCGCGCCGTCAATCTGGCCATTCGGCCGATGAGCGACCAGGCGCAATACGGGGCGCCGGACATCTGGGCCACGCCACTCATGAGCTTCGCCTCCGGCGCCGGCGACTGCGAGGATTACGCCATCGCCAAATACGTGGCGCTCGTCCAGGCCGGCATGCCGGCGGCCGATCTGCGCCTGGTGGTGGTGCACGACCGGCGCACCGACGAAGGTCACATGGTCGCCGCCGCGCGCGTCGACGGCGATTGGCTCATCCTCGACAACCGCACTATGCGCCTTGTCGCCGATCGCGACGTCCCCGATCTGACGCCGATGGTGGCGCTCGGCGGCGAGCCTGCCACCGCTGCCACACCGGAGCCGCAACGCGCCGCCGCGCCGGCCGCGGCCTGGAACACCGCCGGCCTCGCCGTTGTGCTTTAGGCGCGCGCGCCGCTCGGCTGGCTGGCGCCACGCTGATATATTAGTCTGCCGCAAAATCGCGCGGGGGAAGCTGGTCCTGTACGGACCCAAACAGCTTAGACCTAATGGCCATGCCGTCGCCCTTCGGGCTACTCAAAAGCCGCGCGTTCAGGCTCCTGCAATATTTGGCGCTCGCGGTCGGACTGGTCGCGATGCCGTTGATGACGGTGCCCGACCTAAGCGCCGCGGCGCACACTTTCGTCAGCGTCATTCTCTGGTGCTGCCTCGCCGTTTTCGCCTGCGAACTGGCGGTCAAGAGTTGGCTGCGATCGAGATCGGTGGAATCGGAGACGCACTATCTGCGCTCGAGCGAAGGCGTCATCGACCTGCTGGCGGTTCTGCCGGTACCGCTCGCCTTGTTCATCGGCATGCCCGCCAGCACCGCTTGGTTGCTCGCCTCGCTCTGGATTCTGAAGCTTGCGATCTTCGTGCCCGGCCTCGCCATGCTCGGACGCGTGATCCAGCAGGAAGCGCGCGCGCTCGCCAGCGGCTTCATCATTTTCCTGATCATTCTCATGCTGGCGAGTGTCGCGCTCTACGTGCTCGAGAGCCCCGGCCAGCCGGACAAATTCGGCAGCCTGCCGCTTTCGCTGTGGTGGGCGGTGACGACGCTGACCAGCACCGGCTATGGCGACGCGATCCCGGCCACGCTCGCCGGCCGCATCATCGCCAGCATCGTCATGATCGGCGGCCTCGGCGTGTTCGGCCTGTGGACCGGCATTCTTGCCACCGGCTTTGCCGCCGAACATCGCCGCCGCGACTTCATCCGCAACTGGGACCTGGTCACCAGCGTGCCCTTCCTCAAGAATCTCGATCCGCCCGCGGTCATCGAGCTCACGCGCATGTTGCGGCGCGTCGACCTCGCCGAGAGCACCGTGGTGGTGCGGCGCGGACGGCCGGGCGACTGCATGTATTTCATCGCTTCCGGCGAGGTGGAGGTGAAGATCGAGCCGCAGCCCGTGCGGCTCGGCGCCGGCGCCTTCTTCGGCGAGATGGCCTTGCTCACCGGCGCCCCGCGCAGCGCGACCGTGACCACGACGGAAGCGACCACCTTGTTGATGCTGGAGGTGACCGACTTCCGCGCTTTCACCGCGCACCATCCCGATCTCGCCAAGGCGGTCGAAGCGGAGGCAGCGGCACGCCGCGGCCGACCCGGCGCGTCAAAAAGCCATCCGCATGGCCCGCGCCTGGTCGAAAAGAGCGACAAGGACTAACGCCAGGAGAAACGGCCATGGAGGAGACGCCCGTTCGCGTCGACGAGCGCGAAGGCTATCGCATCGTCACGCTCAACCGGCCGCAGCGCCTCAACGCCTTCAACGAGGCGATGCATCAGGCGCTGTCCGCCGCGATCGACCAGGCGGTGGCGGACAAAAGCTGTCGGGCGCTCCTGCTGACAGGCGCCGGCCGCGGCTTCTGCGCCGGACAGGATCTGCAAGACCGTGTGCCGCAGCCCGGCCAGACGCGCGACACCGGCGCCGGCCTCGACAAATATTACAATCCGCTGGTCCGCCGGCTGCATGCGCTGCCGTTCCCGACCGTCGCCGCCATCAACGGCGTCGCCGCCGGCGCCGGCTGCAACGTCGCGCTGCATTGCGACATCGTGCTGGCGGCGCGCTCGGCGCGCTTCATCCAGGCCTTCGCCAAGATCGGGCTGGTGCCGGACGCCGGCGGCACCTGGCTGCTGCCGCGGCTCGTCGGCATGGCGCGCGCGCGCGGACTGGCGCTCCTGGCCGAGCCGCTTTCCGCCGAGCAGGCCGAACAATGGGGCCTGATCTGGAAGACGGTCGACGACGCAAGCCTCATGGCGGAAGCCGAGAAGCTCTGCGCGCATTTCGCCACCGCGCCGACCGCGGCGCTGACGCTTGCCCGACGCGCGCTCGACGCCGCCGAAACCAACACGCTCGACCAGCAGCTCGATCTCGAGCGCGATTTGCAGCGCGAGGCCGGCCGCAACGCCGACTATGCCGAAGGCGTGCGCGCCTTCGTGGAAAAGCGCGCGCCCGTCTTCAGCGGCCGCCGCGACTAGACCGGCCGCAAAAAAGAGCGGCGCGCCGTGCGCGCGCCGCCCCGCTTTTTTTGTGGCGATCAGCTGCCGCTCATAACCTCGCCGACGGCGCGCCAATCCTTGCCGTCAAACTCCTGCATCTGCATCTGCTCGAGCGGATAGAAATCCGTCGGGCTGGTGTTGATGGTGACGCCCGGCAGCAGCATGGGCAGGTTGAGGTTCTTCAGGTTGGCGGCCTGCTTCATCACGTTTTCACGTGTGAGGTTGTCGCCGCACTGCTTGAGCACCTGCACCAGCGTCTGCCCCACGGTGTAGCCGTAGACCGTGAAGCTCGAAGTCTTGTCGCCCTCCGGGAAATACTTGTCCATGAAGGCGACCCATTGCTTGTAGCCGGGATCGTCCTTCCAGTGCGGATCGGTCGAGTCCTTCAGGTAGTAGGTCGACAGGATCCCCTTGGAGTTTTCGAGCCCCGCCGGCTTGAGCACTGCCCCGATCGACTGCGAGACGTTGTTGAGCAGATGGACCGGATGCCAGCCGATCTCGGCGGCTTTCTTGATCGCCTGCGCTGCGAACTTCGGCGTCGTCACGTTGAAGAACACGTCGGCGCCCGAGGCCTTTAGGTTGACGATCTGCGAGTCGACCGTCGGATCGGTGGTCTCGTAGGGCTGCTCCGAGATAATCATCTTGGCGGCCTTGTCGCCGAGCCCGTCCTTCAAGCCTTTGACGTAGTCCTTACCGTAGTCGTCGTTCTGGTAAAGAATGCCGATCTTGGCGTTGGGATACTTGGCGAGCAGGTATTTCGCGTAGATGTGGCCTTCCGCCTGGTAGGTCGGCTGCCAGCCCATCGTCCAGGGGAAATGCTTGGGATCGCCCCACTTGGTCGCGCCGGTCGCCACGAACAGCTGCGGCACCTTTTTGGCGTTCATGTATTTCTGAATCGCCGTGTTGGTCGGGGTGCCGAGGCTCTGGAAGATCAACAGCACCTGATCGCTCTCGACCAGCTTGCGTGCCTGCTCGACCGTCTTGGGCGGGCTGTAGCCGTCGTCGTAGGAGATGAAGTTGATCTTGCGGCCGTTGATGCCGCCCTCGGCGTTGACCATCTTGAAGAAGGCGGCGATCGTCTTGCCGATCTGGCCATAGGCCGAGGCCGGGCCGCTATAGGGATTGATGTTGCCGACCTTGATCTCGGTGTCGCTGGCGCCGGGATCGTATTTCTTTTGCGCCAGCGCGGACGACGTGCCGAGCGCCAACGCGAGCGCACCGACCGTCAGCAGACTTAGTCTTCGTTTCATTGACGTCCTCCCTCATTTTTGTTGCGCGGAAGCCCGGGCAACCTTGCTCACGACCAGACGAACCAATCCGGCGGCGCCGGACGGCATCACGTAGATGACCAGAATCAGGATGGCGCCGTAGACGGCGCCCGCCAAGCCCTTGGAGACCTGCTCGGCGATGTTGGGCACGAACACCACGAACAAGCCGCCGAACAGTGTTCCCGCAATCGAATTGACGCCGCCGACCACCAGGCCGACGAAGAGCGCGATGGCGAAGGTGAAGGTGAAGCTGTCGGGCGCGACGAACTGGATGACGATGGCGCCGAGCGCGCCGGCCACGCCGGTGTAGAAGGCGCTGACGCCGAAAGTAAGCGCCTTGTATAGCGAGATGTCGACGCCCATGGCGCGCGCGGCGATCGGGTTATCACGAATGGCGATGATGGCGCGGCCGGTGCGGCTATTGATGAGGTTGTGGGCGCAGAAGAACATCAGCAGCAGGATCGCCAGCGTCAGGTAATAAAGCCATTGATCCGCCGACAGCGGCAGCCCGAACGGCGCGTCCGGCTTGAGGATGACGATGCCCTGTACGCCGCCGGTCCAGGGCTCGAGCGGCGTCGACTTGAGGATTTGCGGGGTGGCGACCGCGAGCGAGAAGGTGGCGAGCGCGAGATAAACGCCGTGCAGGCGCAAGGCCGGCAGGCCGAAGAGAAAACCGAACACCAGGCAGACCAGCCCCGCCGCCGGCAGCGTCCAGATGTAGTCGATGCCGCGGTCCATCATGATCGCCGCGGTATAGGCGCCGATCGCGAAGAAGGCCGAATGGCCGAGCGAGAACTGTCCGTTGAAGCCGGTGAGCAGGCTCAGCCCGAGAATGGCGATGGCGTAGATCAGCGCGAGCGTGAGCTGGAACAGCACGAAATTGGTGGCCGCCACCGGCAGCAGAACGCCGATTGCCAGCGCCGCGATCCGCACCAGCGTCTGCGGCGTCAGAGCCGGCGCGCGCGTTTCGTTCCATTTTTGCACGATCTCGCGCCTCGACATGGCCTACACCCTCGTAACGATGACGCGGCCGAACAGACCGCTTGGCCGGAAGGTGAGAACGGCCACGATCAACGCGAGCGCAATGGTCAGCTTCAGTTCGCGTCCTACGCCGGGGACGAAGGTGCCGGCCAGATTTTCGATCACGCCGACCGCGAAGCCGCCGATCACCGCGCCGAACGGCGAGGTCAGGCCGCCGACCACCGCCCCGGCGAAGCCGTAGAGCAGGATCGACAGCATCATGTTCGGCTCGAGGAACACCACGGGCGCGATCATCATGCCGGCGACGGCGCCGATCGCCGCGGCCATGCCCCAACCGAGCGCGATCATCCAGCCGACTTTGATGCCGACCAGCCGCGCCGATTCCGGATTGGCGGCGGTCGCGCGCATGGCAAGGCCGACGCGGGTGTAGCGGAAGAACACGAACAGCAGCAGCAGCAGAATGATCGTTACCGACACCATGCCGGCGTCATGCGACGAAATGAGGTTGCCGAGCAGCGGCGCGCTGCCGAAGGGCGTCGGGAAACTCTTGATCTGGTAATCCCAGATGAAGCCGGCGCCGCTGTTGAGGATGGCGAACAGCGCGATGAACACCACGATATGGCTGAGCACCGGTGCGTTCTTGAGCGGCTTGAACACGATGCGCTCGATTGCGACGCCGGCCACGAACGAGATGGCGATCGTGAGGAAGAAGGCCAGCCAATAGGGCGCGCCCCACTGGATCAATTGCCAGGCGATGAAGGTGGAGAACATTGCCATCTCGCCTTGCGCGAAATTGAGATGGTCGATGGCCTGGTAGATCATCACGATGGCAAGCGCCATGCAGGCATAGATGCCCCCGGTCGAGAGCCCCGCGATGATCTGGCTGACAAGAAGCTCCATGACCTAATACCCCAGATAGGCGCGGCGGATGTTTTCGTCGCGCCCGATTTCCTGTGCGCGACCGCTCATGACGATTTCGCCGGTTTCGATCAGATAGGCCTGATCGGCAAGCGCGAGCGCGGCGGCGGCGTTCTGCTCGACCAGCAGCATGCTCACACCCTCGTCTTCCTTGAGCTTGCGCAGGATCGCGTAGACCTCATCGACCAGCAAAGGCGCCAGCCCGAACGAGGGCTCGTCGAGCAGCATCAGCTTCGGCCGCATCATGAGCGCGCGGCCGATCGCCAGCATCTGCTGCTCGCCGCCCGACATGGTGCCGGCCTGCTGGCGGGCGCGCTCGCGCAGCCGCGGGAAATAGCCGTAAACGCGCTCGATGTCGGCGGCGATGCCGGCGTGGTCGCGGCGCGCCATGGCGCCGAGCGCGAGATTCTCCTCGATGGTCATGCGGCTGAAAGTGCCGCGCCCTTCCGGCACGTGCGCGATGCCGAGCCGCGCCCGATCCTCGGTCGAGCGGCCGGCCACCGACTGCCCGGCGAAGGTGATTTCGCCCGTGGTCGCGATCATGCCGGACAGCGCGCGCAGGGTCGATGTCTTGCCGGCGCCGTTGGCGCCGAGAAACGTGGTCACGCCGCCCTCGACGATGTCGAAGTCGAGGCCATGCAGGACGCGGGTCGCGCCGTAATAGGCACAGAGCTTGCGGGCTGAGAGCAGGCTCATCGCGCCGTCCCCAGATAGGCGCGGATGACTTCCTTGTCGTTGCGCACTTGGTCGGGGGTGCCCTCGGCAATCTTGCGGCCGAAATCGAGCGCCACCACGCGGTCGGAAATCGACATCACCAGATTCATGTGATGCTCGACCAGCAACACGGTGACGTCGCGTTCGTCGCGGATGCGGCGGAACAGCTTGCCGAGATGGCCGACCTCGTGGTGATTGAGCCCGGCCGCCGGCTCGTCGAGCAGCAGCAGCTTCGGCTGCGCCGCCAGCGCGCGCGCAAGCTCGACCCGCTTCTGCGTGCCGAACGGCAGATCGGCGACTCGGCGCTGCGCCACGCTATCGAGATCGAGATAGTGCAGCAATTCGCGCGCCGTGCGGTCGAGCGCGCGCTCCTCCCGGCGCACCCAGGGCAGGTGCAGCGAGTCGCTGAAAAAATCGCCGCGGCTGCGCGAATGGCCGCCGACCTTGACGTTGTCCAGCACCGACATCGAGCGGAACAGGGCGAGATTCTGGAAGGTGCGCGCAATGCCGAGCCCGCTGATACGGTCGGCGGTCTTGTTCAGGATATTCTGCCCGTCGAACTCGATAATGCCGTGGCTCGGCGTGTAGAGCCGCGTCAGGCAATTGAACAAGGTGGTCTTGCCGGCGCCGTTCGGCCCGATCAGGCCGAGGATTTCGCCGCGCTTGATCTCGAGCGACACATTGTCGAGCGCGACGATGCCGCCGAAGCTGATGCGTACGTCGCGCACGACCAGCAGCGGCTGAGCGGCGGGCTGCGGCGCCGGATGCTTCGTTTCGATCGCGACGGCGGCGGACGAGTGCATGTTACTGCCCATTCAGCTCGGCTTCGATATTGCGCACGGTATTGAGCAGGCGCGGACCGATCTCGTTCTCCAACCGGCTGCGGCTGAAATGAAAGGCCGGCGCACCGCAATTGAGTGCGAAGATGCCGGAGCCGTCGGCCGGCGCCAGCGGAACGCCGACCGCATTGATGTCGGACTGCCACTCGCCGACCGACATGGTGAAGCCGCGGCCATCCACCTCCTTGAGCGCGCGCTCGACGCCGGAGCGCATTTTCGGCCATTTGCCGCTCTCGCGCCGCGCGAGCTCGCGCAGCAAAAGTTGCCGGTCTTTGCCCGCCGCGCCGGCGATGAGCGCGCGGCCCATCGCCGTGGTCGCCAGCGGAATGCGCGCGCCCACGCCGAGCCGCAGCATGATGGCCGACTTGCCGCGGCAGAACTCGATATAGATCGCATTGAGCCGGTCGCGCGTGCCGAGCGCCACCGAGGCGCCGGAATAATCGGCGAGCGCCTGCATGTGGGGCTTGGCGACCTGCCGGATGCGCATATTGGCGAGCGTCGAATAGCCGATGGCGAGCGCGCCGGGCGCCAGCTGATATTTCTCGAGCCGGTCGATATGGTTGAGATAGCCGAGCGTGGTGAGCGTATAGGTCAGCCGCGAAACCGTCGCCTTGGCGAGGCCGGTGCGCGCCGCGATCTCCTGATTGCCGAGCAGGCCTTCGCTCGGCGTGAAGGCGCGCAACACTTCCAATCCGCGCGCCAGTGCGACGACGAATTTTCGATCGTGATGCGCGGCGTCATCGGCGAAGCGCTCGACGCTTGTCTGCCAGCTGTCCATCATCGATGCCCTGCGTCCCCACCCACGCCGGTTTGACACGGATCGCACCACTTCCTAGCATCGAGGTCAAGAAATTGCAGAATGATGTTTCGCACAGCGGAACACTAAGGAAACGCCATGGCAGTGGTTGGCATGCAGCGCGACGGCGACATCGCCGTCATCGTCGTCGACAATCCGCCGGTCAACGCATTAAAGCACGAGGTCAGGCTCGGCCTGCGCGACGCTTTCGCAACTGCGAACGCCGATGACACCGTCAAGGGCATCGTGCTGACCTGCGCCGGCCGCACCTTCATCGCCGGCGCCGACATCACCGAGTTCGACAAGCCGCCGCAAAGCCCGAGCCTGATCGATCTCAACGCGCAAATCGAAAATATTCGCAAGCCGGTTGTTGCCGCGACGTTCGGCACGCCGCTTGGCGGCGGGCTCGAGATCACGCTGGCTTGTCATTTTCGTATCGCCGCGCCGACGACGCGGCTCGGGCTGCCCGAGATCAAGCTCGGCCTGTTTCCGGGCGCCGGCGGAACCCAGCGCCTGCCGCGCCTGGTCGGCATGGACAAGGCCATGGCCATGATCCTGTCGGGCGATCCCATCCCCGCCAAGGAAGCGCTGGCGCTCGGACTGGTCGACGAGATTTTCGAGGGCGACCCGGCGGCCGCGGGCGTCGCCTTCGCGCGCAAGGCGCTCGCGGAGAAGCGCCCGCTGCGGCGCGTGCGCGACATGGAGGACAAGCTCAAGGACCTGCGCGCCCATCCGGACAAATTCAACGAGATCGCGTCTGCCCACGTCAAACGTGGGCGCGGCCTGCATGCGCCGACCGCGGCGCTCGAAGCGCTGCGCTGGACGCTCGACGTGCCGATCGACGAGGCGTTCGAGCGCGAACGCAAGAAATTCATGGAGCTGCGCGCCGGCGATCAATCCAAGGCGCAGCGCCACATCTTCTTTGCCGAACGCGAGGCCGCCAAGGTGGCGGGCCTCGGCAAGGACGTGGCGCCGCGCAAAGTCGAGCGCGTGGCGGTGATCGGCGCCGGCACCATGGGCGGCGGCATTTCGATGAGTTTCGCAAATGCCGGCATTCCGGTCACCATCGTGGAAACCGCCGACGAGGCGCTCAAGCGCGGACTCGGCGTCATCGAAAAGAATTACAAGACCTCGGTGTCGCGCGGCGCCCTGCGCGACGAGGACGTGACCAGGCGCATGGGGCTGCTCAAGGGCGCGACCGACATTGCCGCCGCCAAAGACGCCGATCTCGTCATCGAGGCGGTGTTCGAGGAAATGGCGATCAAGAAGGACGTGTTCGGCAAGCTCGACAAGCTGGCGCGCGCCGATGCCATCCTCGCCAGCAACACCTCCTATCTCGACGTCAACGAGATCGGCGCCACCACGACGCGCCCGCAATCCGTGCTCGGCATGCACTTCTTCAGCCCGGCCAATGTGATGCGGCTGTTGGAGATCGTGCGCGGCGACAAGACCGCGCCCGACGTGCTGGCCACCGCCATCGCGGTTGCTCGCCGCATCGGCAAGGTGCCGGTCGTGGTCGGCGTCTGCCACGGCTTCGTCGGCAACCGCATGCTGCGCGCGCGCTCGATCGAAGGCGAAAAGCTGCTGCTGGAAGGCGCGCTGCCGCACGAGGTGGACGGCGCGCTCACCGAATTCGGCTTTCCGATGGGGCCGTTCGCCATGGGCGATCTCGCCGGCCTCGACGTCGGCTGGCGCATGCGCAAGGCGCAAGGCATCCGCGCCGAAATCGCCGATACGCTGTGCGAGCAGGGCCGCTACGGGCAGAAGACCTCGAAGGGCTTCTATCTGTACGAGGCGGGCTCGCGCAGCGGCCGCCCCGACCCGGAGGTCGAGCAATTGATCGTGGCGGCATCCAAGCGGCTCGGCATCGCGCGCCGGCCGATCGACAAGAAGGAGATCGTCGAGCGGTTGATCTTCCCGATGATCAACGAGGGCGCGCGTATTCTCGAGGAAGGCGTCGCGCAACGCTCCGGCGACATCGACGTGATCTGGGTCTACGGCTACGGCTTCCCGGCCTGGCGCGGCGGACCGATGTTCTATGCCGACACCGTCGGCCTGCCCTATATCCGCGACCGGCTGGCGGAGCTCGCGAAAACGAGCGGCGATAAGCGCCATGAGCCGGCCGCGCTTTTGTCGCGGCTTGCCGCCGAGAATTCGAGCTTCGGCGCCGCGCAGAAAAAGGCGGCCTGATGGACGCGTCGCGGCAGCCTTGGGAGCAGTCCTACCCGGCCAATGTGCGCTGGGACGCGCCGATCGAAACGACGACGTTGCAGGAGCTGCTCGACCGCGCGGTGGCGGCCTACGGCGAGCGGCCGGCGTTCGAATATCGCGGCCGCCGCATCTCCTATCGCGAGCTCGGGGACTTCGCGGCGCGCGCGGCCGCCGGCTTGCTCGGCCTCGGCATCGGCCGCAACGAAGCCGTCGCGCTCTATCTGCCCAACACGCCGTTTCACCCGATCGCCTTTTTCGGCGCGCTGCGCACCGGCGCGCGCGTCGTGCATTTGAGCCCGCTCGATGCCGAGCGCGAGCTGATCTACAAATTGCAGGACAGCGGCGCGCGTACGCTGGTCACCACCAACCTGTTCAAGCTGCTGCCGATGGCGCAGAAGCTGCTGGCCGCCGGCCAGGTCGACCGGTTGATCGTCGGCGATGACGCCGATTGGGGCGCGGCGTCGACGCCGGCGGTCGAGGAGACGCCGACGGTGATTTCCTTCGGCCGTCTGTTGCGACAGGTGAAGCTGCCGGAACGCTGGCCCGAACTGTCGAAGGACGACGTCGCGCTGCTGCAATATACCGGCGCCACCACCGGCCTGCCCAAGGCCGCGATGCTCACCCACACTAACATCACCGCCGCCGTTTCGAGCTACCGCCTCTGGATCGCCGGCCAGATGCCGAAGGGCCTGCCGCCCGACCGCGTCATCATGGTGCTGCCGCTGTTTCACATCTATGGCCTGTCCAGCGTCATGCTGCGCCATCTGGCGAACGGCAACGAGTTGCTGCTGCGTCCGCGCTTCGAGGTCGAGCAGGTGATCCGCGACTTCGAGGTCAACCGCGCTACCGCCTTCCCCGGCGTGCCGACCATGTGGATCGCTCTGATCAATCATCCCGGCATCGAGCAGCGCGACCTGAGCTCGTTGCGCGCGGCGGCGTCCGGCGGCGCGCCTTTACCGGTCGAGATCGCCGAGCGCGTGCAAAAGCTCACCGGCCTGCCGCTGCCGAGCGGCTGGGGCATGACGGAGACCTCGCCCGCCGGCATCAGCCCGCCGGCCGGCCCGACCCGCAAGCCGGGCTCGATCGGGCTGCCGCTGCCCGGCATCACCGCGCAGATTGTTTCGCTTGACGATCCGCACAAGGTGCTCGGCGTCAACGAAGTCGGCGAGATCCGCATCAAGGGCCCGAACGTCACGCAAGGCTACTGGAACCGGCCGCAGGACACCGCCGCCGCCTTCGCCGACGGCTACTTTCTCACCGGCGACGTCGGCTATTACGACGACGACGGCTTTTTCTTCCTGGTCGACCGCAAGAAAGAGATGATCATCTCCGGCGGCTTCAACGTTTATCCGGTCAAGATCGAGTACGCGATCTACGAGCACCCGGACGTCGAGGAAGCGCTGGTGATCGGCATCCCCGATGCCTATCGCGGCGAAGCGGCCAAGGCCTTCGTCAAGCTGAAGGCCGGCGCGCCTACGCTGACGCTGGAAGCCCTGCGCGACTTTCTCGCCGACAAGCTCGGCCGCCACGAATTGCCGGCGGCGCTGGAAATTCGTGCTAGCCTGCCGCGCACCGCGGTCGGCAAGTTCTCCAAGACCGAATTGATCGAAGCAGAGCGGCGCAAATACGCCGCTTCAACCGTGCAGGAAAAAACCAATGCGTGAAGCTGTCATCGTCTCCACCGCCCGCACGCCGATCGGCAAGGCGTTCCGCGGCGCCTTCAACATGACGCATGGCGCCACTATGGGCGGCCATGTGGTCAAGCACGCGGTCGAGCGCGCCAAGATCGCGCCGGAGGAAGTCGACGACGTGATCATGGGCTGCGCCATGCCGGAGCGCGCCACCGGGCAGAACATCGCCCGCCAGATCGCCCTGCGCGCCGGGCTGCCGGTGACCGTTGCCGGCATGACGGTGAACCGCTTCTGCAGTTCCGGCCTGCAGACCATCGCGCTTGCCGCGCAGCGCGTCATGACCGGCGAAGCTTCGGTGATCGTCGCCGGCGGGCTCGAAAGCATCAGCCTGGTGCAGGACGGCCGCGTTCCGCCGGTGCAGGACGACTGGCTGCTGGCGCACAAGCCGGAAGTCTACATGGCGATGATCGACACCGCCGATACCGTCGCCGCGCGCTACAAGGTTTCGCGCGAGGCGCAGGACGAATTCTCGCTCGAGAGCCAGCGCCGCACCGCCAGCGCCCAGCAGGCCGGCCGCTTCAACGCCGAGATCGTGCCGCTGGCGACCAAGAAGAAGGTGGTCGACAAGGAAACCAAGGCCGAGCACATCGAGGACGCGCTGCTGCAGAGCGACGAGGGCAACCGGCCCGACACCACGCTCGAGGGCCTCGCCGCGCTCAAGCCGGTGCGCGAGGGCGCGGGCAAGTTCATCACCGCCGGCAATGCCAGCCAGCTTTCCGACGGCGCTTCGGCTTGCGTGGTGATGGATGCCAAGCTTGCCGAGCAGAAGGGGCTTACGCCGCTCGGCACTTTCCGCGGCTTCGCGGTCGCCGGCTGCGAGCCGGATGAGATGGGCATCGGGCCGGTGTTCGCGGTGCCGAAGCTGCTCAAGAAGCACGATCTAAAAGTCGACGACATCGGCCTGTGGGAGCTGAACGAGGCTTTCGCCGTGCAGGTGCTCTACTGCCGCGACCGGCTCGGCATCCCGCACGACAAGCTCAACGTCGACGGCGGCGCCATCTCGGTCGGCCACCCCTACGGCATGAGCGGGGCGCGGCTCACCGGCCACGCGCTGATCGAGGGCAAGCGGCGTGGCACCAACCGCGCCGTCGTCACCATGTGCATCGGCGGCGGCATGGGCGCCGCCGGCCTGTTCGAGATCAACTGAGGTCACCGCCATGGACCTGCGCTTTACCCCCGAGGAAATCGAATTCCGCGACGAGGTGCGCGCCTTCATGCGCGCCAACGTGCCGGAGACCACCCGCCGCAAGATCACCGAGGGCCGCCGCCTCGCCAAAACCGATCTGATCGACTGGCAGCGCATCCTCAACAAGAAGGGCTGGGCGGTGCCGCACTGGCCGCAGGAATGGGGCGGCACCGGCTGGAGCTCGGTCAAGCGCTACATCTTCCAGGACGAGATGCAGCAGGCGCCGGCGCCCGAGCCGCTGCCCTTCGGCGTCAACATGCTCGGGCCCGTCCTCATCGCCTTCGGCAACGACGAGCAGAAAAACCGCTTCCTGCCGCGCATCCGCAATCTCGACGACTGGTGGTGCCAGGGCTTTTCCGAGCCCGGCTCCGGCTCCGATCTCGCCTCGCTCAAGACGTCCGCCAAGCGCGACGGCGACACCTACGTCGTCAACGGGCAGAAGACCTGGACGACGCTCGCGCAATACGCCGACTGGATCTTCTGCCTGGTGCGCACCGATCCCGCGGCCAAGAAGCAGGAAGGCATCTCGTTCCTGCTGATCGACATGAAGACGCCGGGCATCACCGTGCGCCCGATCCAGACCATCGACGGCGGCCGCGAGGTCAACGAGGTGTTCTTCGACGACGTACGCGTGCCCGCGGAAAACCTGGTCGGCCAGGAAAACAAGGGCTGGGACTACGCCAAATTCCTGCTCAGCAACGAGCGCACCGGCATCGCCCGCATCGGCATTTCCAAGTCGCGGCTGCGCCGGCTCAAGGAGCTCGCCGCGCTCGAGCAGGTCGACGGCGTCCCGCTGATCGAGGACGACGCCTTCCGCCGCAAGATCGCGGCGATCGAAGTCGAGCTGAAGGCGCTGGAGATGACCCAGCTGCGCGTGGTCGCCGCCGCCCGCAGGAGCAACGGCAAGCCGGATCCCGCCTCCTCCATCCTGAAGATCAAGGGCTCCGAGCTGCAGCAGGCGATCACCGAACTGCTGCTCGAAGTGGTCGGCCCCTATGCGCTGCCCGAGCCGCGCGCCGGCGACGAGGGCTGGAACGAGCCGCCGGTCGGTCCGGACTGGGCCGAGACCTTGGCGCCCAACTACTTCAACATGCGCAAGGTCTCGATCTACGGCGGCACCAACGAAATCCAGAAGAACATCATCGCGAAAGCGATCCTGGGCCTGTGAGAGTGCGTAATGGATTTCGAGTTCAGTGAAGAGCAACGGCTGCTCAAGGACAGCATCGAGCGCCTGCTCGGCGCCCAGTACGGGTTCGAGGCGCGGCGTAAATACGCGCAGGAGCCCGACGGCTTTTCCCGCAAGCTGTGGCAGCAATATGCCGACCTCGGGCTATTGGCGCTGCCGTTCGAGGAGAAATACGGCGGCATCGGCGGCGGCCCGGTCGACACCATGATCGTGATGGAGGCGTTCGGGCGCGCGCTCGCGCTCGAGCCCTATCTCGCCAGCGTGATTTTGGCGGGCTCCCTGCTGCGGCTCGGCGGCAGCGAGACGCAGCGCGAGGCGCTGCTGCCGCAGATCGCCGGCGGCGAATTGCTGATGGCTTTTGCCCATGCCGAGCAGCAGGCGCGCTATAATCTTTCCGACGTCGCCACGACGGCGCGCAAGGACGGCAACGACTTCGTCCTCGACGGCGCCAAGACGCTGGTCATCCACGGCGACAGCGCCAACAAGTTCATCGTCTCGGCGCGGCTCGCCGGCGCGCGCCAGGACACGAAGGGGATCGGCCTGTTCCTGGTCGATGCCGCCGCCAAGGGCGTGTCGCGCCGCGGCTACGCCACCATCGACGGCCAACGCGCCGCCGAACTCACGCTGTCCGGCGTACGCGCGGAAGCCGCACTCGGCGAGCCGGGTAACGCCCTCCCGCTGATCGAGCGCGTTGCCGATATCGCAATCGCCGCGCAATGCGCCGAGGCGGTCGGCGCCATGGCGGCGATCCAGGAGATAACCGTCGACTACCTCAAGACGCGCAAGCAATTCGGCGTGCCGATCGGCAGTTTCCAGGTGCTGCAGCATCGCGCCGCCGAGATGCTGATCGCGCTCGAGCAGGCGCGCAGCATGGCCATGCTCGCCGCCATGACCGCCGAGGAGGAGAACGCCGCCGAGCGGCGCAAGGCGATCTCCGCCGCCAAGGTGCAGATCTGCAATTCCGGCCGCATCGTCGGCCAACAGGCCGTTCAGCTGCATGGCGGCATCGGCATGACCATGGAGTATAAGGTCGGCCACTACTTCAAGCGCGTCACCGCCATCCAGGCGCAATTCGGCGACGCCGTGCATCATCTCAACCTGCTGGCGCGCGCGAGCTAAAGCCGGTCACACGAGGTCCACCATGCTCCCACCCCCCTCGCCCCGCTCCGCCGAGCTCGGCAAGCGCATCACCGCCTTCCTCGAAGAGCACATCCTGCCGGCCGAAGCGGTGTTCCACCGCCAGGTCAACGAAGGCGACCATTGGAATGAGCCGCCGGTGATGACCGAGCTCAAGGCCAAGGCGAAAAAGGAAGGCCTGTGGAACCTGTTTCTGCCCAAGGTGCACGATCCCAATGCGCTCAGTAACCTCGAATACGCGCCGCTGTGCGAGATCATGGGCCGCTCGCCGATCGGCGCCGAGCCGTTCAACTGCTCGGCGCCCGACACCGGCAACATGGAGACGCTGATCCGCTACGCGAGCCCGGAGCAGAAGAAGCTTTGGCTAACGCCGCTGCTGGAGGGCGAAATCCGCTCCTGCTTCGCCATGACGGAGCCGGCGGTCGCCTCCTCCGACGCCACCAATATCCGCGCCGAGATCAGGCGCGACGGCGACTCCTACGTCATCAACGCGCGCAAATGGTGGACCTCGGGCGCGCCCGACAAGCGCTGCAAGATCGCCATCCTGATGGGGCAGACCGATCCCTCCGCGCAACCGCACAAACGGCAATCGATGATCCTGGTGCCGCTCGATGCGCCGGGCGTCAAAGTGCTGCGCCCGCTTACCGTGTTCGGCTACGACGATGCCCCGCACGGCCACGCCGAGGTGCTGTTCGAGAACGTGCGCGTGCCGGCCTCCAATATCCTGCTCGGCGAAGGCCGCGGCTTCGAAATCGCGCAAGGCCGGCTCGGCCCCGGCCGCATCCATCATTGCATGCGCATGATCGGCGCCGCCGAGCGCGCGCTGGAGACCCTGTGCCAGCGCGCCATCTCGCGCACCGCCTTTTCCAAGACCATCGCCGAGCACGGCGTGACGCGGCACTGGATCGCCGAATCGCGCATGGAGATCGACCAGGCCCGGCTGCTGACGATGCATGCCGCGCGCATGATGGACGAGGTCGGCAACAAGGCGGCGCGCGCCGAGATCGCCATGATCAAGGTGGTGGCGCCCAACGTCGCGCAGAAGGTGATCGACCGCGCCATCCAGGTCTGCGGCGGCGCCGGCGTGTCGCAGGATTTCCATCTTGCGTCGGCCTACGCGCACGCGCGCACCATCCGGCTCGCCGACGGGCCGGACGAGGTGCATCGCGAAACGGTGGCCAAGCTCGAATTGCGCAAATACGCACCGTCAGGCTCGAACGTGCGTTGACCGCCGCCAGCATAGTATCATCCAGCTTTTGAAAGGGCGGCGCCGCTTGCGCGCTTCACCTCTCCCATAGGGAGAGGTCGGATCGCGAAGCGATCCGGGTGAGGGGTTACAAACGAGAGAGTCAGTTACCCCCACCCCCCAAACCACT
>Ga0335081_10004208_pt1 | contig 22701 bp, 31 predicted proteins | sample Lox_Sample_35_FD_206713 | JGI IMG/M metagenome (GOLD analysis project Ga0335081, IMG submission 206713) | Soil microbial communities from Loxahatchee National Wildlife Refuge, Florida, United States - Lox_Sample_3.5 | ecosystem: Environmental > Terrestrial > Soil > Wetlands | place: USA...
CCCGCTGCCCGTTTTCTTTCAACAACTCCCTCAACGCCGCGAGGAACAGGGTGATGTTTTCTTTGCGGCTTGAGTATCCCATCAAGCCGATGCGCCAAACTCGATCTTTGAGCGCGCCGAAACCTGCCGCGATCTCAATGTTGTATTCAGCGAGCAGACGCGCCCGGACGTAGTGCGGATCGCATCCGGCCGGGACTTTGGCTGTGGTCAATGGCGGCAGGCGAAACTCAATTGGAATGAATGGGGGTGTGTCCATCTCTTCCAACCCGTTCCATAATATTTCTGCGTTGGAACGCAGACGTGCAAAGGTATGATCCAAACCTTCCTCGGCGATGACGCGCAAGCCTTCACGCAATCCGAAATGCAAACTGGCGGATGCGGTGTGATGATATCCGTGTGCGCCGCCCCAATAATTTGCGTATTGCTTCAAGTCAAGGTAAAACGATGGAACGGGTATTGCGCGCTTCTTGATAACTTCACGCGCGCGTGGTCCAACCGTGATCGGTGCCAAGCCAGATGGCGCGCCGAGATTCTTCTGGCTGGCGGAATAAGCCATATCAATATCCCATTCGTCAATCCTGACCGGGATTCCGCCCAACGATGTGACCGTATCCAACACGATCAGCGCGCCATTCTTATGCGCGGCTTCCGCAATCTCTTGGATGTGAAGCTGTTCCGCGCCGGTTGATGTTTCCGCCTGCACGATGGTCATCAACTTATATTTCTTTTTCTTCAACGCCGATTCGATTTCTTCGATGCTGAAGATTTGTCCAAGCGGCTTTTCGATTCGATCTACGCTCGCGCCGAGACGTTCTGCAATTTCTGCCAGCCGCGCGCCGAAGTATCCATGAACGCAAGCCAACACCAAATCATTTGGCTCGATCAGATTCGTTAATGCCGACTCCATGCCTGATGTGCCCGTGCCGGATAAAGCAAACGTCCATTCGTTTTTGGTTTGGAAAACATAGCGAAGCAGTTCTTGTTCCTCGCTGTAGATTTTCAAGAGAACCGGATCAAGATGTCCAAGTGTCGGCGCGCTCAAGGCGCGGGTAACGCGCGGGTGCGTCATGCCCGGTCCGGGTCCAAGCAAGATGCGGGTCGGAGGATCTAAATCGCTGAAAGTTGGAATGGTCATCTTTGTCTCCTTGCAGAATTATCCTCGTTGTTTCAACCCCCATCAATTGTAGCATTTTCTCCGTGCTCACTTCACACCCAATTCATAACTCAATTCTATACTCGGCCTTGAAATCAAAAAGGAGTTGAAAATGAACGGAAATAATGTTTTTGGTCGTATCGTGGCTGGACTGGTGCTGATTGCCGTGATCGCAGGAATTGCTTTCTTCGCATTCAACGCCGGTGTAGCCCAAGGCGTGGCAACGAAACTGCCGCAGTCTGCAACCCAGCCCGGCACAATGCCATATTACGGCGCGCCATTCTTCTGGCATCCATTCGGAATCTTCGGTGGCATCTTCGGGTTCATCGTCGCATTGTTCGTGCTGCTCTTCGTCTTCCGACTGATCAGCTTTGTCGTCTTCGGACCGCGGTGGGGCTGGGGCGGCGGCCACATGTCTCGTCACGCTTGGCGTCACGGCTGGTATGAGGGTGAAGTCCCGCCGATGGTCAAGGAGATGCATGATCGTCTGCATGGCAAACAGCCCGAAGAGAATAAACAGGCATAAGCACGCAAAATGTAGAGGCGACCAAAAACCGCCTCTGCATTTTCCATAAGCTTCAGGAGCACGCAGATGAAACTTCACAATCCTTTTCGGCGCCATACCATGACCAAGTTTATTCAGGTCAATACGCGTTTGTGCGAAGCTTGTTGGGGTTGTTTGGAGGTGTGCCCGAATCATGTATTGGGAAAGCTTGAATTTGGACCCCACCGCCATATTCGTATCAAAGCGAGCGAAAATTGCAAGGGCTGTAAGAAGTGCGTTGACTCTTGCCTTTATCATGCTATCGAATACTTTTATCAACCCAAGCATCAGCTCGAGGTTCAGGGAATTTAGTATTGAGGCGATTGCCTCGCAAAGGAGATGATTATGAGATCCTATAAGATCCTACCACCCACATATCTTTTCATTGCCGTTGTCATTATTGTTATCTTGCATGTCTTGTTACCTGTCGCAACACTCATCCCATCGCCGTGGACTCTTTTGGGCATCATTCCGCTTGCGGTCGGAATCATTTTCGCCGTCAGGGCGGAACAAACCTTCCGTGAAGCCAACACGGCGGTGAATCCGTTTGATGCGCCATCCACATTGGTCACGGTTGGACTCTATCGGTTCACGCGTAACCCGATGTATCTTGGTTCTGCATTGATGTTGTTTGGCGCATCTATTCTCTTGGGATCGCTGACGCCTTATATCATCGTTATCGCTTTCGCTCTCTTAATAGACAGAACCTTCATCCGAATGGAGGAGCAGAGGATGGCTTCCACGTTTGGCACGCAATACGAAGAATATAAAAGCCGTGTCCGGCGCTGGCTGTAACAACGTTATAATCTGTTGGCGATGAAAACCATTCTGGTTGTCGACGACGAACCCAAGATCACCCAGCTCGTGCGCGACTATCTGCAAAGCGCAGGTTTCGGTGTGCGCGTGGCGCATGACGGCAAGACTGCGCTTTCGCTTGCCAAAACCGAGAAGCCGGATCTGATCGTCCTCGATCTGGGCTTGCCGCAGATGGACGGCCTGGATTTCACGCGTGAATATCGCAAGATCTCCAATGCGCCCATCATCATGCTCACGGCGCGTTCCGCCGAATCGGATAAGCTCATTGGTCTCGAGCTCGGCGCGGACGATTACATCACCAAGCCATTCAGCCCGAAGGAATTGGTGGCACGTGTCCGTGTGGTTTTTCGTCGTATCGAAAACGCCGTCAGCGGAAACACAGAGATGATCCGTGCGATGGATTTGATCCTCGATGTGCCCCGTCTGCGCGTGACTGCCAGCGGTCGCGATATTGAAGAATTGACGCCTACCGAATTCGAATTGCTGGCCACGCTGGCGCGCCAGCCCGGCCGCGTCTTCACGCGCGCTCAGCTCCTCGATGCGATTCACGGCGTGGCATTTGAATCCTATGAGCGCGCCATTGACGCGCATATCAAGAACATCCGCCATAAGATTGAAATCCAGCCCAGTGAACCAAAACATATCATCACAGTCTACGGCGTTGGATATAAATTTGCGGATAAGTGAAAGTTAACTTTGGAAAGGGATGATTAAAATGAAAGACGAAACCAAACATCTTCAAATGAATGAGGCCATGTGGGATGAATGGGCAGGCTGGCTGGATACGGACAATCGGCGAACGAGGTATCTCAGGGAAGCGCAAAGCAAGGTTATTTCTGGGTTGGATATTCAGCCCCGCATTCATTTTCTCGATATCGGCTGTGGAACGGGTTGGGCGGTTGGTCAGGCGGCGAATTTGGTGAATGACCAAGGTTTGTTCTACGGTGTTGACCTTTCTCCCAAGATGGTCGAAAAGGCAAAGAGCAATTTTAGTGGAAAAGAGAATTTCCATTTTTTGCAGGCAAATTCCGAATCGATTCCGCTCGATGATGATTTCTTCGATATCATCATTTGTACCAATTCATTCCATCATTATCTACATCCCGAAAAGGTTTTGAAGGAAATGCGCCGCCTGCTGAAAAGCGGCGGGAAGCTTTATCTCCTTGATCCGGTCGCCGACTCGTGGATCATAAAGTTCTGGGATGTGTTGGCCAAGTTGAAAGAGCCTGAACATGTAAAGATTTACAGCACCAAGGAATTCCGAAGCTTGTTTCAGCAAGCCGGTTTGAAGTATTTGACGAAAAACGGAATCAACTGGCATGCCGCCATTCACGTTGGAGAAAAATAGAGTCAACCGGTTGAGCCATGGAACAGCCACCCGATTCATCTCAAACTGATCCTCCCGCGTGGCATCATGGACGCGTGTCGCGCCGCGAATGGCGTGAACAAAATTTGAGCGAACACCGTCCGCCGTGGTGGCCCGAGAATGAAGAATGGCCTCCGCGCGGACGCCATCCGTGGCGGCGTATGAACAGACACAATCCTTTCTTTAGAAGATTGGGTTGTGTGTTTGCTTTCTTTAATCTATTCAGTTTAATTTTTGCTGCCATAATTGTTGCTCTCCTGCTTAACGCACTTGGTGTTGTCCACTTTTCGGTGGATCAATTTCGATCGTTTCTTGCGCCGGTGGGCGGTATCTTCTTTGGCTTGGTGATTGCCATGCTGGTCATGTCTGCATTAAATTTGCGCCGCATGACCATTCCGCTCGACGATTTGCTGGATGCGTCCAACAAAATTGCCGATGGGGATTTCTCTGCGCGCGTGGACGAACGCGGCCCGCATGAAGTCCGCTCGTTGGCGAGGGCGTTCAATTCGATGGCCTCGCGCTTGCAGGTCAACGATCAGCAGCGCCGCGCCATGCTGGCGGATGTTTCGCACGAGCTTCGCACGCCGTTGACGATCATCCAGGGCAACCTCGAAGCCATCCTCGACGGCGTGTATCCTGCCGATGAAGACCGCCTAAAATCTCTTCTCGAAGAGACTCAAATCCTTTCGCGCTTGGTGGAAGATTTGCGGACGCTCGCGCTCGCCGAAAGTGGCACGCTCCAATTGAAGCTGGAATCTACTGATGTCACTTCTTTGATCCGCGAAACGGTTTCTGCTTTCCAGTCCAAGGCGGAGGCGGCCGAGGTGAGGCTGGAATTGTCAGTGAGCGAACCGCCGCTTGTGTTGGAAATTGACCCAGAACGAATTCGCCAAGTGCTGACGAATCTCATCTCGAATGCCTTGCGCTATTCGCCGCGCGGCAGTTCGATCAGAATTGGTTTCACAGAATCCGCCTTGGGCGGAGAAAGACGCGCCTGCATTTCTGTCGAGGATAGTGGACCGGGGATCGCGTCCGAGGATTTGCCGCATGTCTTTGATCGTTATTATAAATCCAGCGATTCGCGCGGCATGGGACTGGGATTGTCCATTGCGAAGTATATCGTTGAAGCGCACGGCGGTGACATCAAAGCCGAAAGTGCCGCAGGCAAAGGTACAGCAATTTCGTTCTCACTTCCTGCGTAATCTCTGGTAAAATAAGCGCCTGTGGGTTTGGCTGGCGAGGCGTATCCTTTCACGCAACCTCTCTCTCGTTTGCTTGATCCAACTAAATTGATTATCACTTGAAGGAGAACGTTTTCAATGGTTCGTATTCGTTTTCGCCGCATCGGTTTGAAAGGACAGCCCTCCTATCGCGTCGTCGCGGCCGACAAGGAAGCGCCGCGTGACGGACGCTTTTTGGAAATCCTGGGCTTCTATAACCCTCGCACCGAGCCTTCGACTTTGAGCCTCAAGGAAGATCGCGTCTATGATTGGATGAAGAACGGCGCATTGCCGACGGAGTCGGTCGGACAGGTTTTCAAGAGCGCGGGCGTGCTGGACCGCTTTGAGCGTTTCAAGAAAGGCGAGGCCGTCGAGACCCTTCTGAAGGAGGCTGCTGAGGCTTCAACCAAGCGCGCCGCGCCGGCCAAGACGCGCAAGGATTGACTCCGTGCCCTCCTCTCTCCCTTTCCTAGCGAGAGGGGAATGGGCTAGAGAATCTCCCTAATTATGATGAAAGACCTCATCGAATTCATTGCCAAATCTCTGGTTGAACACCCGGACCAAGTCGAGGTCCGCGAATATGGGAGCGGCGATCACGTTCGCCTCGAATTGAGCGTGGCCCGCGATGATATGGGTCGCGTCATTGGCAAGAGCGGGAAAGTTGCCAACTCGATCCGCACATTGTTGAGGGTCGCCGCCGAGCGGGAAGGCAAGCAGGCAACTCTCGACGTCGTCGAGCCGCAGTGATGCCTTCGAAAAAGACTGTAAGCAACGTAGATTCAGGCTCGCCGACACATGGCGAGCCTGTCTATTTGGCAGTTGGTTATTTGAGGCGGGCGCACGGCGTCCACGGGGAAATGGTGATGGAGGTTCTGACTGATTTTCCCGAAAGGCTTAAACCAAAAACACGAGTCTATGTCGGCCGGCAGAATCAGCCGATGACGATCACCTCCGTTCGCATTCACGGCGAAGGGTTGTTAGTCAAGTTTGGCGAATTAAATGAACCGGAGGCTGCGAGGCGCTATCGCAATCAATTGGTTTCTGTCACCGCCGCAGATCGTCCGCGCTTGCCAAAGGGACAGTTCTATCATCACCAGTTGATTGGATATGAGGTGCTGGACGAGCAAAAAGAACTCATTGGGACTCTGCACGAGATCATGCAGACCGGCGCCAATGATGTCTATGTTGTCACTCGGCCCGATGACAGTGAACTCCTGCTGCCGGTTATTCCGTCGGTTGTTCAGGAGATCGATTCGGATCGCCGCTTGATTCACATTCGACTCATCCCCGGCCTGCTTGACGAATATGAGGATTGAGTTCATTATGGTAGGGCGTGGATGATCAACGTCCACGGATTGGCTCACCGTGGCACGCCGGTCATTGATTATCCGGTTGGCGCTGCGCCGGATGCAGGAAATTTCCCACCGCACAGCCGGATCGTTTCCAGCATGTCCTTGGCGGTCCTGGCCGTTGAGCCTGGTGAAACCTGCGGTGCCTTAATCATTGCATTGCCGAGCTTGCACTGCAGCAAGGTCGCAAAGCTTTTGCAGCGCACCGTAGTATACTTGCGCCGCAGCCGAAGGGCACGAACTAGTTGATGGCGAATGAAGCATTGCCATTGCTTGCTTTCAGGACTTGTTGCAATCCCTGAGCCTCGCGCGCCCTGACACGCGGAAACCTGCCAGAAAGATTTTTGGCCTCCGGTGAAGTCAAAGCGCAATTGCTGAACGCACATGGGCGTGATCGAATGCATGTGGGCGGGATTCGCAATCTAACCGACCTGCCGGCCGAAAAGGTTTCCGCAGCCTTGCTAAGGATCGAATTGAATGGAATGGCGCGGCAGGTTGACGGAATGAATGATGATGCGGCGCGTGAGGTACAATCGGGCTATCCTGCTTAGGATTTGTTGAATATGGATCAACATTGTTATGCGGTAATCATGGCCGGCGGTGGCGGAACGCGCCTGTGGCCGGTCTCGAGGAAGAATCAACCGAAACAGCTCCTGCCCTTGTTGGGCGCAGAGACACTGTTTCAAAGCACCGTTAATCGGCTTTCCGACGTATTTCCGGCCACACGTATTCTGGTCGTGACCGTTGAAGAACAAATGCGCCAGATGCGCAAACAGGTACCTGCCATCCCCGAAGAGAATTACTTGATCGAGCCATCTCCCCGCGGAACCGCATCGGTTGTTGGACTTGCGGCGGCTGTGTTAAAGAAACGCGATCCCGAAGCCATTATGGCAGCGTTGCCCTCGGATCATTTTATTCGTAACCAGGACCTGTTTCATTATTTGCTTCGCGCCGCGTTTGATGTGGCGCGCAAGGATTATTTGGTAACGCTGGGTATTGCGCCGCTTTCTCCTTCAACCGCTTACGGATATATTCAGCAGGACGAACATTTGGACGGAGAATTCAAATATCCCGTATACAAAGTGAAAGGCTTTAAGGAAAAACCGGACGAGAAATCGGCGCAGGGGTTCATGCGCACCGGCGGCTATTCCTGGAACAGCGGCATATTCATCTGGAAGGTGAATGCGATTCTGTTGGAAATCGAAAAACAGATGCCTGCACTCGCGGCGGCATTGGCGGAGATTTCCTCGGCCTGGGGAACGCCAAAACAGAGCGAAGTTTTGCGCGCCCAATGGCGCGGATTGAAACCGGAGACGATTGATTATGGCGTGATGGAGCGCGCCGGGAACGTGGCAGTGCTGCCGGCAAGTGGTTTGGGCTGGAACGACATCGGATCATGGGATACGCTTTTTGATGTCCTCTTCCCGGATATGACCGGCAATGTTTCGGTGAACGCCCAGCACCTTGCGTTGGAGACCAATAACACTTTGGTCTATGGCGCGGATAATGAGCGATTGATCGTCACGATTGGCCTGGATGACACAGTTGTGGTAGATTCGGGCGACGTGTTGTTGATTTGCAAAGCGGACCAAGCGCAGAAGGTTCGCGATGTAGTTGAACATCTTAAAAAACACCGACAGGATAAATACCTGTAGATTATTTTGGAGCTGTGAATGGAAGCTTATTGTATGAAGTGCAAGACCAAAAGAGAAATGCAAGATCCTGTTGCCCAGTTCAACGCAAAGGGATCTCCCGTGACTCTTGGGTCCTGCCCCGTGTGTGGAACGAAGCTTTATCGAATGGGGAGAACTCCGGCCCACGATGGTCTCACGCCTCCAGCCAGACCGGAAAAAATAGAAAAGCGGGACGGCAAACTGGTTATTGTCGAGTCGCCTGCGAAAGCCAAAACCGTTGGACGCTTTCTGGGCCGGGGCTATACGGTCAAGGCCTCGGTGGGACACGTACGCGATCTCTTGAAATCACAATTGTCGGTGGACATTGAGAACAATTTTGAACCGAAGTATCGTGTGCCGAACGAGAAGAAGGAAGTGGTCAAGGAACTCAGGCAGCTGGCGAGGAAATCGGAGGAGGTTTATCTGGCCACCGATCCCGACCGCGAAGGCGAATCGATTTCATGGCATTTGATGGAGGCGGCGGAGATCGAGCCAGCACTTGCCAAGCGCGTGACCTTTCATGAAATTACTGAGCCCGCGATTCGTGATGCATTTTCCAACCCGCGTCCGATCGACATGGATTTGGTCAATGCACAACAAGCGCGTCGCGTTCTCGATCGGTTGGTGGGATACAGCATTAGCCCGATCCTGTGGGAGAAGGTACGAAGCCGACTTTCGGCGGGACGCGTTCAATCGGTTGCGTTGCGTCTGATCGTCGACCGAGAGAACGAAATCGACAATTTCGTTCCGGTTGAATATTGGACTATCCACGCCGAACTGAAATCGGATGGAATGAAATCCGCTTTCATGGCAAAGCTGGTAAAAATTGACGAACAGGAACCTGAACTGCCGAATGAAGCGTCGGTGAAGCCCGTTCTGGTGGAGATGGAAACCGCCGCCTATTCTGTAACGAAAGTCAAGCGCGGAGAACGCCGGCGAAAGCCGTCTGCGCCGTTCACAACTTCCACGTTACAACAAGAAGCCTCGCGCAAACTGGGGTTTACGGCCAAGCGCACCATGGCGCTGGCACAGGGACTTTACGAGGGCCAGGATGTGGGCAACGGCGGTTCCACTGGCTTGATCACCTACATGCGCACCGACTCCACCACGGTTTCCGAGATCGCGCAGAAGGAAGCGCGCGATTTTGTGGTGAACAAATACGGCGCAGATTTCCTTCCGGCCGAGCCGCCGCAATATAAGACGAGAACGATTGGTGCGCAGGAAGCGCACGAAGCCATTCGGCCTACCTCGGTGATGCGCGAACCGGACCGTCTCAAGCCATTTCTCGAGGCATCTATGTATAAACTCTACAACTTGATCTGGCAGAGATTTGTTGCCTCGCAAATGGAAGCGGCGCTATATGATACATTGCAAGTAGAGGTCACCGGAAAAACGGGCGCACATGAATATTTGCTGAGAGCCTCCGGTTCGGCGGTTAAGTTTCCCGGATTTTTGGTTGTTTACGAGGAGGCCCGGAACGAAGATGCGAAAGCCGACGAGGAAGAAGAAAACGTAAGGATTCCCGCTAACGTGGCTGAAGGTCAACGGCAAGACCTCAGCCGTTTGATTCCCGAGCAGCATTTTACCCAGCCGCCTCCGCGCTATACGGAAGCATCGCTGGTTCAGGCTCTGGAGGAAGATGGAATTGGTCGTCCGTCCACCTACGCACCGACGATTTCCACCATTCAGCAACGCGGGTATGTGGAACGCGTAGAAAAGCGCTTGGTCCCGACAGAAGTTGGGATTCAGGTCAACGACTTGATGGTGAAATATTTTCCCGAGATTGTTGATTTGAAATTCACGGCACGCATGGAAGAGGATCTCGACATGATTGCGGCGGGCGAGGCGGAATGGACGGAAGTGATGTATGAGTTCTACCGTCCGTTTGCAGAGGATATCAAGAGGGCCCAAGCAGAGATGCCTGTCACAAAGTCTGGGCCCGAACCGATTGGTCGCGCGTGTCCCGAGGATGGCGGTGATCTGGTCATTCGTTACGGTCGATTCGGAAAATTCATTTCCTGCTCCAACTTTCCCAAATGCCGCTATACCGAACCATGGCTGGAGAAGATTGGCATAAAATGTCCGAAGGATGGCGGTGATCTGGTCGAGCGCAAAACGCGCAAGGGACGCACGTTTTATGGCTGCGCCAATTATCCCACCTGCGATTTCACGTCTTGGAAAAAGCCGCTCCCTGATCCGTGCCCGAAATGCGGAGGTTTATTGGTGGTTGCTAACAAGCGTGAGGCGCAATGCACAAATTGTACCGAAAGTTTTGCGCTGGAGGCTTTCACTTCTGATAAGGTTTCCGAGTAAAATAGATGATTGCAGATTAAAGGATATTCTGTATAATTAAGGCAGACCTGCTCGAAGGAGCTTCCATGTCTTCCCTGCTAGAACTTATTTTCAAGAAGCCGCTCGTTGTTGGAGCGGTGGCCCTGATTGTAGGGATAGTTTTGGGCATTTTTATCGGCTGGAATACTGTAACGGTGGTCAACACGACGCCGGCTGTCATGCGGTTTGATTTGCAGGAAGATTATCTGCGGATGGCGATCGATTCCTTCCGCGTCAATCAAGACCCGAACCTGGCTGTCCAGCGCTGGAAGAATCTCGGCCCGGCAGCCGCTCCCGCTTTTTCGGATATCCAGAAAAATCCGCGTGGGCTGGATCCGGCCGTGATCCTGGCTTATGGCAAGGTAATTCAATCTGTGTTGGGAGCGTCGTCCGCCAATCCTCCGGCATCGTCCGGCGGCCTGTCGTTCGGAATGGAAGTTTTGTTTGGGGCAATCGCAGTTATTCTTTTGGTCGCGGTGGTTGTAGCGGTTGTCTTTTTGCGGAGGTTGCTCGGCAAGCGTTCCAGCGGTGAAGTCACTCCGACGATGCAAATGACCGAGGCCAATCGCGAAGCTGAATCGAAGAAGACCGATTTTCAGTCTTTGGGAGTCGCGCCGCCCATCACTCAAAATATGACCACGTACGTTTTGGGAGATGATCTATACGACGAGTCATTCAGCATTGACACGCAAAGCGGCGACTTTTTAGGCGAATATGGAGTAGGGGTTTCCGAGATCATAGGTGTTGGGGACCCAAAGAAGGTCACGGCTCTTGAAATCTGGCTTTTTGACAAGAACGATATCAAGACGGCAACCAAGGTTTTGATGAGCGCCCATGCGTTTTCTGATGCGACCACCCGCTCCAGGCTTGAGCCGAAAGGCGAGCTCGTTCTGGTTGACCCGCAAAAACAGGTGATGCTTGAAACCGCAACCCTCCAGCTGCTGGCCAAGGTGATTGATCTCCAATATGGGAACGGCGCTTTGCCGACTAATAGTTTCTTTGAACGTCTGACGCTGGAGTTGGCAATCTGGCAAAAGAGCAATAAATCCGCTTAGAACTGAGAAGTCCATCCCGACCAAAGGACGGACTTCTCAGTTCGCAATAAGTGGTCATTCGATCTTTAGAATCTTGAGTTTGATTTTCCCTGCTGGCGTTTCGGCCTCAACTGTCTCGCCGAGCCTGTGATCCATTAAGGCGCGGCCAATGGGTGATTCATTCGATATTTTTCCGTTGCGCGGATCGGCTTCTTTTGCGCCGACAACGTGATAGGTTTCAGACGGAAGGCTTCCCTCCTGAATCGTCACGCGCGAACCAACGCCCACCATATCCTGAGATGCGCTTTTCTCGATAATCACGGCATTGCGCAACAGATATTCGATCTCCTGGATGCGCCCTTCAAGGAATCCTTGATCTTCCTTAGCCTTGTGGTAGTCTGCGTTCTCAGACAGATCACCCATTTGGATCGCCGAGCGCAGCCGCTTGGCCAATTCTTCGCGGCGCGGCCCTTTGAGTTCCAGGAGCTCAGCCTTCAATTTGGCTTCGCCTTCCGCAGTTAAGTAAGTAGGTTCAGGCATACGTCACTTCTATGGTTTTTCCAAAGGATTGAATAATTTTTGATGTTCCTCGATCGCGAACCGGTCGGTCATTCCGGCAATATAGTCGCATATTGTACGCTCAAGCCCGCGTTTGTCAATGGATTTCTGCGCGGTCTCAGGCAGCGTGGCGGGCTCGGACTTATAGGCATTGAATAGATCCGTGATCACCCGTTCGGCCTTGACCGCCATCCTCACTACACGATAATGGTTGTACATGTTTTTATACAGAAAGTCCTTGAGTTCGCGGTTGCGGCGCTGCATGTCCTCACTGAAGCCAACCACATTCGTTTTCAGCTTTTGAATATCCAGCGGCGACTTGACCGCGTTTTCCTTCAGACGCAGGTCGGATGCATCGACCATGTCCGTGACCAATAGTCCGATCAGGTGCCGAATCATGCGGTGCCGTTCCAGGTCCTCGAGGTTTGTGCCGCGCCAGTTGAAGGTTTCTCGCAGAATTTCCCACAGAGCAATTCCCGACACCATGGCGGGAGAAATCAATGCGGAGCGGAGACCGTCATCCAGATCGTGTGTTGAATAGGCCAGTTCATCGGCGACATTGGTGATCTGGGTTTCGAGATTGCCGCGCAGGCTCGGGTCGTAATCGCGGGCATCGGAGACGTCGTACTCGGATTCGTGTTTGACCATACCCTCGCGGACTTCCCAAGTAAGATTCAGCCCGGGGAATTCTGGGTATCGTTCTTCCAGTTCTGTGACGATGCGCAGGGATTGCTTATTGTGATCGAAGCCGCCGTAATCCTTCATCAAACGCGCCAGCGCCACTTCACCAGAATGGCCAAAAGGTGAATGGCCGAGGTCGTGCGCAAGGCAGATGGCCTCGACCAAATCTTCATTGGCCCCCAAAGCGCGCGCAATGGTTCGTCCGACCTGGGCCACTTCGAGTGTATGCGTCAGCCGCGTGCGGAAGTAGTCACCTTCATACGTAACGAAGACCTGCGTTTTGTATTCTAGGCGGCGGAAAGCGGTCGTATGAATGATCCGGTCGCGGTCGCGCTGGAAGGATGTACGATAATCCGGCTCATCATCGAGATAGGCGCGGCCCTTGGTATCCCTGCTGCGCACGCCATACGGTGCAAGCGCCTTGTCTTCCAGTTCTTCCAGCTTTTGACGATCAAAATACATGACGACCTTTCTAATCAGAATGTCATTGCGTCTTAAAGGTGCGCAATGACATTAGCGAGTGGGGCGAGAGGGACTTGAACCCTCAAGGTGTTTCCACCGGTTGATTTTAAGTCAACTGCGTCTGCCGATTCCGCCACCGCCCCGGCACGATTATTATAACGCGCCATTTCAACCGGTGTAAACCCCTTTCGCGTTCAAGTCCTCATGCTAGAAAGACACTATGACCGACAAAAGAATAAACGACACACAGTTGACTCCGTCAATTCTTGATGAATATTTACTCACTTGGATTGACGGATTTTTAGTTGACCGCAAAGCCCGCGGCACGTCAAAGAACACGATTCGTTTTTATGAATTTCAACTTCGCTATTTTGTTGCCTATTGCGAAACCCAAGCAGTAAAAAGCATTTCACAGATTACGCCGAGTCTATTGCGGGATTATTTGCTTGTCATGGAAAATACGGGACACAATGCAGGCGGAAGACATGCGGCTTATCGAAGCATTCGCGCTTTTCTCTTGTGGTATCAAGACGAAACAGACCCGACCGGCTGGGTGAATCCCATTCGCAAAGTCAAAGCGCCGAAAGTCCCCACAGAACCATTAGAACCGGTCCCGCTTGACGACATATCGCAAATGATAAAAGCCTGCAAGCGTGATACCTTTGCCGGTGACCGTGACGCGGCGATCCTGCTTTGTTTGTTGGATACTGGCGCGCGGGCAACTGAATTTTTGAATATCAATCTTGGCGATGTTAATCAAGCCCGCGGTGATATTTTGATAAGACATGGCAAGGGAAACAAACCGCGAACCGTCTATATAGGCAAACAAAGCAAGCGCGCATTGAGACGTTACCTAATCCATAGGCACGACAATAACCCTGCTTTGTGGATTACTCATCCCCGCTATGGCACGGAGCGACTAGGTTATGACGGCTTGCGGGCGATCCTGGTTCGTCTTGCCAAAACTGCAAAGGTCAAAGAACCATCGGCACATTCATTCCGGCGCGCTTTTGCCTTGACCATGCTTCGCGCCGGTACGGATATTTTCACACTTGCCAAACTTATGGGGCATGAAGGCATTGGAGTCCTGCAAAGATACTTGAAACAAACAAATCAAGATACGGAAGAAGCACACCGACGCGGGAGTCCGGTTGACAGAATGATGTAAAATAAAAATGCCCTGCGGCGTAGAAGCGTCCAGGGCATGACCAAAGCCGAGATGACCGACTTGGCGATGTGTATTCTAGCACATCCAAGCGGGACATTTGAAAGGATGTGCAACGATGGCCGTTATAGACGATTTGGTAAAACTTCAACGAGGCATCACACGTGAAAAAACAGAAGACATGGAATCTTTTGAAGTGCCAATTGAATTATCCGCGATAGACGCAAAAACCTTTGAATTCTTTTCAGGATTGGATAACAATTTGGCGGTTGAAAGAAAAGAGCCAACTTCTGGGAATTTGCAATACGAATTACAACATGAAGATATAAGTTACTTTTGTGTTGTCTTGCTTACTAGGAATGCGAACCGAACAAATATAAAGATAAGCATGTGGCGAAATATTGCTATGGCAAACAGTAAGCTTCCATTTCCGTGGGGATTGGATGCCGCAAGAGAGTATTACCCCAAAATCATAACATCATACCGTGAGCATTTGTCCAAAGATTCAGGCGTATCGAGCGAAAGAGAGATTGCGCCAATGTCGAATGATTATGCTGCTGTGGGGCACGATGTAGAACGCAAGTTTTTCGATAAGTCTCAAAGTGAACTGCTGGAAATAATAGGGAATCTATATAAGCGCGCGATGTGGCCAAAGAATTATCATCTTGGTTACCAACACGGCGATAACACGATGAACGAAATTCGAGTAGATGTTGAAAAAGAGCGCCAAATGACCGATGAAGAATTAGCTATGAATGGCGTAACCAATGGGAATGTAAAAACCTTTGAGCGTATAGGATATTTTACAATTGGAAAAATAACTAATGAAATGTCGACTCTTGAAGTTAGAAGACTTGACGCGGAAGTGTCAAAATTCTTTGATGAGCTTATCGCGGTATTAGCTGAGTATGCCGATTTGCATGAGCATATACAACCGGAGGTCAATGAGCAGAATGCGGGGCAAATTGACGGGGCAAAGGTTGAAAAGAAAAGCGCTGTACAAGAAGAACCTGGATTTTTAAGACATGTTGAAGCGGGCGATCCTGAAGCAGTTAAAGCTTTCAAGGAAATTATGAAAAAGTATTTCGGGGCGATGGAAGCTGAACAACAAGAAATACTGAGCGATCCTGATAATGATAGATTTTGGAAAATCTTTACAGGTTTTACGGAATCCGATGACCCGAGGAGTCAAGTTATTGGCGAAATTTTGGGGAAGTTATCGAAGAAAGAGTTTATTGAAAAGGCTAAGGAAATGGGACTTAAACTTAATAAGCCGCCAATAATTCCTGTGGATTCAGAAATTGCGCAAGATGACGCGGAAAAGATTAATGAAGGCATTAACCCTGAAATCGCAGAACGACAAAATCAAATCCGTGAACTTAAACAATATGGACACGATGATAAATATATCGCTAACAAGTTAGGTGTATCAATCAAGACTGTCCAGCGCGATAAAGAAGCGTTAGGTATTTTGAAACATCGAAAAAAAGGACATTGAAGCATGTCCTAATTAAGTCCCAAAATGTCTTTTCAACCGCGTTATCCTAAAAATAAAAAAGGATAGCGCGGTTTTGATTCGATAGGAGTTTGAAAAATGACACGAGTAATAATCAATTTGTGCGAAGACGAATTAAGAGCTTTGTTTAACTTAGCAGAGAGTGAGTATAGAGACACACGACAACAAGCAGCGTTTCTTATTCGTCAAGAACTTGAGCGCCGCGGTCTGTTGACCATTAACGATCCGCCCCGCGTTGAAGCTTTATCAAGCATTCCCCCAAAGGAAATAGTCGAAACTTATTAGTCCGCTTAAAAGCCTTTCGCCTGGTTACGTCCCAGGCGAAAGGCGGCGGGAAAGGATTATCAGTATGCGACCCCAATATATCACAAATTCCAGAAAACATTTTTTCAAAACTTCGGACGGCGTGACAAATGGCGTCATTGTTGGCGATGAATTCCGGCGCGATGTCATCCGCGAAAAACATTACGTTTGGAAATATCGCGGTTATGGACTCGATGCATGCGAAGCCGAACGGTTGCATGCGTCTGGCATTCAGTGGATTGTGTTCATCGAAAAGCCGGACAGTGTTGAATACACGGTAAGCATGGATGTCTTTCTAACGAATGGAATTCGGGATCGGCTGGGCGGTTTTGAATTGCAAATCTTCATGCCCCTTGGAGCCATGAGTCAAACCTCGCCGGTCAACATTCAAAGCAAAGCGTCGAGCGCGGGCGAAGTGCGATTCAAAAAAGGCACGAAGACAGCGAAACAACTTTACCTATTCGGAGAATAACATCATGTTGACCGAAGACCTAATTAAACAAATCACCGAGCAAGCGGTAGTCATGCCGGACTTAAGCGAATATCTGAATCGCAACGAGCAGGGCGACGCCGAATTATTCGCGTGCCTGTTTGACGGCAAAGCCCTTTATGACCATTCGGAATCATCCTGGTATTTGTGGGGCGGCATGTTCTGGAAGAGAGACGATAAGCGCGAAGTTATCGGAATGATGAATCAGGTAGCCGCTGAATACTTAATCAGGGCAAGCGAAGAGCAAGGACATGGCAACAAAGAACGAGCCAACGATTTTATTGACCGTGCCAGGCAACTGCAAGCATTGCGAAGGATTACCAATGTCTTGACCCTAACAACTTCGCTTCCTGCATTAGCATTATCTGGTAACGAATGGGATACGCCTTCGATGTCGCTTCCTGTTGCAAATGGAATCGTTGACCTGTCATCGGGAGTGTTTCGCGAATGCCGCCCCACGGATTACGTCCGCGCCTTTAGCCCTGCGGAGTGGCGCGGCTTGAATGAGCCTAGTGCGTTGTGGGATAAAACTTTGCAAGCGATATTCAATGGCGACGCCGATTTAATCGCGTTCATTCAGCGCCTCTTCGGGTATGCAATCACGGGCGAAACGAAAGAACAAATCTTGCCAATCCTATGGGGTGACGGGGCGAACGGCAAAAGTACCATTATGGATACTTTGTCGGCTGTGCTGGGCGATTCTGTTTGTTTCAATACGCAGGCTGATTCGCTTATGGATGTTCGGCAAAACGACGGCGACGCGGCGCGTCCGTTCGTGATGTCATTGCGAAATAAGCGGTTGATATGGGCAAACGAAAGCAAGGAAGGACAAAAGTTAAACGCGGGCATCGTCAAACAATTGACCGGTGACGGCTTTATCACGGCCCGCGCGTTATTCGGGAATCCTGTGACCTTCAAACAGACCCATAAAATCATCATGCTGACCAACCACTGCCCGCGAATACCGGACGGTGACGATTATGCCATGTGGCGGCGCGTCCTGCGTGTCCCTTTCAATGTCCGTTTTGTCGGCGATCCGAAGCTACCGAACGAACGTAAGCAGGATAAAGACTTGCTTTCAAAACTGTGCTCGGAATATTCCGGTATATTGGCATGGCTTGTGCGCGGCTGTTTGGAATGGCAACGGCAAGGCTTGAATCCGCCTGCAATCGTTATCGAATCCACGGAAAAATACCGCGAGGATGAAGACCTCACGGGGCAATTTTGCGATGAGTGTTTGATTGTCGGCGAAGAATACGAAGTCACCGCCGGCAATCTGTACCGCGCTTATGGTCAGTGGTGCGAAGAGTACGGCAATAATCCGATGTCTTCAAAAGCCTTTGGTCAACGAATGACGCGGAAATTCGGCGAAGTAACCTTGAAATGGGTAAGCGGCAAGACGCAGAGAGTTTACAGCGGCGTAGGCATTAATGCGTAAACCTTACGCATTACGGATATTACGGATGATTCGGAAGAGTTTTTACTTGGACGTCTTCACCAGGCTATTTAATAGCAAGTATCCGTAATATCCGTAAGGATTTACTCTTATGACCTTGCTTGCTTCATCAGAGCGACAAAAAGTAATGCGTAAGGCGATCCGCAAGGTTTTCCGCTTTGCGGCGGCTTTTGACTTCGGGCGCGCCTACCGTTACGGTCTATATCGTCTCACTATCGTAACGAATTCGAGTAACAAAAAGGATAAAAAATGGATATTCAAACTCTGAAAAGAACTACCGACATCATCCCCTTGCTGGGTTACCAACTCAAGAAAACCGGCGCTTACCATGTCGGCGCTTGCCCATTTTGCGGCGGCACTGACAGGTTTACCGTGAAGCACACGCCCGAGGGTGACCGTTGGCATTGTCGGCAATGCGGAGACGGCAAGTATCACACGGTCATTGATTACGTTATGCGACGGGATAACTGCGACTTCCTGACCGCATCGCATACGCTGGGCGGCGAAACACAAAAGCCCGTTACGATCCGAATAAAGCGACCGAAGCCGGAGCCCATCACGTTACCGGATTCGGCATGGCAGGAAAAAGCATTCAAGCATATAACCGCCGCGTCTGATATGCTGGAATCGGATGAAGGGAAAGCTAGCCGCGAATATCTTACGCGGCGCGGCTTTTCGCGTGCAACTTGGGACGCATGGTTATTGGGTTGTGGGGCGATGTTCGATCCAAAGGTAAATCGAAACCGACCGGCGATTGTGATTCCGTGGCTTGACTTGGACGCGACCGGCGAAATAATAACCGCTGTCAAATATCGCTTCATGGATGATGAACCGGACGGCTCGCGTTATATATCCATGTCCGGTAGTGTGCCGTTATTGTTTGGCTTGAACAGCGCAAACGAATCCAGTAGCACGCTCTTACTTGTTGAAGGCGAATTTAACGCGCTGTCCGTTTGGCAAGTGCGACCGGCTGGCACGAATGTTTTATCGTTTGGAAGTGAAAGCGGCGGTCGCGTGGGTATATTGCAAGCAATCGCAAGCCGCTATCATCACCTCTTTATTTGGGCGGATGATGTTTGGCAAAAGGGCGGACAACATGCAAAAGACTTAAGCGTACTGGTAAAGGGCAGGGGCAAGCGAATCCAAAGCGTCAAAGAGAAGAATGTCAAGCATGATGCGAACCAACTCTTACAAGTCGGTGCGCTGGGCGACTTCTTGACGGCGATTCTGAAAGTTCCATGTTTGGATGCGTAACAAATCGTTATGAATAAAGGCAAGGTAAATAGATGACTGAAAAACAAAGCGAAGATAAGACCGAAGACATGCCGGAAAATTCCGATAATGGCATATCTACCAAACAACAAAAAGCAATCGCGGCGCTGTTGTCTGAGAGGACTCTAGGTGCGGCGGCGAAGCGTGCCGGCATTGGAGAACGCACGCTTTATAACTGGCTGGGGGAACCGGCATTCCATACCGCGTTGCGATCCGCTGAAAGTGCCATGCTTGAAACTGTGACGCGGCGGCTATCAGCGGGGTTGTCTCTCGCCCTGGACGCGCTCGAATCGCTGATAACCAAAGCAAAGCATGAAAGTACACGAAGACAAGCGGCGGTTGACTGGCTGAACCTGTCGCTTAAGTTTATAGACACATTGGACATTGACAAACGTTTGACCGCGTTGGAGGCGGCTATCAATGGCAACACAAAATAAAACCGTGAACGTTATAAAATTTCCTGCGACCGTTGCACAGGTTAAAACCCTGGTTGACGGCGGCATTCGCGTCACGTTTGACATTGACGAAAACTCTATAAGGCAAGTTGCGGCATTGCTAGAATGCAAACGCGAGATGATACCACTTTCTATTGAGGTCAAAGCGGACACGGGAAAGGATTCGGAATGACCAATGAACAACGAATAACAAAGCTTGAAAGGTATTACATCAGCGCTCTTGAAGCTGAGATTATTGTTTACCACATAGGAGAGGAGACCAGTGCCAAGAATCTGACAACTCACTTTACGCACTGTAAAGTTTTCATACCTGATAATGGGCGCGGCGATGTTTCGCGAACCAAAACGATAAGAGTTGATATTGACAAAGATATAAAGGACGTGCGGCATGACAACCAAACAACGAATAATAAAGCTTGAACAGGAAAAGGATATTCACCTCATCGTGAACCGTTACGCTTATACGTGTGTTATTGACGAAACTTTAGACTGGATTTTGTCACAGAAGGGAGGATTTACGGTGCAATGCTGTCCGCGCGAGAATAGCGGTACAGGCGACGATCCGATTCACTTCGGCACGCGTGCGGAGTTAGCTGACTTCGCGGAGCGTCCGGACGTTGACTTAACTCTCATTCGTCTTGTCAACGATTAGTAGAGGGCATTAAATCTTGACCAACAAACAACGAATAAAACAACTTGAAAAGGCGCGCGGTGTGAAGCGGGCCAATGGCGGCATGTGGCTTATCCAATTCAGCGAAACGACCGGACTTGTCGAGTCCGGAAGTCCTGAATTTATTGGCATGACGCGGAAACAGGTTGAGGCAACTATCAGCAGAGACACCTATATTGTGAAAGTCGGCATTGACATTTCAAGAATATAAGGATAGTGTACTATGACTAACAAGACGCGCATAATGCGACTCGAAACGTGCAAGACAAAGGCACTTTATAACAAGCATGTTTCAACCCTTCCCGTTGAAGCCTGGACGCGAAGCCTGGACGCCCTGGCGAATGCGTTGCATGTTACACGGGCTGAACTTGAAAGGGAATTGCAGAGGTTGAACCAAAGCGCGCAGGCACAAGGTTAACCGCGGGGTCAACCGATCCGTAAAGCAAAATAGGGCATGTCCTGTTTTTTCAGGTAAAATAAATTGGATTGCTTCGAATGGAGGTGACCTAATGGCTGATTTTGTCACACTATCATGTCCGTCCTGCGGGGGTAAACTCGAAATCACGAACGATGTTGAACGTTTCGCTTGTTCGCATTGTGGTCGAGAACAAATTGTCAAACGAAGTGGTGGAATCGTTTCTCTATCGCCCGTTGTTGACGCATTGAATAGGGTTAGTGTTGGTGTTGACAAGACTGCGGCAGAGCTGGCCTTAGTCCGATTGCAAAAAGAGATTGATGGATTACAGGTTTCTAAAGTAGCCTTACTCCAATCATCCCCTCAACCTACTCCAAAACCCATTTTTCTTATTGTCATAATATTCGGCTTCGTTTTGTCCGGTGTTGCGGTTTATGGTATGTTAAACCATGAAACAGGTATGTTCGCTTTACTAATATGCGGCTTGGTGCCTTTAGTTATAGGCGCATTGTCCTTATTTCTGTTTATGTCTAATCGTAAGACTCATTGGGAGAAAACTACCGGCGCTCAGCTCAAATCGTTTGACGAACAAATTGCCATTAGGTACACAGAAATTAGACGCTATCAGGATATTGTTTCGCAATGAGATTAAACCTTTTAAAATGATGTGTCACGTACGCTCGCGCAAGGACGCCACTTCACGGATCCGCGCATGAACAAAAACGCCTGTCAATTTATGACAGGCGTTTTTGTAGCCGGTACAAATTGCGAGGAATCTATTGACACCAAGACGGATTATTTTCAATAACTTGAAGGTCAGGATGTTCAAAATAAGTTGTACGTGAACCGTTATTAACAGATTTTAGTATACTATTTGCTCCCCAATATATATATGGTCTACCATTAGATAACACTTGAATTACACCCGTAATTGCAACACAATCGCCGACATTCATACTTTTACCAGTAATAGGATGCCAACCTTGATATAAGGATACGGCAAAAAAACCAGTACGGTCATCTGTGAAGTCCCAATGACTTTCATTGTTAGTATAAGTTATTTGACGAATTATTCCACGCACACAAATTGTTTGTCCAGCCATTGCTAAAGTAATTCGACTCCATAACAAGCATGGGTTTGGAGTAGCGGTCGGTGTAGTTACCTCGGTTGGAGTTGGCGAAGGAATGGGGGTATTTGTAGCCAATTGTTGAGTAGCTGGGACAACTACCGTAACGACAATTACTTTTGGTGTGGGAGCTTGGGCACAGGCATATGTAAACAAACCCAAGAGTAGTAAAGATATTAGTTTTTTCATTTTATCCTCCATCCTTCATAGGCCGGCGTTTTGTGTCGGTAGGGAGGGCGATTACTTTTTCTTTTTTGGTGCGGGTTTTTCGTCTTCTATGTACTCGAATAATTCGCCCGGCTTGACGCCGAAGTATTGGCATAGGGCGTTAATAATTGGTGTGTCAAAACGATTCACGCTGTTATTTTCCCACTTATAAAGCGTTTGGCGGGCAATGCCCGTTTCTTCCGCGACTTCTTGTAAGGATATGTTACGGCGCTCTTTTATTTGCTTTTCGGCAAGCAGAACGGCGAAACGATTGTTAACTGTCACGTTCATAATTTTACTCCGTGTAAGCCTAGAATAACATACTTGACGATGTGTCAAACTAGTCATACAATAGTTTGTAAAGTCAGTAGTAAGACTATTGTAGCACAAGTCATAACGCGCTGAACTTTATCAACTGAATAACCGTTTACGTGAACC
>Ga0335081_10004209_pt1 | contig 22699 bp, 23 predicted proteins | sample Lox_Sample_35_FD_206713 | JGI IMG/M metagenome (GOLD analysis project Ga0335081, IMG submission 206713) | Soil microbial communities from Loxahatchee National Wildlife Refuge, Florida, United States - Lox_Sample_3.5 | ecosystem: Environmental > Terrestrial > Soil > Wetlands | place: USA...
ATTGGCGCGCCGGCTTCGCGGTCTTTGATACCGATGCCAGTGTTTTGACTTTTTGCCGGGTTCCTTACAACCTCCAGTCGGCGCAGGAACGCATTCTCGCTGCTAACCTGCCGCAGCGCCTGGCCACCCGCCTGGCCATGGGACGATGAGATTCTCTTAGAAGGATCACCCAATAATGCCCAAGCGCCTTCCTATTTCTATCTGTCTCCTGATTCTTGCGGGTCTCGCCTCCGCGGCTACGCCGGTCCATACCTTCCAGCAGGTCGCCATCTCGCCTGACGGCGCTCGCGTCGCCTGGGTCGCTCCCGCGGAGAATGCCGCCGGCGAATCGATTGGCGGTTCCGCCATCTACCTCGCCGACCGGAACTCTCCCCTCGCGAAGCCCACCCGTATTTCCGCCGTAGGGGGATCAAACACCGCTGCCACCGAAAATCAGGCGGCCTGGTCGCCCGACAGCAAGCAGTTGGTTTTTATCTCTGACGTGGGGACCGATGCTCAGGCCCAGCTTTACCTGGCGCAGGTAAGCAACGGAGTCGCTCGCAAGCTCACCACCCTCAGCGGCGCTCTTGCCGATCCCGTGTGGTCGCCGGATGGAAAATCGATCGCCTTTCTGTTCACCGAAAATGCTCCGGGCAAAGCTGATCCGCTGCTCCCCATGCTCCCCGAGACCGGCCTCATCGCCGGTAAAACTTACGAGCAGCGTCTCGCCGTACTGGATCTGGCTTCCGGCAAGGTCACCCAGCTTTCACCCGCGGACATGTACGTCTACGAGTTCGACTGGTCGCCGGACAGCAAAAGTTTCGCTCTCCTGGCCGCCCACGGCGCCGGCGATGCCAACTGGTATGTCGCCCAACTCTACACTCTGACTTTGGCCGCTCCCGCACTCAAGCCGATTTATCAGCCGCGCTTCCAGATCGCCTGCCCGCGCTGGTCGCCCGATGGCAAAAATATCGCCTTCATCTCTGGGCTCATGAGCGATGAAGGTTTCGTCGGCGGCGATATCTTTGTCGCGCCCGCCAGCGGCGGCCCGGCCCGCGACGTAACCCCGGCCATTGCCGCTTCCCCGGCCAGCCTCTACTGGCGAACACCCGCGGAAATCCTTTTCGCCGAACACCTTGATAGCAGCGTTGGAATCTCCACGCTCGACCTCGACAGCGGCGGAGTTTCTATCCTATGGACCTGGACCGGAAACATCACCACTGACGAATTCCGCTCCGCGATTTCCTTTTCTCTCGCCGCCGACCGCCAGACTTCCGCCGTGATCCGTGATTCCTGGACACAGCCTCCGGAAATTTGGGCTGGCCCGGTCGGTCAGTGGAAGCAAATGACCCATAGCAACCCTGCCCTCAGCACGCCCTGGGGCGAAATCAAGAGTCTGCATTGGTCAAGCGACGGCATGAGGATTCAAGGCTGGCTGGTTTATCCCAAGGATTACAACCCCAGCCGCCGCTATCCCATGATTGTGGTCGGCCATGGCGGCCCCGCCGGTACCGTCAACACCGGCTGGCCTGAGAGTTTCTTCAATACCCTGGAGTTCTCCGCCCACGGCTATTTCGTCCTCAACCCCAATCCTCGCGGCAGCTTTGGACAAGGCGAGAAGTTCACCCAGGCCAACATCAAAGACTTCGGCTACGGCGACTTTCGCGACATCCTCGCGGGCGTCGATGAAGTCGTGAAAACCCTCCCCGTCGACAACGACCGCATCGGCATCACCGGCTGGAGCTATGGCGGATACCTGACCATGTGGGCGGTCACGCAGACCAATCGCTTTCGCGCCGCCGTCTCCGGCGCCGGCCTCTCCGACTGGCTCAGCTACTACGGCGAGAACGACATCGACGAATGGATGATTCCCTATTTCGGCGCGTCAGTGTACGACGATCCCGCGGTCTACGCCCGCAGCGCGCCCATGACTTTCATCAAGAACGCCAAAACCCCAACTCTGCTGCTGGTGGGCGAGCGCGACGGCGAATGTCCCGCCCCACAGTCCCGCGAGTTCTGGCATGCCCTGCGAACCCTCGGCGTTCCGACCGAGCTTGTGATCTATCCCGGCGAAGGCCATGTTTTCATTCAGCCTGAACATCAACAGGACGTCAGGGAGCGAGTGCTCGCCTGGTTCGATCATTATCTGAAACCCAAAGCGGAGAATTGAGGGCCATTTTGATTTGTCATCCCGAGCGAGGCGTCCTTTGCCGAGTCGAGGGACCTGGGCGAGCCGTGCGAATGGGTCGCGTTCTTTGCGACCCAATAACCGCACGTTTGGCTCGCTTCCTTATTTCCAAACCCAGGAGCAAGAACCTATGAATCCCCCCGATCACTACCTCATCGCCTACACCGACGGTGGCGCGCGCGGCAATCCCGGCCCCTCCGGCTACGGCGTTGTTATCCAGGATCAGTCCGGAAAGAAAATCGCTGCACTGAGCGAGTACCTCGGCCACCAGACCAACAACTTCGCCGAGTATCAGGGCCTGATCGCAGCTCTCGAATACGCCGTCCAGCATGGCCACAAAGCCCTGAAAGTAGTCAGCGACTCGGAACTGCTGGTCCGCCAGATCAAAGGCATCTACAAAGTGAAGAACGCGGCGCTGAAAGACCTTCACGCCCGCGCCAAAGAATTGATCGCACAGCTAGACTGGTTTTCCATCGGCCACGTCCTTCGCGGCCACAATCAGCAAGCCGACGAACTAGCCAACGCCGCCATGGACAAAGGTGTGGGCGCGGGCGACCCCGCCCGCGCGACACTAGTCTCGCAAAATCAGGAATTCAACGGCATCGTCCGCGCAGGAAAAATAGAACTACTCGACGGCCAACTTCCCGATGGCGCGCGCGTCCAAATCCGGGTCAAGAATTAGTTCCTTTGTGTACCGGAGCCTGCCCTGAGGAGTCGAAGGGTGTCCTTTGTGGTTCCCAGCTTTTCTCTGCGCCTTCTGCGTTTTAGGGTTTTGCTTTCCTTCGTGCCCCTTCGTGTCCTTTGTGGTTCCGCTACTTTCAGAACTGGAAACTCGCCCCTACGGCACCGCCTCCCCAGCCTCCGCCGACCGGGCGCTCTCATTCCCGCGCACATCCACCGCCGTAACCGAATAAAAATAGGTATGGCCCGGAGCCACATCCGAATCGCGATACGCCGGAGCCGTCACCACGGCAGAATTGATCTTTCGCGCCTCCCCACCCTCCTCGCGCCGATACACGTTGTACCCCGCCAGGTCCGCGTCCGTATCCGGCGCCCAAATTAAATCAATAAACGGACGCTGCCCAACTCCTGAAAACACCGCCTGCAAACCAGCAGGCACCGCCGGCGGGAAAACATCGTGGGCAAAGACTTTCACTGGCGGCGTGTCCGCGCTCTCGAACTGACGGTCCGGCTTGCCTTCTACCGAAATCGTCACCACCGTAGCTCGATAAAAATATGTCTTCTCCCACTCGGCATTGTGGTCCACCATTTGAACGCTGCCCCACGGCACTTCGCCCGCCACAACATCGGCAGTCGTTCCCTCAGCGCGTCGATAAACACGATAGAAGTACTTTGCTCCGGTTTTCGGCGTCTCCTTCCAACTCACAACCACGCCATCCGACGTGACCTCTGCCTGGAAATCGGAAGGCGGTTTCGGACCCACCACCGCCGGCACGGCCGCCACATTCGACAGCCCCGCGCTGCGTCCGTTCTCGTTCAGCACTGACACCGCGTAGAAAACTTCTGCCGAAGGATTATCGCTGAGCACCGTCCCCGGCAGCGGGTCAGCATAACTCTGCCGGGCCGCGACTTCGTTCTTCTTGGAAACCTCTGGCGCAGCCACTTCCCCGGCCGTCGTTCCGCAGTCGGTCATCGCTGCATGCGCGCTGCGACACACTCTCGTCGAACCCAGGTGATGAACCGCCAGAGAATCTGTGGTTCTGGTTGGAACCGTCCAGGAAAGATAAACCCGGTCGCCTTTGCGCACTGCGCGCAAATCACTCACCGGCTGCGGCAGGTCCAGCGAAGGGGGCTTGGGAATGCCGGGAACGCCGCAGGCCGTGAGGCCGGCGATGGCAGTGATCCACAGCCAGCCGGAATGGCGCGCCAGTCTCACTGCTTGGTCTAGCATCAGACGGGAAAGCCTACAAGATATATCGCGACAAATCCTGGTCCTTCACAATGTCCGCCAGCATGTGCCGCACATAATCCGCATCAATCTTGACATGCTCGCCTTTCTTGTCCGGCGCATCAAAGCTGATCTGGTCGAGCACCCGCTCCATAATCGTATGCAGGCGGCGCGCGCCGATGTTCTCCGTGCCCTCATTCACTCGGAACGCGAAGCGCGCAATCTCTTCCAGCGAATCGGTGGTGAATTCGAGCTTTACGCCTTCGGTTTCGAGCAGCGCAGTATATTGCTTCACCAGCGACGATTTCGGCTCGGTCAAAATACGAATGAAGTCAGCCATCGTCAAAGACTGCAGCTCCACACGAATGGGGAACCGCCCCTGCAACTCCGGAATCAGATCGCTCGGCTTCGAAACATGGAAGGCGCCCGCCGCCACAAACAAAATATGGTCGGTGCGCACCATACCATAGCGAGTGTTGACCGTCGTCCCTTCCACAATGGGCAGAATGTCGCGCTGCACGCCTTCGCGCGAAACGTCCGGCCCATGGCCGCTTTCGCGGCCCGCAATCTTGTCGATCTCATCCAGAAAAATGATCCCCGCATCTTCCACCCGGTCAATCGCCGTGCGCGTCACCTGGTCCATGTCAATCAGCCGCTGCTCTTCTTCCTGGATCAGATAATCGAACGCCTCGTTCACCTTCATCTTCCGCTTCTTGGTGCGCTGACCGAAGATGTTGGGCAACATGTCCTTGATGTTGACGTCCATCTCCTCTACGCCCTGATTGGAAATGATCTCGAACGATGGGAAATTTCTTTCCCGGACGTCAATCTCCACCATCCGCTCGTCCAGTTTGCCTTCCCGCAGTTGTTGCCGCAGCTTTTCTCGCGTGCGCGACTGCGAGTCCCCCGCCGACGTCGTTCCCTCCAGCACAAATCCCGCCGTCTGCGTTTCCTGCCGCGGCGGCGGCGCCGCCGGCGGCAGCAGAATATCCAGCAGCCGCTCCTCGGCATTGAGTTCGGCCTTGTCCGTGACATCCTCCAGCTTCTCTTCCCGCACCATTTCGATCGCAATCTCCACCAGATCGCGGATCATCGACTCCACATCGCGCCCCACATACCCCACTTCCGTGAACTTCGAAGCTTCCACCTTCAAAAACGGCGAATTTGCCAGCTTCGCCAGCCGCCGCGCGATTTCCGTCTTGCCCACGCCGGTCGGGCCGATCATGATGATGTTCTTGGGAATCACTTCTTCCGACAGTTCCGGCGTCAGCTTCTGCCGCCGCATCCGGTTGCGCAACGCGATCGCCACCGCGCGCTTGGCATCTTTCTGCCCGATGACATGCTTGTCCAGTTCCGCCACGATCTCGCGCGGCGTTAGCTCATCCAGCGAAACCTGCTCTTCTTCCACCGTTCCCGGTAAATAAATAGCCATAAGAAACTCGTGTGGGGACGGGCGCCCTCGCCCGTCCAGCCGAGCGCAGCTCGGCAGTTCCTACAACTCCTCGATCGTCACCTTGTCATTCGTATAGATGCACATCTTGCCGGCAATCTTCATGGCCTCTTCGGCAATTTGTCGCGCCGAAAGCTGGGTCTGGTCAGCCAGCGCCTGCGCCGCCGCCTGCGCATACGGACCGCCGCTGCCAATCGCCGCAATCCCGCCGTCAGGCTCGATTACGTCGCCTTGTCCGCTGAGCAGAAAAGTCTGTTCTTTGTCTGCCACCAGCAGCAACGCTTCCAGATGCCGCAGGAACTTGTCCGTCCGCCAATCCTTGGCCAACTCCACCGCGGCCCGGCCCACGTTTCCGTGATACTGCTCCAGCTTCGCCTCAAAACGGCTGAACAGCGTAAACGCATCCGCCGTCGAGCCGGCGAATCCCGCCAGAATCTTATCCTGATACAGCCGCCGGATCTTCTTCGCCGAATGCTTGATAACCGCCTCGCCCAACGTCACCTGTCCGTCTCCGGCCAGCACCACATTGCCATTCCGGCGGACGCACAGCACCGTCGTCGAGCGGATCACTCGCTTGCTTCTCATAAGTGCAATTCTTGATTATAGCAGCGCAATCCAGGCGATCTCCCCGTCACCCGCGTTCGGCAAATGAAATTCCTTTGTGTTCCTTTGTGTCCTTTGTGGTTAATGTTTTGATCCGTGACGATCCTCGCGAATCAGTAGCCCGATTTTCCTTTGTGTTCCTTTGTGTCCTTTGTGGTTGATGTTTTGATCCGTGAGGATCCTCGCGAATCAGTAGCCCGGTTTTCCTTTGTGTTCCTTTGTGTCCTTTGTGGTTAATGTTTTGATCCGTGACGATCCTCGCGAATCAGTAGCCCGATTTTCCTTTGTGTTCCTTCGTGTCCTTTGTGGTTAATGTTTTGATCCGTGAGGATCCTCGCGAATCAGTAGCCCGATTTTCCTTTGTGTTCCATTGTGTCCTTTGTGGTTAATGTTTTGATCCGTGACGATCCTCGCGAATCAGTAGCCCGATTTTCCTTTGTGTTCCTTTGTGTCCTTTGTGGTTAACGATTTTAGCCGCTGCCCTGTGCTATTCAATTAGGAGAGAATTCACCCAGGAGGCCCCATGGCAGAAATTACTCTCTACAAACCCGACGCAACCGTCCGCTATCCCAACGCCGCTGACGCCAGCGTGCAGAATGGCGTGCTCTCGTTCTCCCTGCAAAAAGACGCTACCCACCCCTTCGCCCAGAAAATCAAAACCAACGTGCCGTTTCTCGTCGTCGAGGATGTCAGCGGCTAACTCACCACCACGTCTGCGATCCTCATCGCATCCGCCGACGCCCGCACATCGTGCGTGCGAATGATGTGTGCGCCTTTCATCACCAACGCCGTTTCTGCGGCAATCGTCCCCAGCAACCGCTCTTCCAGCGTCGCGTCCTCGCCATCCCGTGCCAGCGCCCGCCCCACAAACGACTTCCGCGATACCCCCGCCAGCAACGGATACCGCAGCCCATGCAGCTCATCGAACCGCTTGAGCAACGGATAGTTCTGCTCGAAGCTCTTGCCGAATCCAAATCCCGGATCCAGCACAATCGTTTCCCGTTTCACGCCCTTGGTCACCGCAAAATCCACCCACTCCCGCAACTCCCGTTTCACCAGCATCACCACATCCGCCACCGCCGGCAGGCTGCGCCACTCTTCCGGCCGCCCCCGCATGTGCATCATCACTGCTCCGCACTTCAGCTCCGCCAGAGTTCTTACCATCTTCTGGTCCCAGCGGAAACCGCTAACGTCATTCACGATCTCCGCTCCCGCTTCCACCGCCGCCCGCGCCACGCCCGACTTGTATGTATCCACCGACACTACCGCTTCCGGTTGCTTCCGCTTCAACGCCGTGATCACCGGAATCACCCGCTCCAGTTCTTCTTTTTCGCCGACCCGCACTTCCGACCCCGGCCGCGTCGATTCCCCTCCCACATCAATAATGTCCGCGCCCTCGCTCACCAGCCGCAGGGCGTGTTCCACCGCCCGCTCGGTATCGAAGTATTTCCCGCCGTCAGAAAACGAGTCCGGCGTCACGTTGACCACTCCCATGATCAGCGTGCGTTTCCCCAGCGCCAGCACCCGCCTGCCGATATGCCACTCGAACACCGGACGCATGTGGCCGATTCTAAACCTTGGCTGGTTTTCAGGTGGGACCGCCTTGCAATCGGGAAGGGTACGAGTTTCACTCGTGCCGGGAACTGCAGAAAAGCTGTCCGGCTTTGGGCGCCGGGGGATTCCGCCGTCGGAGGTTTACCCTTTGGGCATTCTCTTGGCCTGCCTTACACTCGCCGTCCTTGCGCCCGCCGGTCCCGTCCCCGTCGGCGGCTTGCGCATTCCGTTCAGCAGGTCCTTCAACACCACCGCGTTGTTCCGCTCGGCGTTTCGCGATGCGAACAGCAGCGTCAACCGTTTCCGCCCTCGCGCCAGCCGGTAAAGCTCCGTCAACGCCTCTGTCGCCTCGGACTGCGCCAACTCTTTGAGGTATTTCCTGCGAAAAACGGCCCAAGCCCCCGGACTGGCGTGGTACCACTTGCGCAGGGCATCCGAGGGCGCCAAGTCGCGCAGCCAAGCATCCACCGCCGCCTGCCGCTTGCTCAACCCACGGGGCCATAAGCGATCCACCAGCACCCGCCTGCCGTCTGCCGCCGCTGCTTTCTCGTAAACTCGCTTGACCACAACCGGCATGTTTTTCTCTGCGTACTCTGCGGCCTTTCCCAGCGACCTCTGCGTTTCGAGGTTTTGCTCTAATATTGTACTTCCGCGCCATGGGTCATTGCTTTTGAACATGGCATGCCGAGGGGTCGCATTCTGAAATCTGCAATCTGCAATCTGAAATCGGCTGTGCTCTTGATTGCCATCATCACAGCCGTCACCGCCTGCGATGTCCAACGCCGCAAGAGTGACGCCGAACTCGGCCTCACTCCCCAACAATCCGCCGGCCGCCGCATCTATGACAACTATTGCGACCGCTGCCACGCTCCCTACTCTTCCCGCGGACGCCAGGGCACCAGCATGAAAGGCATTTTCCAGCGTCCCTACCTGCCCATGAGCGGCATGCCCGCCAACGACGATCGCGTCACCGACATCATCCGCCTCGGTCGCAACAAAATGCCCTCCTACGGCCAGGTGCTCGACCAGCAGGAGATCAACGACCTGCTGGCCTATCTGCACACGCTTTAGCTCGCCTCCGCGCTCTCCGCCTCCACTCTGCGCTCTCTGCGTTTCCAGGCTTTGCCGTCCCTCGGTGCTCCCTGTGTCCCCCGTGGTGAAAAAAATTCTTCCGCCGCAACGCTACAATACCCTCGTGTCCGCCGCCACAACTCCCGCTCCGCAGGATGCCCCGGCTCCGCCCCGGCCCTTTACCCTCTGGCAACGGTTCTTGCTATGGCTCATCACCTGGGCGGGGTTTCTCGTGATCCGTCTCATCGGCCCTACGCTGCGCCTGGCCGTTTCCTTCGAAGACGGCGCTCCTGCCTCGCTCGATACCCGTCCCATGGTGCTTTCCTTCTGGCACGATTGCATCTTTCCCGCGACCTACGTCTGGCGCAACCTGCAAATCAGGGTTCTGAGCAGCGACAGCTTCGATGGCGAATACACCGGACGCATCATTCGCAAGTTCGGTTTCGTCAAAGTGCGCGGCTCCAGCAGCCGGGGAGCCGTGCGGGCGGTGCTGGGCATGCGTCGCGAAATCGAGCAAGGTGCGACCGTGGCCTTCACCATTGACGGCCCTAAGGGTCCGCGCCACGTAGCCAAACCCGGCCCGGTGCTGCTCGCCGGCTCGACCGGCGCCCCCATGGTGGCCTTTCATATCGCGGTCGAACACGGCTGGATCCTGCATACCTGGGACCGCTCCGTGATCCCGAAACCGTTTTCCCGTGCACTCATGCGGATCAGCACGCAAGTGAGCGTCCCCGCCCACAGCGGCGAAGCTCAGCGGGAAGCCTATCTCGGCCAACTCCAGGCCTCGCTCGAACGCGTCCGCGCCTTCGCCGAAGCCAACGTGGCCAAAGTCGGCGCCGCCGAATTTCCGGTACGATGACTTCTCGTTTGGGGGGCGATCTGCGTTCATCAGCGCGATCTGCGGCTCGCTTCATATACAATTTTTCCGATCACAGGTAACCACGACGCATGCCCGCAATCATCCTCGACGGCAATAAAATCGCCGCTGAAATTCGCGCCGAAATCGCTTCCGAAGTGAAGGCGATGACCGCCGCTGGCCTCCGCCCCGGACTGGCCGTCGTTCTCGTCGGCCATAATCCGGCTTCCGAAATCTATGTCCGCAGCAAAGTCAGGAGTTCCGGGGAAGTCGGCATCTACAGCGAACAACACACGCCTGCGGAAACTGCTTCTACCGCACAACTGCTTGATCTGATCGCTGACTTGAACCGCCGCGATGAAATCGACGGCATTCTGGTTCAGCTCCCACTGCCCTCACAGGTGGACTCCAAGCAAATCCTGATGGCCGTCGATCCCGCCAAAGACGTCGACGGCTTCCACCCCATGAACGTCGGCTTTCTCTCTACCCAGCGGCCCGGTCTGGTCCCCTGTACGCCCGCGGGCATCATCGCAATCCTGAAACGCAGCAATATCCCGATTTCCGGCCGCGAGGCCGTCGTCGTCGGCCGCAGCGAGATCGTAGGCAAACCCGTGGCCATGCTGCTGATCAACGCCAACGCCACCGTCACCGTATGCCACTCCAAAACTCACGACCTTCCCGCCGTATGCCGCCGCGCCGACATTTTGGTCGCGGCCATCGGACGCGCGGGGATGATCACTCGTGAGTACGTGAAACCTGGCGCCACCGTGATCGACGTCGGCGTAAACAAAGTGACCGACCGCGCCGAGTTCGAGCGCCTTTTCGCCGGCAATGCCAAACGCGAAGAGACTTTTCGTGCCAAAGGCGCAGTGCTGGTCGGAGATGTCCATCCCGAAGTTGCCGAGGTAGCCGGAGCTATCACCCCGGTTCCGGGCGGCGTGGGCCCCCTGACCGTTGCCATGCTGCTGTCGAACACCGTGCGCGCCGCCAAGCTGCGCCGGGGAACTCCGGAGCTTTTGAAATCTCTATGACCCCCGGTGTCCTCGGATTTCCTTCGTGCCCCTTCGTGTCCTCTGTGGTTCAATCCGTTAAATCCGCGGCTGATTTTCGGTGTTCCTTCGTGTACCTTCGTGTCCTTTGTGGTTCGATCCGTTAAATCCGTGGCTGATTTTCGGTGTTCCTTTGTGTACCTTCGTGTCCTCTGTGGTTCGATCCGTTAAATCCGTGGCTGATTTTCGGTGTTCCTTTGTGTACCTTCGTGTCCTCTGTGGTTCGATCCGTTAAATCCGTGGCTGATTATCGGTGTTCCTTCGTGCACCTTCGTGTCCTCTGTGGTTCAATCCGTTAAATCCGTGGCTGATTTTCGGTGTTCCTTTGTGTACCTTCGTGTCCTTTGTGGTTAAGACCCTTGCCTTTCTCCGCGCACTCTGCGGTTCAAGCCTTCGACTCTCCCGTGAACCTCTGTGGTTCAAGGCTTTGCCTTTCTCTGCGGGCTCAGCGTACTCTGCGTGATAAGGTTTTTTCGGAGCCGCTTTTGCTCAAACTCGGCCTCACCGGCGGCATCGCCGCCGGCAAATCAATTATCGGCGAAATGTTGGTCGCGCTCGGCGCGCATCTGATCCAGGCCGATGCCATCTCCCACGCTCTGATGCAGCCCGGTGAGCCTGTCTACGCAGACGTCGTCCGCGCCTTTGGCCCGGGAATCCTGAATTCCGACGGCACCGTGAACCGCGCGCGTCTGGCCGAAGCTGCCTTCGGTGGCCCCGGCAAACCCTCCCGCATCCAGGAGTTGAACAAAATCGTCCACCCCGCCGTGGTTAGAAAGCAGGACCAATGGATGGAATCCATAGGCCGTCGTGATCCCAAAGCCATTGCCATCGTCGAAGCCGCGCTCCTTCTCGAGGCCGGCGTCGCCCGGCGCTTTGACCGTCTGCTGGTGGTAACGTGCCGTCCCGAGCAGCGTGTCGAACGCTGGGCGGCGCGGACAAAAGTAGATTTGGAAACCGCCCGCCGGCAAGTGGCTCAGCGAATGGCCGCCCAACTTCCCGATGAAGAAAAGATCAAAGCTGCCGATTATGTAATCGACAACTCCGGCTCGCTCGACGAAACCAAAGCCAAAGTCACTGAGCTATTCCCAAGACTTAAAGCCCAGGCAGCCCAATGACGGATCGGTTTTTTCTTGGCGTTCTCCGCGCAGTCCTCTGCGCACTTTGCGTTTTAAGATGTTTGTTCGTCGGCGAGCTTCGGTCAGGCCGCCAATTCAGCAGTTTTTAAGCTCCTCCAAGATTTAGAATCAATGAAGGTCGTGTAAATCCGTGGCTAGAAGGTTCTTAATTCTATGAGGCTTTTGCGCCCAGTCATTTTCGCCCTATTTTTCGCGGGTGCGTTCTTCTATTTCACTACCTATCGCCCCACCAGCCTTACCAGGTGGCTCAGCCCCCCCTCCCAGGTCGAACTCACCGAAGCCGCCAGTAACAACGACATTCCCCTCGACGCCGAAGAGCAAAACAACATCGACGTTTACCGCAAGAACATCGCCTCGGTCGTGAACGTCAAATCCCGCGCCGTGACTTTCGACTTCTTCTACGGCCTGGTCCCCGAAGAAGGCCAGGGCTCCGGCTTCATCATCGACAAAGCCGGCCACGTGCTCACCAATTACCACGTGATCGCCGAAGCCCGGCAGGTGGAAGTCGTGTTGCACAACCGCAAGTCCTACAAGGCCACCATCGTGGGCACTGACCGTTCCCACGATCTCGCCGTGCTGCAGATCAAGGCTCCGGACTTGCAACCCATGACCCTCGGTGATTCCACTCACTTGCAGGTCGGCCAGAAAGTGTACGCCATCGGCAACCCCTTCGGCCTTGCCGGAACCTTGACTCGCGGCATCGTCAGTTCCATCCGCTCCGTACAAGAGCCCGACGGCACCGCCATCGACGAAGCCATCCAAACCGACGCCGCTATCAATCCCGGCAATTCCGGCGGCCCGCTGCTGAACTGGCACGGTGAGGTCATCGGCATCAACACGCTGATTGCCTCCAACACCGGACAAAGCGCCGGCATCGGCTTTGCCATCCCCATCAACACCGCCAAGGCCGTGCTGAACGACCTCGTCACCCTGGGCCGAGTGCGGCGTCCCGCGCTGGGCGTACGCACCATTCCCATCAACTCCGATCTCGCCGATCAAATGGGCCTAGCCGCGGACTATGGCCTGTTGATCGTCCAGGTCGTCGCCGGCGGCGCCGCCGATCGCGCCGGCCTGCATGGCGGCGACCAGCGCGCCTATCTGGGGAATGTGCCCATCATGCTCGGAGGCGATCTTATTATCGCTATCGACGGCGACAAGATCGAAGACCAGCAGGATCTCGCCCAGATGATGAACAAACATCGCGCCGGCGACGCCGTTCGCATCACCATCTTCCGCGGCAAAAAGAAGATGGATGTCGAAGTCACCCTGGGCGAAGCCAAAGAACAGGTCTAGAAACCTCTTACCGCCGAGGTCGCAGAGATCGCCGAGCAGAAGAGAGAATTAACGTCTTTGAACTCCCCAGTGACTCTCTGTGTCCTCTATGGTTGCAAGCCCTTGTTTTCTCGGCGCCCTCTGCGATCTCGGCGGTGAAAAGCCTTTGACTTCCGCCAACCGCAAAGCTACTCTTAAATCGCTGCCTATGACTGACGTCCGCTAGTCCATTCGTCCTGGTTTCGTACCCCGGTGCCGAAGTGTGCGCCGTCGTTCCCCGCTGAAAGTCAAAATCGAAAAGAGGACATTCCCATGGACTTCGTGGACCAAGCACTCGCCCGCCGGCTGGAGTCGGCGGAAGAGATGCCCCAAGTGCACTACGCTCATCTGTATCAAAAACTCAAACCCGAGATCGGCGCCGCCGTCGAACCCATCTGCGGCGGCCACATGATCTTCGCCGGCCTCAATTCCCCCATCGGCCGCACCGTCGGCATGGGTTTCGACGGCTCTGCCACCGCCGCCGATCTCGACCGCATGGAGCAGTTCTACCGCTCCCACAGCGCGCCGTCGCAGATCGACGTCTGTCCGCTCACCGATCCGCCGCTGCTCGAATTGCTCAAGCAGCGCGGCTATGTGATGACCGAACTGAACAACGTCCTGTTCCGGCGGCTGGAGAATGAAGAACAACCCGCAGCGCCTGCCGGAGCCACCCTCCGCCAGGGCCGCGCCCAGGAAGCCGGGGCCTTCGCGGCGATCGTGGTCCGCAGCTTCTTCCCCGACGGCGGCGAACCTGAAGGCTTCGCGGAAATGATCGCGCCCGTCTACCAGGCCGAGGGAGCAATTCTCTACGTCGCGGACGTCGATGGCGCCACCGTCGCCTGCGCCGCCGGCCTGATTATCCCCGAACACCGCATCGTGGCGCTTTTCGGGGCGGGCACGCTCCCCGAGTTCCGCCGTCGCGGCCTGCAAACCACGCTGCTTCGCTGCCGCATGCAGGCTGCCCAAAAAGCCGGCTGCGAATACGCCGTCATCGTCACTCAAGGCGGCACCACCTCGATGCGCAACGCCCAACGCCTCGGCTTCCGCGTCGCCTACAGCAAAGCCACGCTGCTCCGGAACCTCGGATGAACTGCCAACGAAAAGGTACCTTGTCCTTTCTAGTGAGGCCGAGGCGAAGCGACGGCAAGTCGAGAAACCTGCTTTTTCTCAGCGGGAACCCGCACCCGCTGTGTCCTCGTCAATCCCTGAAAATCCCTCGCCTGCTTTTCTTTGCGATCTCTGCGGCCTCTGCGGTTTAAGATTTTCCAGGCTCCCTATGAACATCGACGCCCTTCGCAAATACTGCCTGTCCTTTCCTCAAGCCACGGAAAACATTCAATGGGGCGACGATCTCTGCTTCAAGGTCAACAAAAAGCTTTTCACGGTGGTGAGCCTCAGCGCCGTTCCTCAAGGCCTGTGCTTCAAATGCTCGCCGGAAACCTTCGCCGAGCTCTGTGAACGGGAAGGCATTGCCCCCGCGCCCTACGTAGGACGCTATAAGTGGGTCTACGTCGAAAGCCTCGACCTGCTCTCCGACTCCGAACTGCGTGACCTGATCCGCCAGTCCTACGAAATGGTCGCGAGCAAAGCTAAAGTCAAACGCAAGACAAAGCCCAAGCCCCGCAAAACGAAGTGATCCTCTCTGCCCCTGCGGTTGAGAGGTTGAACTTCTCGGCGCACTCGGCGTGCTCGGCGGTGAGAGTTATTTCACGGACGCAACCAGCGCCGCCCGCAACTCCTCCGGCTTGAACCCAAACGGGCCCGGCCGGCTCTTGAAAACCACGCGTCCGCCGCTGTCGATCAGATAAATACGGTCCGGCCATCCGCTGTAAGCCCGCTCCGTCGAATTCCCAAACTCATCCAGCACCGCCGGAAACTTGATCCCCAGCTTTCTCACACACGCCCCGGCCACAGTCGCGCGCTCCTCTTCATCTTTAGGGCTGGCCAGCACCACTTGGTCGCGAATGTTCGACTCCATCTGCCACACATCGCTCGGATGGGCCTCCAAAATGTAAACCACCAGAAATGCCACGCGGTCCTGATACTGGTCGTAAAGACGATTGAGCGCGGGAACCTCCCGCCGGAAGGGTGGTCAAGTATAGCTTCCGAAAACCAGCACCACCGGCTGTTTCGCGGTCAGCCCCGACAACTGCACTCGCTCGCTCTTATCCAGCTTCATCAGCGCAAAATCCGGCGCCGCATCGCCCGGCCGCAACGCTCCCGCCCGCGCCTGCGTCCACATGGTCTCAAACGGTGCCATCAGAAACACCGCCGGTGTCGGCATGCGCGCCATCACCCGGCCAAACCTTTCCGGCGGCTGGTGCATGGCCCACCAGATCAGGCCGATAAAACCGGCATACGCCAGAAGCAGCACACCTAGCAACCGCAATACGAGTGATCGGGACAGTTTCATTGCCAGCGATTTCTAGGTTAGCATTGCTTCGGCATCCAGAAGGGACCAACTATGCGCTGGTACCACTATGTAGCCTACTTTTTTGGGGGCATGTTCCTCGCCAACGCCCTGCCTCATCTCGGCAATGGCATCTCCGGCCAAGCCTTCCAGAGCCCATTCGCACACCCGCCTGGAGTCGGCTTGTCCTCCGCGATCGTCAACGTTCTCTGGGGACTTTTCAATCTCGTCGTAGCCTACCTGCTCGTCTGCCGCGTCGGGAGCTTCAATCTCCGCAAGACCCCCCACGTACTCGCGCTCGGAGCCGGCATCCTCATCCAGTCCTTAATGCTCGCCTACCACTTCGGCCCCCTGCACGGCGGGAGGTGAGAATGTGGGTGGGTTATCCGCGGTGATCCGTGCAAATCCGTGGCCAAAGGTTTTTGACACGTTCAACTCATAAATTCCCTCTATACTCCCCATTATCTTTTTTGATTGGCAGGGAGTAGGCGTACACGATACCCTTATTGTTCCTGTTCAGTCCCCCAACGAAGATCGTGTAACGAACTTCATGCAAACATAAGGAGAGCCATGTTAAGCGAACTGCGAAACTTCCTGACCATTCCCTACGACGAATTGGAAGAGATGAATCTGGGCGCGAAAGAACAACGCAAGAACCGCGCCTCGGTGAGCAAAGTGCGAGACGAGCGGCTGGACTACCTGGAGCGCGAGAAGCGCATCAAGGCCGTGACCGTCCTCTTCAGCGACCTCGAAGGCCGCTTGCACATGCTCGACTACGACAAGAAGTTCTTAATCGGTAGCTGGGACAACCTCACCTTCGACGGTTCCTCCATTCGCGGCTTTACCGCGCAACGCGAGAGCGATCTCCGCCTCGGCATCGACTGGCCGTCATTTTATTGGGGCCCGGCGGATGTCTTCGGTCCCGGCAAAGTCCTCGTGTTCGGCAATGTCATCGACAAGAACGGAGAGCCCTACGCCGCCGACATCCGCGGCATCCTCAAGGGATACGCGGAGGACCTTTATAAGAAAAAAGGCTACACCTTGAACGCCGCCAACGAAATCGAAGGCTTCCTGTTTCAAGGTGCCGACGCTGAGCGCCGGTACCATGAGACCCTCAAGTTCGACTACGTCAACACCGGCGGCTATTACCACTCCCTGCCCGGGGACCCGCTGCGCACCTTCATCGATACCACCGCCGAAGTGCAGCGCGCCATGGGATTCCAAAATGAAAAAGATCACCCCGAAGTCGCGCCTTCGCAATTCGAAATCAACTACGGCTACGGGGAGGTCGTCCAGGCCGCCGATCAGATCCAGCTCTACAAGCTGATCTGCCGCCAGGTGGCCAACAAAATGGGCTGTTCCGTTTCATTCCTGCCCAAGCCCGTGGTCGGCGTGAACGGCAGCGGCATGCACACCAACGTTTCCATCAGCAAGGCCGGCAAGAACCTGTTCTGGGACCCCAAGGGCGAAGAGATGTTGAGCAAGCTGGGTTGGGAATTCATTGACCGCATTCTCACTCACGGCAACGATCTCTGTCTGCTCCTGAACGCCAGCGTGAACGCCTACCGGCGCCTCGACCCGCATTTCGAAGCTCCCAATCAGATCAAGGCCTCGCCCACCGATCGCGGTTCCATGATCCGCATCCCTATTGGCAATGAACGCAGCATGCGCGTCGAAGTCCGCTCCGTCTCTCCCGACGCCAACCCTTACCTGGCCATGCTCGCGATCTTCAAAACCGGCCTCGATGGCGAAACCGCAAAGATTAAGAACTTGCGCCAGGCGCAGCGCTATTTGCCTGACAACATCTACGACGCGCTGGCCAATTTTCGCAAAGCCGATTGGACCACCAAGCTGCTCGGCGCGGATGTGAAAGCCCGCTACGCGGATTTGAAGCAGGCTTCTGCCGACCGCTGTCCGCGCTTGCTGGGTACATTTGTCAAAGCTCCGGAAGTGCAATACCACCACGATGTCTACAACCAGTTCCTCTGGAACTTGTTTTAGTCAGGGGCTGGCTGCCATGGACAAATGGACCTCGGGCGCGGCTTACGAGGTCTGGATGGGCCGCTGGAGCCGCCTCCTGGCCCATGAGTTCCTGAATTGGCTCAGCACTCCTGCGCACGCGCGCTGGCTGGATGTCTGCTGCGGAAGCGGCATTGTGAGCCAGGCGATTGCCGAAACATGCTCGCCCGCAAGCGTTGTCGGCGTGGACGCATCTCCCGGACAGATCGCCTTTGCTAGTGAGCAGAACGCCCGGACCGAACTCACCTTTACCGTTGCGAACGCCTTGGCGCTTCCCTTCGAGGACGAATGCTTCGGCGTTGCCGTCTGCTGTTTGGGATTGAATTTCATTCCGCAACCCGAGCAGGCGCTGCGCGAAATGCGGCGAGTCACCCGCCGCGGTGGCACGGTCGCCGCTTACGTCTGGGATTATGCGCAAGGTGCGCGTTTCCTGCGCGAGTTTTGGGATGCCGCTACAGCCGTCGATCCCGAAGCCGCAGCCTTCGATCAGGCCCGGCGCTTTCCACTGTGCGCGCCAGATGCGCTACGAAAGATCTTCGAGACGGTGAAGCTGGAATCGGTCGTTCTCACCAGCCTCAACGTCGTGACTCGTTTCGCCAGCTTCGACGACTACTGGCAGCCATTCTCCAACGGCCAGGGTTCAGCCCCCAATTACCTTGCAACTCGAGATGACCGTACCCGCAGCGCAATTCGAGAACGCTTACGAACCTCACTGCGGCCTGACACCGACGGTGCGATTGCATTGCCCGCGCGCGCCTGGGCGGTTCGTGCCCAACGCCCCTAGAATTTTCGGCGAAGTCATGAGATAATTAATTCAGGACAGGCCAGATCAATCGATCTGGCCGATTTCTTTTGTGACAAAATCAGGCCCGTGCCTTGGCGCGGGCCATTTTCTTTGGGAGGATAAACACAATGACCAACTTTCAAGCCCTGCGCGTTACTCACCAATTCACCCAGACCAACCTCGCCCCGCCCCAAACCGTGTTCCCCCTGCTCTGCCCCGTGCGCGAGGCCGACTGGGTTCCCGGTTGGCAGTATCGCCTCATCTACTCAGAATCCGGCGTGGCCGAGGCCGGTTGCGTGTTCATCACCGAAGAAAATGGCCGCGAGACCACCTGGATCGTCACCGAATACGATTCTGCCGCTTTCCGCATCGCCTTCGTCTGGGTCGACCCCGGAATGGTGACTGCACAAATCAGAATTCAACTGGAGCCCGCACCCGCAGCCACGTCTGCGTCGCATTCCCTGGAAGGTGTACTGCCATCGCAGAAACTAGCCGCGGAGCGGCGTCAGAATAAAGCCCACGGCGTAAGCCGTGGGTACAAGGCCGTTAACAATGAAGCCCCGGAGGGGCGAAAGATCGGCGACGCCACCACCGCCCACATCCAATACACCTACACCGCGCTATCTCCCGAAGGCAATCGCGAAGTGGAACGCTTCACCGAAACCTGGTTCCGCCACAAAATGCAAAGCTGGGAGTCCGCCATCAATCATTACTTGCGAACCGGGAAGCGCATCGATGCGCCGACCTGGGAGTAGCGTCCGTCGCCAGAGTGACCACGGTCACAGGAAATCTCCGTCCGTTGCTGTCATAATTAGTTGTAAGACGGAGCGTGTTTCCTGGCTGCAACCTCACTCATAACCAATCTACCCGAGCGCTGGCTGCCCAAGTCCGTGCTCTGTCTGCGCGACTACAATCTCAACCAGTTCCTGCATGACGTGGTCGCAGGCGTCACCGTCGGTCTGGTGGCCCTGCCGCTGGCGATGGCGTTTTCCATCGCCTCCGGACTGACCCCGCAAGCCGGCATCTACTGTGCCATCGTCACCGGTTTTCTCATCTCCCTCCTGGGCGGATCGAAAACTCAGATCGGCGGCCCCACCGGAGCGTTCGTGGTGGTCATCGCCGGCATCGTGGCTATGCACGGCGTGGACGGCCTGTTCATGTGTACCGTCATGGCGGGCGTCATTCTCGTCATTCTCGGTCTCACGGGCATGGGCACCGCCGTGAAGTACATTCCCCGCCCCATCGTGATCGGTTTCACCAACGGCATCGCGGTCTTGATCGCCAGCACCCAGATCAAAGACTTCTTCGGATTGAGTCTCGACAAAGTTCCAGGAGTGTTCTGGCTGCGCATGGAAGCCATCGCCGCCAACTTCCACAGTCTCTCGTACGCGGCTACGGCCCTCGCTGCGGGGACCGTCGTGACCATGCTGGTTTGCCGCGCCGTTTCGAATCGCATCCCCGGCCCCATTGTGGCAATGCTTGGAGCCACCGTGGCAGCATTTGTCTTCAAGCTGCCGGTGGAAACCATTGGCACCCGCTTCGGCGGTATCCCCAGCGGCCTGCCCCATCTTGCCATCCCGCACTTTCGCGCCGACCTCATCCATGGCCTGCTCGGTCCCGCATTCACCGTCGCCATGCTCGGAGCCATCGAATCTCTGATGTCCGCGGTTGTCGCCGACCGCATGAGCAACGACCACCACAATCCAAACGTCGAACTGGTCGCCCAGGGCGTGGCCAACGTGGTCTCGCCCATGTTCGGAGGCCTGCCCGCCACCGGCGCCATCGCCCGCACCGCCACCAACATCCGTTCCGGCGCCAAGTCCCCAGTCGCGGGCATGATCCACGCCCTCACCCTGCTGTGCGTCCTGCTATTCGCGGCGCCCCTGGCCAGCTACATTCCCATGGCCGCCCTCGCCGGCATTCTGATGGTCGTGGCCTACAACATGGGTGAATGGCGCGAGATTCCGCAACTGCTCAAACTGACCAAGACCGACATCAGCATTTGGCTGGTCACCTTCGCGCTCACCGTTTTTGCCGACCTCACCGTCGCCGTCGAAGCCGGAATGATTCTGGCCGCTCTGCTCTTCATCGGCCGCGTCGCCGACACCACCACCGTCTCTCAAGTCACCGACGACTACGTCGAAGATGGCCGCGTCCACATTTTGCAAGATAAAGACATTCCCTACTACGCCACCATTTTCCGCATCCACGGACCATTCTTGTTCGGCGCCACCGACAAGCTGGCCGTGGTCACCGAAGACATCCACACTCTCCCTCCGGTGGTGATTCTCCGCCTGCGCAACATGACCGCGCTTGATGCCACCGGCGTCTTCGCATTAGAAGAAGTCGCCCGCGAACTGCACGCCAGCAAACGCGTCCTGATCCTGTGCGGAGCGCGCGAGCAGCCCGCCAAACTCATTCGCCAGGCCGAATTCGAGGAAGTCATCGGCCACGAAAATATCTGCGATAACGTGCAGGAAGCCTTGCGCCGCGCCGAGGAAGTCTTCGAACACCTCGAGCGCCAGGCCGCCAGCACCAGGTAAAGGCCTGTTGCGCAATTAACCGTCTAGAAAGGGCACAGCTTGGGGCGCCGGTTACAACAACCCTTGTCATCCCGAGCGAAGCCCCATCGTTCTTCGAACGATGAGGCGTAGTCGAGGGACCTGCTGTTTGCAATGTTTCTCCTCTGCCGTATAGTCTCTGGGAGGATTTCCCCCATGCGCATGCTGCTCCACTGGATCATCACCGCCCTGGCCGTCTGGATTACCTCCCGTGTAGTCTCCGGCTTCTACGTCGACGGCCCCTTCGCCGCCCTCATCGCTGCCGTCGTCATCGGCCTGGTCAATGCCACCCTGGGCTTATTTCTGAAAATCATCACCTTCCCGCTCACTATCCTGTCGCTCGGCCTGTTCTGGTTTGTGATCAATGCCCTGATGATCGAGCTGGCCTCGGCCTTTGTTCCCGGCTTCCACATCCGCAGCTTCGGCGCCGCCTTCATCGGCGGAATCGTGCTGACCATCGTCAACATGCTGCTCAAGTGGCTGGTCCTTCCCCCGCGCCGCCAAGCATAGCCCTTCGTTCTAAGCCAAAGTCCCCTGTGCTCCTCTGTGCCCCCTGTGGTGAATGGTTCTAATCCGTCCCCATCCCGTGCCGCTTTCCTTTGTGCCCTTTGTGTCCTTTGTGGTTATGGCTGTAAATACTCTGCGAACCCTCCGCGATCTCTGCGTTTCAATCTTTTCCCATCCGTGGCCCGTTGTGCCTTTCCAGCCTTTCCCGAAAATGACCCGGGAACCGCTCTTGCCTACCCGCTCCTGCCTGCTTATACTCTGAAATCTGCTGCCCAATTCCGGGAATACCATCCACCCAGCACCCGGAATGCGCGCATCGGAGACGCCATGACCGCCACCACCCTAGACACTGCCGCCCTCGAACGTGAATTTAACCCGATGGAGGCGCAGGCTGCCCGCTTCGATCTCGCCGCCCACAAGCTCAATCTCGACGAGGGCATCTGGAAGGTTCTCCGCTATCCCAACCGCGAAATCACCGTGCACATTCCCGTCGCCCTCGATAACGGCCGTCTCGAAGTCTTCACCGGATTTCGCGTCCAGCACTCCATCGCCCGCGGCCCCGCCAAAGGCGGCGTCCGTTACGCTCCCGACGTCACCCTCGACGAAGTCCGCGCCCTCGCCAGTTGGATGACCTGGAAGTGCGCCGTGGTCAACATCCCCTTCGGCGGCGCCAAAGGCGGCATCATCTGCGATCCTCACAAAATGTCTATCGGCGAACTCGAGCGCATGACCCGCCGCTACACCGCGGAGCTCTTCGAATTTATCGGCCCCGAAAAAGACGTTCCCGCTCCCGACGTCAACACCAACGAACAAGTCATGGCCTGGATGATGGATACCTATTCCATGCACATGCGCCAGACGGTGACCGCGGTCGTCACCGGCAAGCCCATCAACATGGGCGGATCGCGCGGCCGCCGCGAAGCCACCGGCCGCGGCATCATGATCGTTTGTGATGAAGCCATCAAGAAGCTCAAGCTGAAGAAAGAATCCACACGCGTCATCGTGCAGGGTTTCGGCAACGTCGGCTCCAACGCCGCCTTGCTCATGGCCGAAGCCGGCTACAAGATCATCGGCATTCTCGAAGTCGATGGCGGCCTCTACAACAAGAACGGAATTGACGTGAAAGCGGTCGGCGAACACCGCCAGAAAAACCGCACCATCACCGGATTTGCCGGCGCCGAAAAGGTCGATCCCGCCGAACTCCTGGTCAGCGAGTGCGACATCTTGATTCCCGCCGCCACCGAAAACCAGATCACCAGCCGCAACGCCGAGCGCGTGAAATGCAAGATCCTCGCCGAAGGCGCCAACGGCC
>Ga0335081_10004210_pt1 | contig 22698 bp, 15 predicted proteins | sample Lox_Sample_35_FD_206713 | JGI IMG/M metagenome (GOLD analysis project Ga0335081, IMG submission 206713) | Soil microbial communities from Loxahatchee National Wildlife Refuge, Florida, United States - Lox_Sample_3.5 | ecosystem: Environmental > Terrestrial > Soil > Wetlands | place: USA...
CCGGGCTCCAGGTCAGCACCCGCTGGGGGCGGACCTGCCGGATGATCCGGACGAGGTTCTCGTGCAGGTCGCGGCTGGCTGGGCGCAACGCGCCTTCGCCGAGGCCGAGGAACCGGATGTCGCTGACTCCAAGAATGGCAGCGGCGTCGTGTTGCTCGGCGCGGCGGATAGCCGGGATGTCGGCGCGGGGAATGTTCGGGTCGTAGCCGCCGACGTTGCCGTCGGTGAGCACGCAGTAGGTGACCTGGATGCCCGCGCCCGTCCACTGGGCGATAGCGCCGCCGGCCCAGAACTCGGCGTCATCCGGGTGGGCCACGATGACCAGTGCCCGCTCAACATCCTGGTCCGACAATGCTGGCATGGCTCACCCGTTCCGATCCTGTTCCCGCGTAGCTTCCCGGCCCTATTTGCACACATTGACGCCGCCGCGCCGGTCCGCCCCGGGCGTGGCGGTTTGGGCAGCGCTATTACCCGCGGGCCGCTGCCCGGAGCGCTTGCCTCAGCAGATTGTCGCAAACGGCGGTCAGCGCCGACTGGCACGCCAGCCAGCGCCTTGGGTTGAGCACATGCCGATCGAAGCCCGGCGATGCCGACGAGGGCGTCGCGTGGTGTCGTGGACACAGTAGCGGCTGCAGGCAGCCCAAGCTGTCAGCAAATTGTCGGAGATCCCCGCTGACCCTTCCCGACACTGGCGATGGCGAGCTTGTCTAGCTCAGGTATGGCGCCGCCGCTTTGACGCGGCAGCGAAGCGCCGACACGACGCCGGGCCGTCCCACAGTCCTGACAGGAGCGGGGCGGCCCGGCAGGGACATGGTCCCGGTGCCTGAGTGTACCGGGGTAGCGGGCACGTGCCCCAGGCTCATCGGGCACCCGGAATATGGGCTCGGCGAGCAACGGAAGAAGGGTCATCGTTGGATGGCTATGACAGGGGATACCTGCCGGTCTGCGGCGCCTGTTACGTTTGGCGCAACCGCAACCGCAACCGCAACCGCAACGGCAACCGCGCAGCGCGGCGGCGCTGCCTCCGCAGCCCTCGATCGGAGGATCATTTACGTAGCCGCGGCGAACGGCCCGCAGCCGACGTGGAAGGTTATCGCGCGCCGCAGGGCGCAGACCTGCGTTGGTAGCGGCCGGCGCACGCGGCGGCATCCGCAGCCTGTTCGAGGGGCTCGTTCCTGCGGATCTGCTGGACGCCTACGACCGGCTGCTCGCCAGCAACGGATGTGCCAAAGACGAGGCGGCCACGTTCATTGGTGACCCGGAGCTGGTGCGGGCGCTCACGAGCTGTGGAATGGCCCATGTCCTGCCACACAGCCCGGCCGCCCCGGCGTGGCTCGCGCCAGCACCGCCGGACCTGGCGCTGCAGGGCGTGCTTGCCGGGCTGCAGACCCAGGCGCTGCACGACCAGGAACGGCTCCTCGACGGCCACCGGCGCCTCGCCGACGCCCAGGCCCTGCCTGACGCTCAAGCGACGAGCCCGTTTCCCAGGCACCTGGTACGGGTTGTATCTGGCCATGGCGAGATCACCGGCCTGTCAGCCTCGCTGATCAACGCGGCGCATAAGGACTGGATGACCCTCGACAATCTCGACACCGACATGCCGCTCACCGGCGACTTCGCCCAGCCGCCGCTGCCCGCAGCGGGCGGCCTGGTGCGCTGCCGGGCGATATACGCGGCTGCGGTGATGGACCATCCGGCTGGCCGGCACCTGGTCGAAGTATGCGGCGAGGCAGGTGAGCAGGCACGCCTGCTGCCCAACGTGCCGATGAAGATGAAGCTCGCCGACCAGAGCGCCGCGCTGTTGCCGCTCACCCCGACTGGCACCGCGGGTGCGCTGCTGGTCCGGGCGCCGCTGATCACCGCCGCGTTGCGGGAGTACTTCGAGCTGCTGTGGGACAAGGCAACCCCCATTTCAGCCAAACGGCCGGTGGCGGCCGCGCTGCGGCTGCCACCGGCGCAACAGACGGTCCTGGCGCTGATGGCGGAGGGCCTGCACGACGACGCGATCGCCCGCCGCGCCCATCTCAGCACCACCACCGTCCGTCGCCACATCGCGGCCCTGATGAAGCGCCTCGACGTCACCACCAGGTTCGCCGCCGGAGCCGCCGCGCAGCGGCGCGGATGGATCGGTTAACCCCAGGTCATGATCGAGCTTCCCGTGCTGCGCGCGAGCAGCGCAGCCGTTTGGTCTGGGTCGTGGATTCGCGTTCCCCCTCTCCCGACGCGCGTCGAGGCCGCCAACCGCGGCGCGGCTACTTCGCTGACCCGGCGATGTAACGCAACGTGACACACGCAGGCTGAATCGTCAGTCAGAGTTTCAATGCTCGTTTAGGTGTCGCCTCAAGCGCCTGAGCCAGCAGGTCGGGGGACAGGTGCGGCGCCAGCCCGGTCGCCGCCTGGTAGGCGAGGGCGAGGTTAGCGCCGCCCGCATCCCCTGACCTCGCGTTGCAGGGTGTGCTGGTTGAACTGCAGGCCAAGCGCTGTACGACCAGCATCGCGGTGACGCCCGCTGGGCTCCGCCGGGTGCTGCTGCCGCCTTCAGCTGACCGAAGGGCACGCGAGCCGCGTCGTCCTACCGCGGGCAGCGCGTGATCGTTTACTTCTACCCTGCGGCGCGGATCCTGGACGGCCACCGGCGGCTCGCCGACGCCCAAGCGCAGTCGCGCCGCGGCCCCGCCGAAGAGTTTCCGGAACATCTGGTACAGGTCGTGGCCGACAGGGCCGAGATCGGCAGACTGTTGGCTTCGCTGATCAACACCGCACGCAAGGACTGGATCACCCTGGAGAACTCAGAGACCAAGATGCCGCTCACCATGGATTTCGTTCAGACCGCTGCCCGTAGCTGGCGGGCGGGTGCGTTGCCGGTCGATTTACGCCGCCGCCGTATTCGACGATCCGGTCGGCCGGCGGCTTGTCGAGGCTTGCGCGAAGGCAGGGGAGGAGGCACGTCTGCTGCCGGATGTGCCAATGAAGATGAAGCTCGCCGACCAGAACGCCGCGCTGCTGTCGCTCACCCCTACCGGCACGGCGGCGCGCTGCTGGTGCGGGCGCCGCTGATCACGGCCGCGTTGCGCGGGTACTTCGAGATGCTCTGGGAGAAGGCAACCCCCGTCAGCGCCGGGCGCGCCGCGACGGCCCTCGGGCGGCTGCCAGCCGCGCAGCAGACGGTGCTGGCGCCGATGGCCGAAGGCTTGCATGACGACGCGATCGCCCGCCGCGCCCACCTCAGCACCACCACCGTCCGCCGCCACATCGCAGCCATCATGAAACGCCGTGACGTCACGACCAGATTTGCCGCCGGCGCTGCAGCCCAGCGCCGCGGCTCGATCGGCTGACACCAGGCCATGATCGATCTTCGCCGGGCGAGGCACGGTGCGCAGCCGTTCAGCTTCGACCTGGGGTTTGCCCTTCGGGCCGGACGGTCGGTGTGGTCAGTACTTGGGTTGGACGGCGAATGGGAGCTGCTGCGCCCAGGCCCGCAGGCCCGCGGCGGCGGCGTCGCGCAGATCGTCGTCAGCGGTGTCTTCCTGCAGGGAGCGCTCGTCGTTCGGGAGGGTCAGTTCGCGGTAGAACTGGAGGTCCTCGAACCCGTAGGTGGCGACGTCGTGGCTGGTGGCGGCGTAGACCAGGCGCGGGATCCGGGCCCAGTAGCAGGCGATCAGGCACATCGGGCAGGGCTCGCTGCTGGCGTACATGACACCGTCTTCCAGCAGGTGCCGGCCGAGTGTCGTGCCGGCTTGGCGCAGGGCCATGATTTCGGCGTGCGCGGTCGGGTCGCGGAGTTCGACGACGCGGCTGGTGCCTTCCCCGACGACCTGGTCCGCGACGACGACCAGCGCGCCGAACGGGGTCTTGCCGTCGTCTTCCAGGGCGCGGCGGGAGATGTCGATGGCGCGCTGGAGGTAGCGGCGGTCGGTTTCGTCGAGCTTGCCAGACATGCGGTCTCTTTCTCGCCTACAGGTATACGGAGGGGTCGGCGTCGCCGAACGGCCCATCCATGTCGATGTCGTAGCCGGTGAGCGGGGTGGTGGCGCCGCCGCGGCACAGGATTCCCAAGGTGGCGGCCGCTGCGCCGGGGTGTGACCATGCGCCGTTTACCTGCAGTTCGATGCCGTCCACCGCGTCCACAGTACGCTGGCCGCCGGCCACGATCAGCCGGTGTACCCGGGGCCGTGCCGAGTCCGGTAGGAGCGCTCCGGCGACGGCCAGCCGGTAGAGCCAGTCCGCGTGAGCGCTGTTGAGCGCGGTGAGCTCAGCGGGCGACGTGTCGGTCACCGCTGGCAGGCTGTGCAGCACGATCCGGTCGATACGTACGTCGCTGCGGTTCAGCGCCAGTTCGGTGACCGCCTCGTCGATCTCGTCACGCAGCGCCGCCGATGCGGGGCGCAGCCACTCCAGCCCGCACTGAACGGTCATGACGGCGGTGACGGCCGGATCGGTCATCGCGCCGAGGCCCTCCCGCCACACCGCGGGGCTGGTTCCTGTCATGCGGCGCCGGCCCGGTGGGTGCCGACGAGCTGGAGCACGCGGAGCCGGCCGATGACCACGTCGGCGGGGTTCTGGGTCCCGCATGGCTCAGTTTCCGGATCGGGCAAGGCCCGTGTCGCCAGCCTCGCCGTGGCGTCCAGCACCGGCTGGGGCAGCCCGGTCAGGAAGGCGCGCAGCTCCTCATCGGGCTCACCGGCGGCCAGCGGTGCCAGCCGGCTCGCGATCGCCAGCACGCAGGCGGAGGGCCGCTGTTGCGGCTCGACGGCTGGCATGGGCATGCTCGACCCGGTGGGCGCGCCGGTGGCTTGGATGGCCGGCCACAGGTCCCCAGGCTGGCCCGCGTGCCCGACGGTGCTGGCGAGGGCGGTCATCGCCTGCCGCGCGGTGGTGAAGTACCGGTGCGAGGCGAAGGTCCGCAGATAGGCGCCAAGCAGCTGGTGGTCGGGGGTGAATTCAGGGCGGATCAGCTCCGGCGGATGGGCCAGCCGGACATCGCGCAGCGTCGCGATCGCGCCGACGGAGATCAGCGTCCAGATCCGGTCGAACTGGCCCGGCGTGCCGAACGCCTGCCGGGCCGCATCCGCCGCTGGGTTTGCGGCGGGGCTCGAGGTGAACAGCGCGTCCCGGAGCCCGGTCAGCACGGAATCGCCGTCCCAGTAGTTGCCCAGGAACTTCGTCCCGGTCAAGATCTCATAGACCGGGTAGAGCCCGGCGGCCTGGTGGGAGCCGTGGAACTCGGTGAAACCGCTGATCCACGCCAGCACGCTGACAGCGCCGGACAGCGGCGTCCCCAGGTCCGCGGTGCCGGCGGCGTAGGGCGGGTCCGGGTCGGCCACGCGGAGGATGTGATGGCGGACCCGGACACTGAGGGCAACCAGCTCCCGCGCCGCGCCAGCGGTGGTCACCTCCCGCGCGGACAAGGTCAGCGACGTGCTCGCCAGCCACGCCAGATACCGGCTGGCTTGGCTCATAACGGCTGCCGCGCGCTGCGCCGCGCCCTGAGCGGTGTCGCCGTCCGGGGGGCCCGCGCTGGCGCGGGGGAGCAGCGAGCCGATGAGCATCTCCGCCGCACCGGAGGCGACGACCGGATCCAGCTTGCCGACCAGCGCCGCCCGCGCCAGCCGGTGCACCACCTCCATCCGCAGCGCGGTCGCCGCCGGACCGCCACCGGCCCCGGACGCCTCGGCCAGCTCATCGGCCAGGTCCCGCACCCCGTTGCCGTCGCTGCGAGCGGCGGCCTCGTCGAGCTGGCCCAGGTAGGCGTTCAGGACCCTGTCGTCGCTCATCCGCTGCCGCAGGCCCGCCGCCGGGACCGACACCCGGGCCAGCCAGTCCGCCAGGGTGCGGCACAGCAGCCGCTTCCGCCCGTCCGCGCTGGCCAGGCCGAATAACCGGATGAAGGAGAACATCCCGAACGCGTCAGCCAGCAAGAACAGCAACGCCCCATAAGTGCCGGGGATCGCGCTACCGCCGAGCAGCCCGATCGCGGTCAGCATCGCCGCCACCCAGCCGGCGACCACCCACTCCCGGAACGCGATGTGGGAGTCGATCTCCCGCAGCGACGGCCACCCGCTGGACGGCGAGAACGATATCGCGAAGATCACCGCCTCGCCGGTCAACAAGGTGGCGAAGAACGCGATGCTGAACTGCACCGAATCGATCACGTCCTGCCGTGCCAGCGGCGCCACACATGCGGCCACCAGCAGGACCGCCGCGCAGCCCGCTAACGCCGCCCGGCGGCGGTCGCGCGCGAGACTCTTGATCCAGGCCGCCGCCACACTGACCCAGCCGGGCACCAGCCGGCCGGACCGCGGCTGCGGGTCACTCACCCTCGACCTCGACAACCGTCCGGTCGGCAGGCAGCAGCTCATCCGGCTCACCGGCCCGGGTGACGACAAGCACCGCTGTGCCCTCCGGGAGGCCCAAGCTCAGCCGCTCATCTGCCGTCGCGACCCGTGCCGCTACCCGGGTGCCCGCGCCCACCCGGACCACCGCCACGTCCTCAGCGGGCCGGCGCACGAAGGTGCCGATCCCGCGAGTAGTGATCACCAGGCCCTCGCCCCGCAGCGCCGACAGCGCATCCCTGACCGCATCCCGGCCCACCCCGAACCGCTGCGACAGCGACGCCTCCGACGGCAGCGCCTCACCAGCCCGCAGCTCACCAGCCCGGATCTGCTCCCGCAAGATGCGGGCCAGCTGCCGGTACACAGGCTCGAAGCTGGCCTGGTCGATCGTCATGGCGCCGACTGTAGAAAGAGCCCATCCCCACCAGGCCATGTGGCCCTAAGGCCATATGAGGTTCTGTGGCTCGACCGGCGGGGTGACTCCCCGAATCTGCCTGGCGCTCGCCGGCCCGTCAGCGCTGTCAGGGTGGCGTTCGAACAGAACCGAGCCGGATGTGTGACGTCGGCACCGCCATAACCACTCGTCAGCTCGCCAGCTTGGGCGTACTCCGGCGGGTCATACCAGTGGCGCAGTTGCTGCTTGGTCGGGAACTCCACGATGACCAGGCGCTGCCCGGGTGGCCAAGCGCCCTCTACCGCGTCAGGCAGCCAGCCGCGTACGACGTAGCGCCCGCCATTGACATCAGGCTCATCCGCTTCTGCTGCTGCGGGGCCTTCTGAACCCCGGCGTCTCCGGTGGCCCCTGATATTCGTGAGAGCGAGATGGAGCCGTGCCGCGACGATAGAGCAGCCACCCGCCGGAGCTCAGCCGAGCGCGCGGTCCCGGCACTCGCCAACTTCCGTGCAGATGGACAGAACGCGTGCTTACTGTCCGTGTCGGGTTATAGCGTTTCAGTTTGATGGATACGAAAGACGTCGGCGCCGCGAGCGTCGAGACGCTGATCTTCGAGCGGCTTGCGGATGCCGAGCTGTCAAGTCCTGTTGGAGACCTGATTGTCGGGGCCCTGCTCAGCGACGATGATCTTGCTGCCGCGCTTGGCCCGGATGGCTACACGCGGCCGTTGGCACGGTCTGACGCCGCATCGGCTGGCAAGCCTGCCGGGATGTACCTGCAGGCGGTCACGGTTGAGGGTTTCCGCGGCATCGGCGCGAAGGCTTCGCTTCGGCTGCAGCCGGGGCCAGGACTCACGTTGGTCCTGGGCCGCAATGGCTCAGGGAAGTCGAGTTTCGCCGAGGCGGCGGAACTGGCTGTGACGGGAGACAGCAGGCGATGGTCCAAGAACACGGCTGCGAGGACAGGCTGGCGTAATTTGCACGCGGCGGAAGCTTCCCGGATCATCGTCGGCCTGGCGTCGGACGGTCAGCCGGGAATCACCACGGTGGTGCGCGAGTGGCCACCTGGCGCCGCGCTGGAGGACGCCGCCGCCTACGTTCAGGTGCCGGGCAGCCCGCGCCAGCCGGCCGAGTCGCTGGGCTGGGCGGTGCCGCTGGAGCTGTACAGGCCGTTTCTCTCCTACTCCGAGCTGGGCACGCTAACCGAGGGCAAGCCGAGCGCGATGTATGACGCCCTGCAGGCTATCCTCGGACTGGATCAGCTAATTGACGCCGAGCGGCGGCTGGGCGAAGCCCGAAAGCGGGTCGAGGATTCCAGCAAGGCCGCCCGGCAGGCGCTGCCCGATCTGCTTGACCGGCTGCGGGGGTATTCAGACGAGCGCGCGAGGCAGGCGGAGGCCGCGCTCAACGGGCGGAAGTGGGACCTAGACGCCGTCGAGGCACTGGCGGTAGGAGATGAGCGACCCGACGACACGATACCGGGCAGGCTCCAGCAAGTTGCCATGCTTGAGCTGCCTGGTCGTGAGCCGGTGGCCGCGGCGGTGGAGCGGATCGCCGAAGGCGAGCAGCAGGTCGCCGATCTGGCCGGCACCCCCGCAGGGGAGGCCCGGCGCCTCGCCGGACTGCTCACCACAGCGTTGGCCCACTATGCGGATCACCCCGGCCTCCCGTGCCCGGTATGCAAGGGACGGTTGTTGGACGAGTCGTGGGCGGATTCCGCCCGTGAGGAGGTCGCGCGTCTTCACTGCAAGGCCCGCGACGCTGATGCTGCCCATGCCGAGCGGGACGCAGCTGTCAGAGGATTGCGCGGCCTTGTACCCGCTGAGCCAGCGGTGCTGTCCGGCGATCTCGGCCGTGAAGTGGATGCCGCTCCGGCGCGAGCCGCCTGGCAGAAGTGGGCGAAGCTCGCAGGCGAGGCGACCACGGAGGAACTGGCCGCTGATGCGGTAACCCGGTTCGCCGACCTCGCTTCAGCTGTCGCTCAGGTCCGCGAAGCCGCTAGCCAGGCACTGCAGCGGCGCAGCGAGGCGTGGCAGTCGGCTGCTGCCTTCCTGGCCGGATGGGCGGAACTCGCTCGGGCTAGTCAGCGGGCTGCGGTCGTGTTGGCCCGCGTCAAGCAGGCGCTTACCTGGCTGAGGGAGAACGGGCAGCAGGTCCGCAACGCCCGCCTGGCTCCGTTCGCCGAGCTGTCGGCGCAGGTATGGGAGATGCTGCGGCAGGAGAGCAACGTCGAACTCGGCCCGATCCGGCTGGAGGGCTCCTCCACGCATCGCCGGGTAAGCCTCGATGTGACGGTCGACGGGATCCCGGGGGCCGCCCTGGGCGTGATGAGCCAGGGAGAACTCCATGCGCTGGGTCTCGCGCTGTTCCTTCCCCGCGCCACAACGCCGGACAGCCCGTTCCGGTTCCTGCTCATCGACGATCCCGTTCAGTCGATGGATCCTGCGAAGGTCGACGGGCTCGCCCGGGTCCTGGCGGAAATCGCCAGCACCCGCCAGGTGATTGTGTTCACCCACGACGACCGGCTCCCCGAAGCCGTGCGCCGCCTCCAGCTTCCCGCGACCATCTGGGAGGTCGTGCGCCGCGAAGGCTCGATCGTCGAGCTGAAGAAGAGCGACGACCCGGTCACCTGCTACCTCGACGACGCCCGCGCGCTCGCCCGCACCAGCGAGCTGCCCGAAGCGGCCCGGGCAGTTGTTGTCGCTGGCTTTTGCCGCAGCGCTCTGGAAGCCGCCTGCCACGAAACCATCAGGGCCCGCCAGCTCGCCGTCGGCGTGCGGCATGCCGAGGTGGAGCGGGCACTTACCGATGCCCATACCCTCCACCAGGTAGTTGCGCTGGCATTGTTCGAGGACGCCGACCGGGGCGATCAAGTCTTCAGCCGGATACGCGAGAAATACGGTTCCGGCGCCGCCAGCGCGTTCAAGGCGGCGAAGGCGGGCCCGCACGAGGCGTACCGCGGGAACCTCAAACGATTCGTGGAAGACACCGCAGCACTTGCGGCAAGCCTGCGGCCATGACACCAGAGCAGCTGCTCGCCGAAGCCGACCGGCTACTCACCACCGTCGTGCCCGGAACGCGGGGCTGCTGGCCGCGCGCATGCGCCTGGCTAATCCGGCTCTCGCTCGAGACCGCGCTCGACCAGTACTGGGCACAGGTCCTGCCAGCAGCCGCCTCGTGCGGAATGCGCGCCCAGCTCCTGCTGCTGCCCGCCTACGCCAGCAGCGACATCGCCCAGCGTGCCCGCCAAGCCTGGACCGGTTTGGCCCGGGCCGCGCATCACCACGCCTACGATCTAGCACCAACTGCAGCCGAGCTACGCGGCTGGCACGAAACAGTCAGCCAGCTCGTAGCCGACCTCGTCGTACCAGCGGTCTAAGCCGCATACCGGCCGCAATCCAGGCTGTAACACCAAACACGGTCAGGCGCTGCGGGAGGATCTGTATTTCGATTTATCTGATCATCGCGCCTTAGTTGGCTGCGGAAGGGCGACACTGATCCCCGGCCCCGGCCCCCGGCGCCGGGCGCTGAGCCCGTTCTCTCACCCCGAGGCATCGCACGTCCTTTGGGCGGCTGAGAGTCGCGCCACAATCACCGGTCCCCGCCGTTGCAGGCCGAGCGCGGCCAGAAGCTCCCCGATCTCATCATCAGCAAGGCGGAGCACGCCATCGGAACGCAGCCAGGCCACGAGTTCTACCAGCTGACGGTCGCTGTAGGCCGTGATCTGAGCACCCGGGAGCACCCAGGGTGGGATCATGCGTCGGGCGGCTGCGGTCCGAACTAATGACTCAGCAGCCCTTCCCGTCCAGTTCGGGGCGGGCGCTATCGTGGGTTCTGCTGGTGGGGAGCCAGCCCGTGAACGTGCGACCGCGGTGCTAAAAGCTTGGCGTGCTCGCATGATTTCTGCGTCCGGGTCGCGGAACCAATCGGTGGACCATATCCGGTGGAACCGCCAGCCGAGCGTCTCAAGTTGCTGCTGGCGGAGCCTGTCTCGCTCCCGCGCTGTCCATCCGGAGTGCCAGGTGCGGCCGTCGCATTCGATGGCAAGGATATGGCGGACTGTCCCAATGGAGCCGTCGAAGTCAGGATGGCGAGCGGCGAAATCCAGCCGGTAGCCCGACACGCCGAACTGAGGGTCAAGCACCATTCCTGTCGCCGTGAGCCGGTCGTGGATCTCTCGCTCGAAGGGGTTCATCGGCGGGGGTTGCCCGGATCCTTGCAGATCCGTGCCCCCAGAAGCGGCAAACTGAACGAAGGCGCGCATCAACTCATAGCCGGGAGCCCTGGAGCCGGTCTCCGGGAGCTGGGCAGCCGTGAAGCTGGTGACCAGGGTCATGTGGGTGCGCGATCGGCTGATGGCGACATTGAGCCTGTTGACACCGTACTCGCCTAGCAATGGTCCCCAGATATAGCGCAGCCGTCCGTCGCGGCTAGTACCGTAGCCCACGGTAAGGATGATTGCGTCCCGTTCGTCACCTTGAACCCGCTCGATGTTCTTGAAGAAATACGGCTCATCCACGTCATCGCTAAACAGCGCGGCGAGTTGATCGCGATCCGGGGCGGCCTCCAGAGCTCAGGACTCCTGACATAGGAGATCGTTTATGCAGCGCCTGGGTGGTTCTTGACTTCGTAGCGAAGGGTGAGATCGGTGCCGGGATAGCGGGCCTGGGCTGCGTTGAGCTGGTCGCAGAGCGCGGCAATGGCTCGTGTGCGGCGGGGTGCGGATAGGGGGTCGAGGCGGATGGTGAGGGTGGCGTCGCCGGGGATGATGTCGCCGCTGCCGTGGAGGGCTTGGCGGATGAGCGCGTATGCCTCGTCTTCAGCGCGGGCGTAGTTCCCGTGCAGGGCGCGGGCCAGGGTTGTCTCGGCGTTGAACGCGGCCATCTTGACCGCGTGCGTGATGAGTTTGGTCTCGGCGTCCAGCCGCACCATGTCCGGGTTGTGCTGGGCAAGCGGGATCTTCGCCGGTATTTCCTTCGCTTCGGCCCGGGCGGCGTCCAGGGTGCGGCGGGCGGCCTCGACGGGTGCGTCCAGCCTGGCGAGCATCGCGTTGGTGATGACGGCTTCGTGGCCGGGTGCAGGGCTGCGGAGCTTGTCCAGCTTGCGCTGCCGGGCAGCCTCAGCCTCGGCAAGGTTCTTCCTGGCGTTCTTGACCGCGGCGGCCGCGGTCTTCTTCGCCGGGTTCGGCACCTTGCGGTCCGGGTCATCGGGGGTGACGGCGTAGGAGTCGAGGGCGTCGAGGGCGAAGTGCGCGCGGCCGTACCGGAACCAGTTCTCTTCCCGCCAGCGCCCGGTCATCCGGTAAACGACCCCGGCGGCGGGCAGCTGTTGTTTGCCGCTGGTGGTGAGGATGTGCACCTGCTTGCCCTTGTCGCGGCGGGTGACCTGCCGCAGCGCCAGCACCTCGCCCTTGTGCCGGCCCGATGTGACGGGCAGCTCGATGGTGTCGTCGGCCAGCTCGTACTCGCGGACGTGGCCGTCGTCGCCGCGCCATGTCATCACGGCGAACTTCTCGTCCTCGACCTGGGGGATGTCCTTGCCGGCCTCGTTCTTGCGGTAGGTGAGCAGCCCGAACCCGGCGTTGATGATCTCGGCGAACAGGTCGCCGGACCAGCCGCCCCGGTCAAAGCACAGCACCGGCCTGGCGTGCTCGCCGCAGACGCCCCGCAGGTCCGGGAGCAGGTCCTTGACCCGCGCGGCCAGCGAGGCCGAAGGCTCGCCGATCACCACCAGCATCGGGTCGCCGCGCCCGCCGGTGACCCAGGTCTCCTCGGTGGCCGGGGCGGGGAACTTCAGCCGGGCCACGTGCGTCTTTTGCACCTGCCGGGTGCCGAAGTACGCCCGGGTGTGCCCGTCAACGTACAGGAGTCCCAGGTCGTCCGGGCGCATCGCGGCGTGGTGCCGGGCGATGGCCAGCTGCCAGTCTGCGGCCCCGCGCGCGGCCGCGAGCTCGCCGAGCTTGCGGCGGATCGTCTTGAGCTCCGGCGCCCGGTCCAGCCCGAGCACCCGGCCCAGCGCGCCGGGCGGGACCCGGGACGCGCCCTCGGCGCGCGGCTCGCGCAGCAGCGCCAGGAACACCAGCAGCACCAGGACCGTCTCCAGCCCGTAGAACCCGTTGCGCAGCCGCCCGTAAACACCGCGCGCGGTCTCCAGCAGCCCGGTGGCCCCCAGCGCGGGCAGCGCCAGCAGCAGCCCGGCCAGCGGCACCTTCGCGGCCGGCCCGAACACGGGGACCGCGCCCTCGCCGAGCAGCCCGAACCGGGCCAGCGCCCGCTCGCCATCGCGCGGCACCGGATCCGGCAGCACCGGCAGCTCGGCCTGCTCCCACCCGGCGCCAGCGGCGCTGCCTTCCCCGGCGCCAGGCAGCACCGCCGCGGCCTTGCGGATGCCCACGCGGCCCAGCGCGGTGCGCACCGCGAACTCCGACACCCCGCACCGGGCGCCGATCTCCGCCTGCGACCGGCGCCCGGCCGCGGCCAGCTCCCGGATCCGCTCCGTCACCTGCGGCGTCAGCTTCGACGGCCCTTTCGGCCCGCGCTTGCCCGGCAGCAGCCCGGCAAGCCCCTGCCCCGCGTACGCCTGGCGCCACCGCCAGAACGTCGCCGCATCGGTCCCGAACGCCGCCGCGATGTCCTTCTTATCCGCACCGGTCAGCTCCGCCAGCTGCACCGCGGCCAGCTTGCGGCCCGCCCAGTCCCCGGCAGCCCACAAGAACGTCGCCATCCCGTGCACCCACACCGTGCCGCTGCCATCAGCATCCAGCACCACCCCGATACCCGGCGCGACCTGCACCGCGCCGTCAGGCAGCCACGGCAGCGGCAGCTGGCACAGCCGCATTGTCATGACCGCCTCCCGGAACCGTCTTACACTGGTGTAATTCTATCGGGGATCCCGGCGGCCGCAGGCGGAAACGCACGAAAAACAAGGCAAAATCGCAGGCCAGACTGGACGCGACGGGCAGTTGCTAAGCCGTCATGTCAGGAGTCCTGGAGCTGCGAACACAGCCTTTTCGATACGGTCGCCATGGTCGCGGCCCATAGCAATTACCCCGAGAGAGTGGCGCTGCTCCTCTGGCCGCACGAGCTGAGCACGAGCATGGGCTAGGACGAGCTTGGTGACAACCTCGACCTCGCCAATCGGAGATTTGTTGTGCTCGCCGAGGCCCAGACTGGGTGGTACCACGATGTGTTCGAGTACCTCTCCGGCGGCCGGGCCGGGAAAAGTGACAAGGCTCCCGCCGTACACCTCGGTGTTGCTCACGGCGATCAATCGCTCGTCCCGGCTGCGGTAATGCCAAAGCAGCGTCTGGTTGGGAAGCAGCAGGCCGAGAGCGGCGAGGATGCTCTGATAGCCGGTCGCCACCGAAATCGTCGGTCGCGCGCCGCCCATGGACGGCATGGCCGCTGTTCTCTCGGTGGCCAGCTGAACGTCGTCCCCTGGCTGCCCTTCCACTTCAGGTTCGGTAATAGCAAGAGTGTCCGTGCCGGGGTCGTAGTCGGCGTCGAGCATCCTTGTAAAGACTGTCGTGGGGGGCAGCTGCTTGTCGTCCCCGGCTACGACGGCTTGCTTGCCGCGCAGAATGCTTGGCACGGCGTCAGGGACGAGAACCTGGCTAGCTTCATCAAAAACGATGAGGTCAAAGAGGCCCGTCACAGCAGGCAGGTAACGAGAGACGAGCAGTGGGCTCATCGCCCAGCACGGCTTGAGCGCAAGGAGCGCGTTCGGTGCCTCCGCGACAAGCTGACGCAGGCTCTTAAACGACCGCTTGCGCCGTACCTGATCCTGAACGGCGAGACTTTCGCCGGGCAGTCCGTTAAGAAGCAACCGGGCACGTTCTGCAGCCAATCGGGCCACCCGGGCGGAGTTGCTAGTTATGTGACAACGGTCAGCAGCGCGGAATACCTGCTCGTCGGCCTCGATCTGCCCCAGGTCACGCGCCAGCGTAGCGTCGCTACCCTGCAGATGTTCCAGGGTGCTGCTGAAGGCAATGTGCCTCAGACGGTTGGCTGCGAATGCCGAATCGACGTCTTGCCCAGAGGCGATGCGGGCGGTTAGCGCGTCGATGACGGGACCGGCCCCGACGCCGAGCAGGGCACGGCGGAGGTCATGCGACCGGGGCAGGACGGTGCGGGTGTTGTCGGCCAGGAGCAGCGTGATCTGCGTAGACATGCTCTCGAACGGCTGCGCGTCCAGTGCGAGATGCTGGGTCAGCGGACCGAGCACGTCGAGGCTCGCCTTGAGCTGGCCAAGCGCGGCCTGTGCCTCGCCTAGGGTGCCTGCTTGTCTCGGCGTACGGCAGAGGCCGGCCCACCGCGCGCGGACTTCGGCGAGGCTACCAAGCCAGCCGCGCGCCGTCTCGTCATCCGGACTGGCGCCCGACTCGATGCCCGGCGCCGTTGCAAGTACAAGGGCGCGGAACTGCTTACGGAGTCGGCGCCGCTCAAGCATGCCGATCTTGCCCTCGACCGCGCGGCGATTGTTTTTCGGGCTGAATGCGGCGGTCATCCGCGCCAGCGTCGTCTCATCGAGCATGGCCGAGTCGAGGCACTGGGGCTGGAAGGTAGCGATGACAGAGTGCGTAAGCGCGAGCAACTGCAGCCCGGCCTGGGCCTGCTGGACGCTCGCCGGGGCGGGCAGCCCGACGGAGCCGAGAGCCTGGGTGACCATATAGCGGGCCCTCTGCCAGCTGCTGCTGGCGGCCGCGGCGGCATCGTAGCCGCGCGCTGCTGCCTCCTCGGTTGTGACGGTGTCGGTGTTCCAGCCAGGTCGGGTGGCGAGTCGCGGATCGAGACCGCCGAGCGCGGTGAACTCGGCTAGGTCGTTGGCGATCAGGTCAATACGATCTCCGAACCAGAAACTGACGATAGCGAATGGGAGTCTCTGGGCGCTCTGGTGCAACACCGGAATGGCGGCGATTCGTCCCAGCAGGTCGTAGACGGTACCGTCCGCTAACTCCGGCCGTGGCGCGTGGAGAGCGCGCTTGTGGGCGACAAGCCGGCCGCGGGATTCAGTAAGATCACGGTGCAGCGCCCTCGTGTCCGGAACGGGGACAGTAGCAATCTGTTCGAGGCTGTGGCGCAGCTGCGCGATGACATTTCCGCGTTTTGTTTTGCTGTCGAAGACCTCGAGGACATTCCCGGATAGGCCGACGCCTTCCAGGCGTGTCATGACCGCATCTACGGCGGCGCGCTTTTGCGCAACAAACAGCACGGTCTTGCCGGCGGCCATCGCCTCGGAGAGCAGATTCGCGATCGTCTGCGACTTGCCGGTGCCTGGGGGCCCCTGGACCACCAGGTTGCGGCCGGCAAGCGCATAGGTGATGACCGCCTGCTGGCTAGCATCGGCGTCCAGTACGAGGTGCTCTGCTGCGGGCGGATAGGTGTCCGGTGCGGCTAGGTCCCTGCCGTCGACCGGCAGCGGGGCGCCGCGGACGAGTACCTGCGCGTCCAAGTCGCCTGCCATGGCGGCGAGCAGCGGATGCGTGGCGAGGAGTTCCTCATCGTCGAGGTCGCGGAGCATTAGTTCGCGGTCCGATCCGAAGGCGTCTATGACCGTGTTCGTCCGGACGTTCCAGTTCGGGATACGCGGTGCAAGGCGGGTCGCTGACTTAAGGAGCCGGGCCGGGTCAAGTGCGCCGTCGGGACTGACGGCCTCCCCAAGCCAGCCTTCCGCATCGAGGTCCACCTTGTAGTGGGCGCGGAGCACGAATCGCAGCGCGGTGTTGAGCTCCGGTTCGCCGGTCAGCTGGAGGCTGGAAACGTTGCGCGTCCCAGGGATTAGTGTGAACGTCACCGGCGCGAGCAAGAGCGGAGCCATCGGCGATCGTTCCCTGCGTGAGCCAGTCGGAGTGCCGACCAGCGCTGCCTCAGGAGTCCAAGAGGCGAGGCAGAGCGCCAGACGGACCGGGTTGTCGCCCGTCTCTTCCTCCCCGATCTTGCCTTTGGCAAAGAGCAGGTCGGCTGCCTTACGTGCTCGTGCCGCGCGTGTTAGGCCCTCTGCCGTGCCATCATCGGCTACAAGATCGGCGAGCTTTACGGCATCACCGCGGAGAAGCCTGGCTTTGGCAGACGCCTCTGCGTCTGCCAGCAGCAGCGTCCCGACCCGCAGTGGAGCGTAGAAGAGCCGCTTATTGCTCGCCGAGACGTCCACGAGCCCGCGACGCCACGCTTCCGCGGCGGTGGATATCAGGCTGCGGGTCCGACCGGACTTGACCCATTCCCCCCTTTCTGGCACGTCCCTCCTTCCTGCCAAACGATCAGGTAATTCCTCGGGTGGGTCGATCACGTAATTCACCCTTGTCCTTTGGTTCCGATGGTGTCGCCGGTCACGTCCTTTCGTCAATGGGCGACCATGCTCACCGCGCAGGCGACCGCGCGCCAGCCGGGGCACGCTCTGGGCGGGAGCAGGTGTGAACACCACGTCGTGCCCCCGCCGGCAGGCCTGGTCGTCGAGGGCCTGGGTGACGCGCGACCCGGACCAGATAGGCGAGGGACTACTACATGTTCGCAAGATGCTGCTGCGCACGGTCCGGGTCGGTCGAAATGACGCGTCCGCTGTATGGCCGCGTGCTGGATGCGGTCTCGTGCCGCAGCCACGTCCTGAGGTCCTGAGAGCCGCTGTCTAGGTAGTACTGACTGGTTCACGCGGTGCCGTTCGCCCTCACGGTTCGCCTGTACGGAAAGTGAATCAACCAAGTCCGTGGGCATTTGCACCGCATAGTACAGAACCGGCTGATCTGCTGATCACTTTAGCTTTAGTCGTCGACGGTCCTGTCGCGCCATATTCGGCAGACGCACGGCGCTTACACCCAGCGATTGCTCTCATCCTGGGTGAAAGCCGCTGCTCTAGAGCTTGATGTCTGTCGCCGGGCAGATTCCGATGTCCATCCGCAAAGTGGGGCCGGAAGCGCGGGGCGCGCAACAGCCTGGGCGGGAACGCCACCGGCCGACGATGTAGACCAAGCTGGTGTGGCGCGGGCTTCCAGGCGCACGTCCGGGTGCCGGTAGAGGACTGTGCCGTCCACAGTGCTTGCCGGGCGATGCTGTTGACAATGATTTCCGCGCTGTCCTGGTGTTAGCGTTCTTTGATGTCTCGTGTACGACCTGCTGGTGGCGGGTGCAGTCCGTGTGGGGATACGGCGTTCTTACTAGCGTTTGCCTGGCATAACAGCAGGCAGGGTCCTGGGTGATTCCGACCTTGGCGTGTTGTCCTCGGGAATGGTTCGGGGGATGGCAGCCATTGGCGTGTGCGGCGAGTCTTTAGCGGCAAGGCGGGCGGCGTGGCGCGGCTCTGGTCCATCGCGGCTGGCGCGGCGGCGTGCTGGGTCGGCGGCGTCGCGTCGCCGGGTTTTGGCGCGGCCTTCAGCGATGAGTTCTGCGGCGGCGTCGTCGATGGTCGTAGCGCGGGCGAGCATGCCGGGTTCGGTGATGCCGAGCGTGCGGAGGGCGCGTTCGACCTGGCCGAGCTGGGAGTGGTTGGCTAGCGGCGGCGGCGCGGTGCTGCCGTGCCGGTGGGCCAGGTGGGGTGCTGGCTGGCGGCCTGCTGCGCGGATGGAGGTGAGCAGGCTGCTGGGGGCGTTGATCGCTGCGGCGAGGTCGTCGAGGATCTTGGCCGCGCTGGTGGTGGAGGTGATCACGTTGTCGTAGGTGGCCAGGAGGGTGTCGACGTGCCGTCCGGGGGCGGGCGCGTAGGGGTAGGGGATGTCGTCGCCTGCTGGCAGGAGGCGGGTCGGAATGAACAGGCGACCGCTGGCGGCGGCGTCGCGGATGGTTTCGCGGTCGGCGGACGCGACGGCGGCCAGGGCGTCGGTGGCGTGGTGGACGGCGGCCAGGACGGTGGGGATGTCTGCGGGGGTGAACGCGAGGTCGGCGGGGGCGCGGAGGCCAGGCGCGGCGCCGCGGGTGGGTGTCCAGGCGGGGTCGGTGTGGGCGAGCCGCCCGGCCCAGATGGCCAGGTCGCCGATCTCGGCTGCGACCCGGGTCAGGGCTGCGTCTTTTCCGGTGGTGATGGTGTCGAAGGCGCGGGCGGCGGTGCGCCAGGCCGCCCACGCGGCAGAGGTTGCGTCGGCCGCGTGCCGCAGGGCGGCCGGGATGGCCGGGTTGATGCCCAGGGAGCTTGCGCGGTCGGCGAGCAGCCGCAGGACCAGTTCGCAGTTGTGGCCGGTGATGGCGGCACCGTGCGCGGTGCGCTGCCACCCGGCCGCGGTGGGAGCGGCGGCCGGGTGGGTGCGGTCGGCGTGTGCAGGTGCCAGGTAGCGCAGCCGTTCGGCTGTCGTGATGGCGCCGGCGCAGAGCGGGGCCATCGGTTCGCCACCGCGGGGCCGGTGGCGCGCCGGGGCAGTGTTCGCGGGGATGGCGTGCAGCAGCTTCCCCGCGGCGATGGCTGGGGGATACCCGGTGCCGTCGGGCCGGGCCGCGGTGTCCGCGACCTGCAGCCACCGGCAGGCGGCGCTGACCGCCAGGCGGGCCGATCCGGGCAGGCCCGCGCCCGCGGCGCCGGACAGCGGCAGCCGGGCCGCCCACGGCGCGAGCTGCCGCGCCCGGACGGCGAGTTCGGACAGCAGCGCCGCGGTCACCGGTTCCGATGTGATCACCCGGGCCCAGCGCGAGCGGCCGTTCCGCGATCCGTCCCGCGCGGGGCTGAAGTGGGTTTGCAGCAGGTCGTGCCCGGCGGTCAGCGCATCCGCGGCAGCCGCCAGGTGACGCGCGGCTGGGAACACCGGATCGCCACTGGTGCCGCCGAGGCGTTCGGCGTCGGCGCGCAGGCTCGCGGCGGCTTCCCGCAGCGCCTGCCCGGCATCGGCTTCCGCGCGGGCCCGAACGTCCAGGTGTGCGCCGGCCGGATCGGCCGGCACAGGGGTGAACGCGCCCACGTAGCGGGCCATCGCGGCGACCAGGCGGTCAAGTTCGCCGATGACCTCCCGCGCAGCGCCGCCGGGCAGGTCCCCGTAGAAGCAGACGGCGGCGTCGATGTGCTCGCTGGCTGCGGCCAGGAAGTCACCGAACAGCGCTGGCATCGCTGCTCCAGGTCAGCAGCCGGCCGATCTGCACGGCGGCGCCGACGGCGACGGCGCAGGCGTCCCGGTCACCGGGTGCGGCGGCCTGGGCCGCGGCAGCGGACAGACGGCCGGCGAGCAGCCCCGCCAGCGCGGCCAGGCCGTCAGCGGCCTCCCCCACATCCGCGCTCGGCTCCGGGACGCCCGGCCGCCCGCCGTGCGCGCGGGGGAGCGACGGCGCGGCAGCGACAGTGTTACGGCCCTCGACTGCGGCCCCGGCGGCCAGCATGAACGCCGGCAGCAGGCCCGGATCGAGGTCCTCGCAGGCGCGGGCCGCCGACCGGATCGCCTCGAACCCGTCGAAGCTCACCGCCAGCGTCGCGGCCAGGTCGCCGCAGGCGCGCAGCCGGGCGGCAATGTCATCGAGGCTGTTCATGTCGTTCACCTGCCGTGACTCGAGGGTTGCTGCAGCGGCGGGTGCAGCCCGATGCTGGCGGCGATCCGGTGCAGCTGCTGGTTGGAGAACCGGTGCCCGCCGTCCCGCAGCCGCCGCGCCAGCGTCCGCTGGCTCAGCCGCTCACCCCGCTGCGCCGCCGACCGGTAGATCAAGCTCGCCTCCCGCAGTACCCGCGGATCCGGACCGGCCTGGTCATCCGGCGGGGGAGACGAGCCGTCGGCCGCGGGAGACAAGAACTGATCCCGGACGGCTGCGCCACGGGGCACCAGCACGGCATCAGCTGCCGCCACATGGTGCCCGTTCGCGCTGGCCGCGACGCTGGTCATCGCCAACGGCCGGGGAGTGGAAGCATTTGTTCCGGGCGCGCTCGCGGCGGCCCGCTGGCGGTTCATCCGCAGCACGAGCAGCCCGACCGTCAGGCCCGCGAACGCGGCCAGCGGGCTGGTGGCAGCCGTCAGACGGTCGGACCACACGACTGGATGACCGCGGAGCGGCTGGATATGGCCGATGTTCCCGGCCACGCTCACCGCCAGGCCCATCAGCGCGGTCACCCACGGCCACACCCGCTGCCGCGTGGGCCACCCATCCAGGTACGCGACGTAAAGCGCCAGCTCCCCGACCGCCAGGAACACATCGATCTCCGCCGGCCATGACATCGCCTGCCATCCGGTCAGCCGGTGGTGCACCGCCCACCCGAATAGGCCGGCGTAACTGTGTGCCAGCGCGTTCCCGCTCGCCAGGATCGCGATCGCCGCGATCGCATAAAGCGCCACCCGGCGCGTCCGGGGATTCATGCCGGCCGCGCCGGATCCGGGATGCGTATCTTGGTGAGGGCGTCCAGCGCTGTTTCGTCGGCGGTGGGGAGGCTGTGCAGGTATTTTTCCGTTGTGGCGATGCTCGCGTGACCGAGCCGTTCCTTCACGACCTGCAGATCAGCTCCTCCGGCGAGAATCCACGAGGCATGCGCATGCCGCAGATCGTGAATTCGTACGTTGTCTAAGCCCGCGGCTTTCCGGGCGGGATACCATACCTGGTGGCGAAACCAGTCGGCTGGGATATGACCGTCGGTATCCCGCGCGCGCGGCACCCGTGGCTCATCTTTACCTTCGCCGCGGCGCCTGGCACGGTAACGGGCGTACGCGCCGCGGCAATGCCCGCAGCGGCATTTCCCCGCGTTATACGCAGTCAGCGTCCCGTGCCGGTACTGCCGGCCGTGCTCGTTCGGTTCCGTCATACCGGGCCTCTCACCGGCCGGGGCGCCGGGACGTCGGGTCCCCGGTTGCGCCGGAGGCTGGTAGCTGAACAGCAGGTCGTTGAGGCATAGGCCGTTGGCCGCCACGTGGGCTTGGATCTTTGTGACGATCTGCTGGCTGAGCTTGAACCGCCGGTACTCCTTGTCCTTCGGGTAGTCCTTGACGAGGAAACGCGCGCCGTCCGGGTGGTCGTCCTGGCCGAGTTCGACGACGGCGCGGCTGATCGTCACGATGCGGGTGGTGAAGTCGACGTCGCGGACGCGCAGCTCGGTCAGCTCGCCCCAGCGCAGCCCGCTTTCGATGTCGGTCTCGACCAGCAGCCGCGCGCTGGTGCCGGGCAGCGCCTGGTACAGCAGGTCGAACTGGCCGGCGGTGATGATCACCCTGGGCTTGTCCGGGACCGGCGGCGTCTTCACCCCGCGGCTCGGGTGGATGGTGACCACCTCGTCCTCGAGCGCGGTGGTGAAGATCGCGTTGAGGATCGAGCCCTTGCAGTACTGGATCGTCCGCGCCGACGCGCCTTTGGCCTGCATGTAGGTGACCCACTGGCGGACGTGCTCGGGCAGGATGTCGCGCATCTTCATCGGCCCGAAGAACGGGACCAGGTGCTTGCCGATCTGGCCGGCGTAATTGCTGCGCACCCCCGGCTCCAGCAGGTGATGCGGCAGCCACCTGTCCCGCACGTACACCTCGAAGGCCTGCCGGCCGCGCCGCGTATCGCCGTGCTTGCCGGCCCGGGCCCGCGCCTCGGCGTCCTGCCAGGCCTTGTTCGCGTCCTTCTTATTGGAGAAGGTGCCCGCCGACCGTTCCTGGCCGCGGAAGTCAAAGTAGTAGGCGGTGTAACGCGCCTTGCCGTCCCGGCCGGTGCGCTTGCGTGAATACCCCATCACCACCACCTTGATCGCTTGACCGTCATTTGACCGTGGACGTGGCGTCAGCCAGCGGTATTCGACGGGATTAACTGGCCTCGATCGTATGGCGTCTAGCTGCGATTATACCGAAAATGGGCGCGTCACCAGAAACTGGAATGAACAATCCCATCGCATGGCATGCAAGAGGCCAGGGGTTCGAGTCCCCTTAGCTCCACGTTTCCGCACGTCAGAGGTATATTCTGATCTTTGTAAGTGATCTTTGAGCGCTTGCAGCTCAAGTGCAAGTGGTCAGCTGGCCCTGAGCCTGGCTTTGAATTTGTGCAGGTCAGGGCGTACAGCGAGGCCGGGCACACGGCCGTGTCACTGCCCCTTTCTTTCGGGCAGCCAACTGGCAGCC
>Ga0335081_10004211_pt1 | contig 22696 bp, 19 predicted proteins | sample Lox_Sample_35_FD_206713 | JGI IMG/M metagenome (GOLD analysis project Ga0335081, IMG submission 206713) | Soil microbial communities from Loxahatchee National Wildlife Refuge, Florida, United States - Lox_Sample_3.5 | ecosystem: Environmental > Terrestrial > Soil > Wetlands | place: USA...
CGCCGTCAACCCGGATGTGCTGGTCGTTTCACCTGACGAAAAAGTGAGCCGTGTCTATGAGGGAATCCTTGGCGACGGTCAGCTTAGCGCAGTGGTCATGGATGCTGGCAAACTGGTCGGCGTTCTTTCGCCGGAAAACATCAGTCGTTATCTCCTCGTGCAATCCAGTATCAAATCGGCGACTCGGCGGCGCCACCCGGATTCGGTGGCGAGGACGTCAACTCTGCCACGCGACGTTTCGCATACACCAGCGCCTCCTCCGATGATTTGAGTCGCTCCTCCAGTTGAAGCTCCTGCACTTCCCGAAGAATCAGACCAATCATGCGGCCGGGTTTCAGGCCAATCGCCAAGAGATCGCGGCCCGTTAACAGGGGGGCCGGCTTTACAACTTCGAGAGGCAACTCGGCTGCTTTGGCTTTCAGAAACTCGTAGTTCTCCATATTCCGATGGCTCGCCGCGCAATCGATGCGGTGCAACTCCAGTTCGTCCGCGAACGTTTCGCGCGCCAGAATGCGTTTCACCTTGGCCGGCCGCATTTCTTTGACATGCTGCATGCGCATGTGTTCCCGGACGCACACCACGATCCGCGCAATTTCCTCATTTGAAAAACGCAACTGCCGCAAAATCTGTTCGGCGACTTCAGCACCCACGCGGTCGTGTTCATTGAACCGAATTCGATCCGGCGCGCGTTCGAAGGTCCGTGGCTTACCCACGTCGTGCAATAACACGGCGAAGCCCAGCACCACACCGGGATTCGGCGGCAGGAGATCCAGCATTAGCCGCGTGTGGGTGAACACATCCCCCTCAGGATGGAAGTCCGGAGGCTGTTCCACGCCTTTCATCGCGGCGACCTCCGGCAGCACTGATCTCAGAAGTCCACTTTCGTCGAGCAATTCCAGCCCGTCCCCTGCGTTCGGTCGCGTGAAAATCTTCACCAGCTCTTCCCGAATTCGTTCCGTGCTCACCGCTTGGATTTCAGCCGCCATTTCCCTCACAGCCTCGAAGGTTTTCTCCTCGATCTCGAATCCCAAATTGGCAGCAAAACGGATCGCTCGCAGCAGGCGCAGCTTGTCTTCGCCGAACCGATGACGTGGTTCGCCAATGGTCCGAACCAACTTCCGCCCGATGTCTTCCCGGCCGCCCACATAATCAATGATTTCGTTGGCCACCGGATCGTAGAACAAGCCGTTGATCGTGAAATCTCTGCGTTGCGCATCCTCTTCGGGAGAGCCATAGCGGACGGACGTCGGCCGACGTCCATCCAAGTATGCCTCGTCGCTGCGAAACGTGGCCACTTCAAACTGATGTCCGGACTTCAACACCAATATCACGCCAAATTGCACGCCTACGGGAATGGTCTTCGGAAAGAGATTCTGCACCTGTTCGGGCGTCGCCGTTGTCGCTATGTCGTAATCGTTCGGCTCGACGCCGCGGACCATGTCGCGGACGCAGCCGCCCGCCCAATACGCCATCTGGCCCGCCTCGCGCAGTTGGCGAACAATGGCGAGCGCTGCTTCTTTCATCCCGCCACACTACCGGACGCGCCTCGGGGAGGCAAGCGCGGGAGTCCTGACTTTGATACGGCTGAAAGTTCTGCTATCGTCCGGTCGCGTGAGAACGAAGCCCGAGTTGATCGCGCCTGCTGGCAATATGGAATGCGCACGCGCCGCCGTCGCCAACGGCGCGGATGCGGTGTACTTCGGATTGCAGCGCTTCAATGCCCGGATGCGCGCCGACAATTTTACGGAAGAACAGTTACCCGAATTGGTCGGGTTTCTCCACGATCATCGCGTACGCGCATTTTGCACGCTCAACACCCTCGTTTTCACGGATGAATTGGCTGATGCGGAACGCGAATTGATCCTGCTCGATGACTCTGATGTGGATGCCGTGCTCATTCAAGATCTCGGCGTCGCTGCGCTGGCTCGTGAACTCAAGGTGCGCATGGAACTCCACGCGTCGACTCAAATGACAATCACCTCACCCGAAGGCATGAAATTCGTCGGACGGCTCGGTATCGAACGCGTGGTGCTGGCACGCGAAGCGTCGCTCCGTGAGATGGCTAAGCTCAATGACGACCCCACACTGCCGGCACTCGAAGTCTTCGTTCATGGGGCACTCTGCGTCGCTTATTCCGGGCAATGCCTGACAAGCGAGGCCTTGGGGCAACGCAGCGCCAACCGCGGCGAGTGCGCACAAGCTTGTCGATTGCCTTACGAATTGATTGTCGACGGCATTCTGAAGGATTTGGGCGACCGTCGGTATCTACTTTCGCCGCAAGATCTTGCGGCGGTGCGCGAGATTGCAGATTTGATTCGTTTCGGCGTGAGTGGATTCAAAATTGAGGGCCGGCTGAAAACCCCTGAATACGTCGCCGCGACGTGCCAAGTCTATCGCCAAGCTATCGACGAGGCGATCAGCGGATGCCCGTCGAATGTCAGCCCTGCCGACAAATACAAGCTGGAGATGACCTTTTCCCGCGGCCTGTATTCAGGCTGGTTGCACGGCGTGAATCATCAGGAGTTGGTGCACGCGTGTTACGGCAAAAAACGTGGTGCGTTTGTCGGCTGCGTGACCGGCGTGCGCGATGATCATGTCGAAGTGGACTTGCAGGCGCCACTCCGGGCGGGTGATGGCGTCGTTTTCGAGAACGGCAGAGATACCGACCATGAACAGGGTGGACGCGTCTGGCAGATTCGCGACCAGCGTCTCTACTTCGAACGGGGTCATATTGACTTCCGCAGATTGACGGCTGGCGACCGGGTTTGGAAGACCAGCGACCCGCAACTGGAGCGCGCTCTGCGCAAGACCTACACCAGCGAGATTCCCAGGCCAAAGACGCAGATCGACATCACAGTAACCGGTTCCGTCGGCAAGCCGTTATCCCTCGAGTCCAACGGTATCCGCGTGAGTTCGTCGATGGTTCTGCAAATCGCCTATAAACGCCCGATGACGAAAAAACTGCTGCGTGACCAACTCAGCCGCCTCGGCGACACCAATTTTGTCCTCGGAGAAATTCACAATCGGCTCGACGGTCAGGTCATTCTACCCGTGAGCGAACTCAACCGGTTAAGGCGGGATTTGGTGGCCCGATTGGAGTCAAACCGTAGGAATACTTCCCCGCATACGAATGTTCCCAAGACCGAGTCGCCGTGCGCACGCCACTCGTACGCGGACCTACTACCCCAACGGCCCCAAGACTCGATTACACAATCACCCCGATTGATTGTTCTCTGTCGCACAATGGAGCAACTCGCCGTGGCTCTGGACGAGGCTTCAGAGACTGTCTATGTGGACTTCGAAGATATTCGTCGATATCACGAAGCGGTGTCCTCCGTGCGGTCCCGCGGCAACGTCGAGATCTTCCTGGCCACGCCGCGGATTCAAAAGGTTGGGGAGCAGGCCTTCTTCAAGCTGATCGATGCAGCCAAACCAGATGGCGTATTGATCCGCAACCTCGGTGCACTCGATTATTTTCGCGATTCTCCGCTGCGCAAAATTGGCGACTTTTCGTTGAATGTGGCCAACCCGATCACGGCCGACCTGCTCATCCGCGAAGGCTTGGAACGCGTGACCCCGTGCTACGATCTGAACGCACAGCAGTTACTCGACTTGCTTCAAGCGGCGCCACCAACGTGGTTTGATCTGACGATTCACCAGCACATGCCGATGTTTCATATGGAACACTGCGTGTTCGCCGCGTTTCTGTCGAACGGAACTGATGCCTCCAATTGCGGTCGCCCTTGCGATCACCACAATCTCAAATTGCGCGACCGCGTCGGTGTCGATCATCCGGTCAAAGCCGACGTGGGTTGTCGCAACACAGTGTTTCACGCCAAGGCGCAAAGTGGCGCAGATTATCTTCGTGCGTTCATGGAGGCCGGCGCCCGGGTTTTTCGAGTCGAACTACTGGAAGAAGACGCCGTCATGACACGCCGAATTCTGCAGAGCTATCGTGAGTTGATCGCGGGCGCGGCAACCGAATCATCGACCCTCTTCCGTCATCTGAACGTTGTGAAACAACTGGGAGTGACCAGCGGAACCCTGACCGTGTTGTCCTGATGTGGTTTTACGCCGCTTTACCCGCGGCGATTTCTTCCGGAGGGGGAAGTTCTTTCCGGTGGGTGAGGAAGAACCCCCCGCCGACAATGCTCCAAGACAACGCCGCGAGATAGCCGAGCAACGACATCACCAGTGCAACCGGCTCTTCCATGCCCACTCCTTGAAACATTTTGATATACATTGCTTCGCGCACGCCGAAGCCAGAGATGGTGATCGGCACGGCGGTCACCGAATTAATGATGGGCAGGTAGAGGTAGTAATCCAGAAACGTGGTCGTGCGCGCCCCCAAGCCGTAGCCAACGCAAACGATACTCAGCATGGAGAAGAAGTGTACCGCGAACGAAATCAGCAGCGTCTTGCCGAGCACCACGGGATGAGAAGCATAGACACGATACGCGTCCACCATGCGGCGCAGGGTCTCGTAGCGCGGCATTCGCTTCAGCCACGCCCGCAGCCCGGGCAATTTATCCGCCAACCCACGCCATAACCCAATTATCGTTAGCAGCACGGTGGACACCACCACTCCCAGGGTTGCCATGGAGAACCAGAACAACTTCGGATCGTCGAACACGCGGTGGTGGAATGCCGTCATCATGATCAACGTAATGATGAACAGGGCCAACAATCCAATCAGTCGATCAACCACCACGGTGGCCACGGCTTCTGCCTTTTTGTGGTGGGTTTCATGCGCTACGTACCAGGCTTTGATCACGTCACCGCCGGTGGAGCCGAGCATGAACGCATTGAAGAATAGACCGATGAAGGAAATGGAGAACAGTCTCGAGAATCTTACCTCCAACCCTTGTACCTTCAAAATCCAGCGCCATCGAATTACGCCCAAAACTGCAGGAATTCCGGCACAAATTACCGCTAAGGCGAACCAAGATGGACTAATCTTTTGGAATGCGTCCCAAAGCGATTGAGGACCGACACTCCAGACGATCCGTGCCCGTTCCATCCAACTCAAGGCGCTCGGGTCGATCTGGTACGACTCAAAGTAGCCGGCCGCTTCCTTGTGGAAGATCGAATTGAACAGGTAGGCCAGAATGCCCACACTGATGATCACCCGCAGTAAGCCCCCCAATTTCCTCTTCATTCCGTAATGGCTTTCCCCAGCAAGCTCTGCACTCGTTGCACGCCGTCCACAATCTGTTCCGCCTTCCAATCGGGATGAATCTCCCAAACCAGCAGCATGTCGTCGGTCACAAAATGGGTCAACCGGACAAAATCAAACGTGCCGAACCCCGGCGGTTGATGATCCGCGGCTGGAGGCGCAAAATCTTGAAGGTGCATTCCCAACGTTCGCCCATGAAATCGATTGAGAACGGCTTCCGTGACCATCACCCCGAGCAACTCCTTTACGGCGGTATGTCCCACGTCGTGCCAGTACCCAATGGTATCCGCGCCGAACCGCGTGAGAATCTCCTCCGTTTCCTGCTCGTCGGGAATCTCCTCGAGGTTGTATCTTGTTTCGATGCCCAGTTTGACGCCGGCGGACTGCGCGTGAGCAAGAACGGCTTCCAGTGTCCGGTAAACCTGATCGAGATGTTTTTGCCGCTTTTTGTCGCGCACCGCCACGCTCTTCTCGCGCAAACGCTGAAACTTCGGCGTGTTACCTTGGCCCGCGTCATACAGGGCGAGCAAGCGCTTCGTATAATCGCGCATCTGGACCCGGCCGAGATGCAACACCACCGCCCTGGCGCCGAGAGCCGCCGCCCAGTCGATTGTGCGCAGGGTATGTTGGACTGCCGCTTGACGCTCCCCTTCGTCTCGGGAACTGGGCAGATAATAATCCGGTGCGGGCCCCATAACCCCAAACGGTAACGGACAAAAATTATGGAGCGAACTGATTTTAATCTCCCCTTCAGCCACGGCCTTCTGCACACCCTCCAACAAAGATAACCGGGTGCCGTGCCCCAATTCGACGTATTCAAAGCCGAGCGCGCGCACTTCGTGAATCATCTCGCGCCCGTCGGAGTGGCGCTGAGAATTCCAGCAGGTCGAAAATGCGAACATAAGAAAAGGCCAGCGTTCGGTCTGCGGCGCTGGCCACTGCGATTCGTTCCAGGTTGTTATTTTAGAAGGCCAGGAAAGGACGGGGCCCCCGGGCTTTGCGCCGACGTTTTTCACTCGGCTTCTCGTAATGACGGTGCGCCCGCGCTTCACGTAATGTTCCCTCACGATCCAGCTTCTTCTTCAGCCGGCGCAAGGCCTTTTCTACAGGCTCACCTTTTTTCAGTCTGACTTCTGACAAATCGATTTCACACTCCTCTCACACGCTACCCATTCGCAAACCATACTCGGGAATGAGGACTCTCAGCGTTTACCGCAAACCGCATCATAACGGGCCAATGCTGCAGTGTCAAATGCCCTGTGGCGCCCAGCCAAGAGGCTGTGAGCCGTGCACGGGTTGTGAATAAGTTGGGAATAACCCAAGCCGATTGTCTCGACGTTGCCTGACCGTTGCCTTCGTCGAAATAGATGGCTCCGCCGAACCCCGTCACTCGAAGATATTGGTGCCACGTGACTTTGCCCATCTCCCGCGTGGCTTCCAAAGTATTCACTTCGATGGCAGGAATCTTCACCGTACCAGCGCTGAGCGCCTCGCCCAACACGCGACCATCCATCGGCTGCGGCGGGTCGACGCCGAGCAAATGTAGAATGGTCGGCGCCACATCGGCGTTGCCGGTAGGCAGTTGGTCGACCATTCCCTTGCGCAGATCGGGTCCGGCGGCGACCAGCGTGGCCCGCATATCGTACGGACTGAGCGTGGCGTGATTGCCATCGCCGGGCAAACGCGTAGAACCGTCACTGATAATCGTACCGGCAATCCCCCGACTACTCTTCTCATTTTTCCAACGCAAAGAGATCACGACATCGGGCGCACCCGGGGTGTTGAGCCGGGCTTGTTCGAGCGCAAACGTGCCCGTCAACCGTTCACGCGTGAAAAGCACTCCCGGCCAATCCTGATGCTGCAAGAAATCAACGATTCCGTGCGTCACGCGCGGATCGTGGCCGACAACGTACAACAAAACCGAGCCGCCGTTGCCGACGACCATGACATCTCCTTCCACCGGTGGTTCTTTGAATTCTCGCGCGGCATGGAAGCCGACTTTCTGCAACTCCGCGGCAACATCGACACAACGGTCAATCGTGGAAAACCCGTGGTCGGATACGACAAAGACATCGGTCTTGTCGTGCAGGCCACGCTTGTCCAATTCTTTCAGCACTAGAGCGAGGTTGTCGTCGGAACCCTTGAGCGCCTTGAGCGACTTCGGCGAACCCGGCCCCGTCAAATGTTGTGAGTAATCCGGCTCGCTCAACCACAACAGAGAATACGCTGGAACGCCGTTGTCCCATTCGGTTCCGATTAGCGCGCGTGTCGATGCTGTATCGAGGCGGGTATTGGGTGTTTCTTGTGTCGCATTTCCCGTCACTTGAATGCTCTCGCGATGCAAGCGGTCATGGAGCCGGGCCACGGGCTTTGTGCCCGCAATAGCGCTCCTCATTTTCGCACCACGCAGGATTTCGGCCACCGTTGGTGCGTTCAAATAGTGGTTTCCGGAGGAGGCGTCGCCTTTGCGGATCGCATCGATCGATTCGATTGCGATCGGTTTGAGCGGATTCAGGTCAGGCCGATACTCGTGGTTGGCGAGAATGTTGTTGCGATTGGGATACGTGCCGGTCGCCAACGCCACTCCATTGACTTCAGTTGAACTGAGGTATACCGCATGGTGGTTTTGGAAAAACACGCCGTTGTGCGCCAGTTTGAAGAGCGTGGGCGTGTTGGCCGCAGTCACCGAATCCGGCCGCAAACCATCCCATACGATCACCACGACATGTTCGGCTTTGTAGCTGGTTGGCACTGCCCCAAGAAGGGAAGAGAGCAGGACAAGAAACCCGGCCAACAGGGCGAAAACATGGCCCAAGTTGGGTTCTCCCCTCGCACCCGCAAAGGAAGTGGACCTGTAAGTCAACGTGCTTTTTGAAAGGGAATGCATGTCGTCAATTAGTTTATCTTCTCTTCTATCTGATAACGCAATGCCCGGGTTTTCATCCAGCGTATCCCCAGCAAATCCACGGATGTCTTGAACACGCGATTCCAAATTCCATAATGAGAATGTCCACTCCGACGCGGGCTGTGCGTCACTGGGATTTCAATCACACGAAAGCCTTCCATCTTGATCAGGGTCGGCAAAAACCGGTGAGCGCCCCGGAAAAATTTCACATTCTCCACACATTCCCGTCGAAAAGCCCGAAAACAACAGCCCGCATCGCTGATGGTTTCGCCCGACAGCCTGTTGCGCACTCCATTGGCGATTCGCGACGAGATGCGGCGCAACCAGCTGTCCGCCTGCGCGCGCGCGGCCACCCGGCTCCCACACGCACAGTCTGCCCCTCGCAGTCCCTCCAACAAATGCGGAATCTCGGAAGGCGGATTTTGCAGGTCCGAATCCATAGTCAGCAAGATCTTGCCTCGCGCAGCCTGAATCCCCGCCCATAAAGCGGCGGACTGGCCGCAGTTCACGGCCAACTGCAAAGCCCGGATACGATGATCGGCGCGTCCCAGTTCCTGGATTACTTCCCAACTGCCATCGCGACTGCCGTCGTCCACCAAGATCACCTCGTAAGATTGCCCCAGCGGGTCCACCACCTCGCGCACGGCTTCGATCAGCGGTTTTAGATTGCCGCGCTCGTTGTAGCACGGGGCAATGATGCTGATTGTGGGCGTCGGTTCCATGATGGTTTGTGTTCTGCGACCCTAAACGATTCAAGAGTCCAATGCAGGTTTGCCCAGTCCTCCTACCAAACAGGTCAGCGAATGCCAAGCCGGATAAAGCGGCGGCGTCACTGTTTGCGTTGTCAAATTCGTTGCGGAAGCGGAATGTGCGAGCTTGGGAGTCCTGAAACCACCAAGTGAACATCTCCCGAACCGTCGCTGGCTTGACCGTTATCCAGCGCTGCGGCACTATAAGCGCCCATGTGGCAATGGACTGAAAACGTCGAACAGTACGTTCTCGACGTCATCTTCGAACGGCGCCGGGATTGGCCGGCGAGACTGACCAGTGCCACGTTGCTCGGGATGTCCAAGATTTATCAGGGCGGAATACAGATTTATCTGTACCTGTGGCAGCACCGCATTTTTCGCGATCACACGCTGGGTTGTCAGGTGGTTAGCATCGGCAACCTTTCCGTCGGCGGCACCGGCAAAACGCCGGTGGTCGAAGTCTTCGCGCGGGCGCTGCAGCAGCGCGGTCGTCGCGTCGCCATTCTCTCGCGTGGCTACAAAAGCGTTCCGCGTCCACTCTGGCAGCGCATCCTGACCCGAATCACTTTCCAGGAGGACCGCGTCCCCCCCAAGGTGGTTTCCGACGGTCGTTCCTTGCTACTCGACAGCGAACAGGCGGGCGACGAACCCTATATGTTGGCTTCCAATCTGAAAGACGTTGTCGTTCTCGTCGATAAGAACCGCGTCAAGAGTGGCCGCTACGCCATTTCCAAGTATGGCTGCGATACACTGCTGCTGGACGACGGCTTTCAATACCTGGCGCTCAAGAGTCGTCTCGATATTTGTCTCATCGATCGCAACAACCCGTTCGGCAACCATTATCTTCTGCCGCGCGGCACATTGCGCGAGCCGATCACCAACCTCAAACGCGCCGACTACATTTTCATCACGAAGTCCAGCAAGTTTGGCGCAGACAAACTCCGCAAGGCCATCCGCCAATTCAACGACCATGCCGAAATCATCGAGTGCGCCCATCAGCCTCTTTATTTCCAGGACGTCTTCAGCGGGGAACGGCATCCGCTGAAGGAATTGCGGGGCCTGAATGTTGCTGCTATTTCAGGCATTGCGGCCCCGGGAAGCTTTGAAGAGGGACTGCGGGCGCTGGGCGCCAATGTAATTTATGCCAAGCGCTACGCCGACCATCACCGGTACACGCAGCAAGAAATCATCAATATGATCAACCGCAGCCTCAAACGCGGCGCGGCCGCCATCCTCACCACGGAAAAGGACGCCGTGCGTTTCCCGAAGGTTGACCGCCGCGATATTCCTGTTTACTACTTGCGGGTCGAAATCCGCATCATCTCAGGGGCCAAAGACTTTGATGACGCCGTCGCCAAAATCTGCCATCGATAGCCGCGGCACGAAGATCCTGGTCCGGGGCACCAACTGGATTGGTGACACGGTCATGAGCATGCCGGCCATCCAGCGTCTTCGCGAATTTGCGCCCGACTCCTACATTGTCATGCTCTGTCCCGGCAAACTCCACGATCTCTGGCGCCACAATCCTTACATCAATGAAATCATCCCGTTCGGCCGCAAGGTCAACGTCAAGGCGTTGCGCGAGCGGCGGTTTGATGTCGCCATCATCTTCCCCAACTCGCTTCGGTCTGCCCGGGAATGCAAACGTGCCCAGATTCCCCGCCGGGTCGGTTTTTCGGGACATTGGCGGCGGCTGTTCCTTACCGACATTGTTCCCCAACCCGTCTCCGAGCGCCCGGTTTACGAGAAACGGACCGTCGCGGACAAGACCTTCAAGGTGAAAGTGTTTCGTTCCATTCGCCACCAATCGTTGCACTACCTGGACATCATCAAATATCTGGGAGGCAACGCCGAACCGGTTCCGCCGCGCATGTTTCTCGCCATCGAAGAAATGCCAACCCTCAGTAAATTCATGCGAGACGACGGCCGCCCCGTCTTGGCCCTCAATGCCGGTGCCGAGTACGGACCCGCCAAGCGTTGGCTGCCAGACCGCTTCGCCGAGGCCGCCATCAAGATTGCCGAGTTCACGGATTGTCGGTGGTTGATCGTCGGCAGCCGCGCCGACATGGCCATCACGAGCGCCATCGAGGAAAGACTGCGCGTCGCCAAACTCGATGAAAGTACCATCATCAACGTTGCTGGCAAAACCACGCTGATCGAATTGTGCGCATTGTTCAAGTTCTGCAAAGTCCTGCTGACGAATGATACCGGGCCGATGCACATCGCCGCGGCCATCGGTACGCCCGTCGTGAGCATTTGGGGCTCCACGTCCCCCGAACTGACCGGCCCGATGGGTGACGACTGTGAAATCATCCGCCAGCCAGTTGAGTGCAGCCCGTGTTTCCTGCGCGAATGCCCCATCGACTTCCGTTGCATGAACCGCGTCGAAGTCGATCCCGTTGTCGACGCCGTGCTCAAGAAAGTCGTGGTTATACCCAAGCCCTTCTGGAAAACATGAGCGGACAACCCAGCGTTGCTCGCTCGGCACGCACGGTCAGCCTCGCGGTTCTCGGCAGCCGCGTGCTCGGGTTGGTCCGCGAACAAATCCTCGCCGCTCTCTTCGGCGCCAGCCGCGAATTCGACGCCTTTGTCACCGCCTTCCGCATCCCCAATTTGTTGCGCGACCTGTTTGCCGAGGGCGCGTTGTCCGCAGCCTTCGTCACCACCTTCTCGCAAAAGGTTTCTGGCGAAGGGGACAAATCGGCCTGGCGGCTGGCCAACCTCGTTCTCAACGCACTGATTATCGTCCTCGCCGTGGTGACGATCATCGGCATTGTGATTGCGCCGTGGCTCGTGCGTCTGATCGCGCCGGGCTTCAGCGAGATTCCCGGCAAAACCGAACTCACCGTCAAGTTGACGCGGATCATGTTCCCGTTCCTGCTCATGGTCGCGCTGGCAGCGTTGGCCATGGGAATGCTCAACGCCAAACATCGTTTTGGCGTGCCGGCCAGCGCCTCGATGATGTTCAATGTTGGCTCGATTCTCGGCGGACTTTCCTTTGCCTTCCTCTTGGCGCCAAATTTCCTACACGATCCCGCAATGGCGGGACGCGCAATGATTGGCATGAGCATCGGCACGCTCATTGGCGGCGCGCTGCAGTGGCTGATTCAGGTTCCGAGTTTGCGGAAGGTTGGCTACCGGTACGAGGCCACGCTCGATTTACATGACCCCGGTTTCCGCCATGTGCTGCAACTCCTTGGACCATCGGTGATTGGGACTGCTGCCGTGCAGGCCAATATTTTCGTCGATCAATGGTTTGCCTCGTGGCCGATGATGTCGGGTCCGACCGGCAGCGGCGCGGTGACCTGGCTCAACTGCGCGTTTCGTTTGATGCAGTTTCCCATCGGCCTGTTCGGTGTGGCGATCAGCGTGGCGACGTTGCCAACGGTTAGCAAACACGCCGGACGCGGCGAGATGACCGAGTTCCGAAAAACGCTGGCTCGCTCCATCCGACTGGCCTTCTTCCTGTGCCTGCCGGCGGCGTGCGGACTGTGGGTGCTGGCACATCCTGTCGTATCGACGATTTACGAGCATGGAAAGTTCGACGCGCTTGCCACTGCGCAAACTGTGTCGTGCCTGCGCGCTTTCGCGGTCGGCCTCGTCGCTTATGCCGCGATCAAGATTATCGCGCCGACGTTTTACGCATTGGGCGATGCGCGCACGCCGATGTTCGTGGCGGTCGGCTCGGTCATCATCAATGCTGGCGCGGATTATCTATTTGCGATTACGTGGAACATGAAAGCTGCCGGACTGGCGTTGTCCACTTCAGCCGTTGCGCTCTGCAATTTTTTCCTGTTGTTGATACTCATGCGGCGCAAGATTGGCCGGATTGAAGTTTCCACCTTGTTGCGTTCGCTCGCCAAGGTTGCCATTGCCTCGGTCTTGATGACCGCTGCCGCGTACGGCACCCACCGGCTCTGCGAATTCAACCGTTACCTCGATATGTTCGCGTCAATCGGCGTGGCGCTCATTGTCTTCGGTGCCTCCTGCAAACTTCTGCGCGCGGATGAGCTTGGCGAATTGCTCGACGCGTTGCGCCCCCGCAAGGAATTGTAGCCCTCAGAAGCCTTTGGCGGCACAGGTGCTCCTGCCTGTGTGAAAACACTGACTGTTGACCGCCGAGTCCTGCGCGATCTTCTCGTTGAGGTTGCCAAGCCGGCTTGAAGCGTTTCCTTTTCGTTATCCATCTGACGCTGGAAATCTGTGCATCACCTTGTCGCGGCCTTTGCTGGCATCTGTACGACGGAGATGCTTCGACAAGCTCAGCATGACAGACGGAGGGGCGGGACTCTATGCCGGTCTCGTCCGCAGGCAATCGATTTGCCGACAAATCCGTGTAATCCGTGGGCGAGGCATTCCACCTCCCTTTGACGAGATGCCGTCCTCGGCGAATCACGAAGGTTTTTGCGACTCTTGCGCTTTTTCGTGGCCAACAGAAGGCGGGTCAAACTGGCCACGTTTCACGTGGTCGGCGCACTCCACATCTGCCGCGAATTCGAGTATGATGCATCGAAGCGACTTGTAGGTCTCGCAGGTGGCGAATGGTTACGCTCAGACGATATACGAATTTCGCGGAGGCAGAGTATGACAAATCTCTGTTGGAGGCCGCCGGTATTCCAGTGTTTCTCGCCGGGGAAAACAGCGCTGCGGCGGGATACGGCAGTGTTCTCGGCGAACTACGATTGCAGGTGGAAGAGGCGCAAGTCGATTGGGCGTGCCGAGTGTTGGATGAACACAAAGGGTTTGCGCCGTTACCGGACGATTTCATTCCGCCAGAGGAATCATCTCCAGGAGAACCAACCCTGATGAACGAGAATATTGATCAGCAGATCCTCGCTGAACTCCGAAAGCTGAGGCAGAGCAGTGTATTCGCCTGTTACTTCGCAGTGGGAGTGCTGATCGCGGGGGTGGTGTTTATTGCCATCGTCCGACACGACAAACAGAACGCAGTGCAAAGCACCGGCCAAACTCGGGTTTGGGATGACGTGAGCGCTGCCGTACACCGACAGGATTTTCCCAGAGCCCTGTCCCTTGCTGAGTCCATTGTCGCTCGCAACACGAACGACTACTACGGTTATGAGTATCTGGGGTACATCTACATGGAGATGGGTGACCCCACGAAGGCGGAGACGCAGTATTCGCGTGCTTATGAATTGTGGCCCAGTGAGAACAACCAGAAGAATTTGGCTGCGGTGCAAAGGCGTCTGGCCGGGGAGCGCACCGCCGGTGCGACGTCGAAATGAGGCTTGTCTCTCCGCCAACTTAAGCTCTCCCAAAATCTTGGTTTGACGCAGTCGTACAGGCTCCGTTAGTGTTGGAACGCAGGCGTTGGTTCACCCCGACCCGCTGAATCGGGTCCCGTTGTTTTCAGGAGGAATTAGAAATGATTGTTACCACCGCGCAGTTGTTCAAGGCCGCCTACGGTAAGTACGCCGTCGGCGCTTACAACATCAATAATTTGGAGCAGTGTGTCGGCCTGTTCAAAGGCAACGTGCAAAGCAAGGCGCCGTTCATCATCCAGCTCAGCAAAGGCGCCCGCAAGTACACCGATAAACGTTACCTGGAAGCGATGATTCGCACCTCGGAGCAGGTGTTTGCCGAAGCCATCTTCGCTGTCCACCTTGACCACGGTGACGAACAGACGTGTTACGACTGTATCGACTCCGGTTTTTACAGTTCGGTGATGATCGATGCCAGCCACGAGCCGTTTGAGAAGAATGTCGAGATCACCAAGCGCGTAGTGGACAAAGCACATGCGCGCGGGGTTTCGGTCGAGGCCGAACTTGGTCGCCTGGGTGGTGTGGAGGAAGACATCGTGGGGCATGTGTGCCTGACCGATCCCGACGAAGCGAAGAAGTTTGTGGAGCTGACGAAGTGCGACTCGCTAGCGGTGGCTATCGGCACCAGCCACGGCGCCTACAAGTTCAAGGCCGAACCCGGCAAGAAGCTCGGACTGCACTTCGAAGTGATTGAGGCCATTCAGAAACGTTTGCCCGGTTATCCGACAGTAATGCATGGCAGTTCAAGCGTGCCGAAGGATGAAGTGGACCGCATTAACAAGGCCGGCGGCAAAATGTTGGAAACCAGTGGTGTACCCGAAGAAGATTTCCTGCCGGCTGCGAAAATGGGCGTGTGCAAGGTCAATATCGACACCGATGGCCGGCTGGTCTGGACGCGCGTGCACCGCGAGTTCTTCCGCGACCAGCCCGACAAGTTCGACCTGCGTGATCCGGGCAAGATTTACATCGAGGAATACGCCAAGATGATCGCGCACAAGAACGAGAAACTTGGTTCTGCCGGGAAGCTCGACGAAGTCCGCGCGAAAATCCGTAAAGCGTAGTTTTTCGCCACCAGCACTGGTATAGTCTGCTGTAGCGGCGTTCTGCGAGCGTCGAATCATAGGCGTCGGCGGCCGCAGACCGCCGCTACAGTTCTGAAACTGACACACTACTTCGCCACCAAGAGGATTGCATTTGTGATGTCGATTCGCTAGCATGATGCCGACGGGGGTGAAACGAATGAAAGGAAACCTGCCATGAACCGTCCTTCCCACAATCATCTGCGTGCCCGCTTGGCCCTGGTAGTGCTCTTGGCCGTGGTGCCTTCTCTCGGATTGATCTACTATATCGCTCGATCTCAGAGGGCTGCGGCTATTGCGTCGGCTCGCGAAGATGTCGACCGTCTCGCGCGTCTGATGGCGTCCAACAACACCCGCGTCATTGAGGGTGCCCGTCAACTACTCGCCACGCTGGCTCGGTTGCCCGAGGTTCGCAGCGGCGATTCTACGCGGTGCACCGCGGTTCTGAAAAGCCTGATTGGGGAATATACGTTCTTCGCCAATCTCGGCGTGGCAGCACCGGATGGTCAGGTGATGGCCAGCGCTGTGGAAACGAAAAAGCCGCTGTCGTTGAATACCAGTTCCTGGTTTCAGCAGGTGACGACCAACCAAGAATTCGCTGTCGGCGAATACCAATCGACCGCCTATATCGGATATCCGCTCGTCAACGCCGATAATCATCTTTCGCGGATTCTATTTGTTTCTCTCGATCTCGGCTATCTCACCCGGCAGATGAGTTTAGCCCTGCCGCTGAAAGGCGCCACGCTCTCGGTGGTGGACCGCGACGGGACGGTTTTGGGGGTGACATCCAGTGGCGGTGTCGAGTATCGCGTCGGGTCCATGGTTCCCGAGGCAGCCCAAATCAAAGCGGTGGCTCGATATCGTGGACGCGGGGGCGATGAAATGTTTGACCCTGCCGGCGTCGAGCGCCTCTACGCCTTTTATCCGGTCGGCGGCAAGCGGGCCGGTGTCGATCTGTATGTGACGGCGAGTCTGCCGACAGATATCGCCCTGGCCGGGGCAAACGCGGACCTGAAGAGAAATCTGATTGCGTTGGGTGTGGTCGCCCTGTTGGCCCTGGCAGCGGCGTGGTATGGCGGGGAATCCATCTTCTTGCGCCGCGCCAACGATGACCTGGAGCGACGTGTTAAAGAGCGCACTCATGAATTGGAACACGAACAATTCCTGATGCGGACGCTGCTGGAAAACATTCCTGACAGCATCTACTTCAAAGACCGAGACGGACGATTCCTGCGGTCGAGTCGCGCCCAGGCAAAGCGATTCGGACTCAGCGATCCCTCGCAAACGATCGGCAAAACGGATTTCGATTTCTTCACAAAGGAGCACGCCAAGGAGGCCTTTACCGACGAGCAGCAGATTATCGAGACCGGCCAACCGCTGGTTGACATCGAGGAAAACTCCACGTTGGCCGATGGCACCGAGCGTTGGGTGTCCACCTCGAAAATGCCCCTGCGCGATCAGCGGGGCAACGTGGTCGGCACGTTCGGGATCTCGCGCGAAATCACCGAACGCAAGCGCGCCGAGCAGGCGCTGGCCAAGGATCGCAGCGTGCTGCGCACTCTGACCGACAACCTGCCGGATATCGTGTTCATCAAGGACACGAAGGGTCGTTATGTGTTCGACAATGCTGCCCATCGCGCCTTCTTGCAGATTAGCAGTGTCGAGGATCTCGCAGGGAAGACAGTGTTCGATCTCTATCCAAAAGATCTGGCGGAACGACTGCACGCGGATGATAACGCCATCCTGGCGGCCGGGATGCCGGTCCTGCATCGGGAAGAAGAATTGACTGATCGCAAGGGACGCAAGGTGCGGGTCTTGGCCAGCAAGATCCCGTACCGCGACGAACAACGCCGGGTCGCTGGCTTGGTCTGCATGTTTCATCTCCTCGACGGGGAAAATTAACTGCGACTGAGAAATCGCTTTTCAGAGGGCAACACACTTGGTTGCAATTGGTGCCTGTCTTTGATTCCGCTCGAACTTTCTTCATGGACAGTTCAAGTGGTCCTTTCTGACGATCAATCGAACCGTCCTTTACGAAAACCCCTCGTGAGTGGGTATCCCCACACCCTTCCCCACGGGGGGATAGGTGCTGACGGCGTCTGAGCCTTGATTCGCAAGGGTTGTGTCGTGGTTCACCCCTAGTCGGGCATCCCCGACTTCAGTACCTTTTCCGCTCACGCGGGAGACGGGCTGCGCGCGGCCTCATGGCCGTGCTCGCCCGAAAGGTAGAGACGGGTTCACCACGGACGGGACGGGTAAAAGGACAACATTTGTCCTTTACCAACGAGTGGGGAACACGCTCACGCGTGAAACCAAAACATGTGACAAGTTGTCTCCGACGGCGGAGGAACACAGGAAAGGCGGCCTCTCCAGTTTTCCTCTGCGACACCATTCCCTCTCCCGTTTCGCAGCTACGCAGATGGATCGTCCCGGCGTCATACGCGGGGTCTCCCAGCCCGCCTTACGCATGTCGATGCCCTTTATCCCATCGACGGCGAAGGCGTCCTTTCGCCCCGCTTCTTTTCTAGCCAGTCCGACCAACTGCGATTAACGCTGCGACCAGAAGGACAACACGGGCGGCTGCCGCCCCAGTTTTCCTCTGGTCTTCTTTCCCCCACCCGAGGCGTGGCTACGCAGATGGTGCGTCCTGTCTGCGCAAGGCGGTGCTACACGACAGCACCCGCCCGCTTGCCATGCTGACCACCTGCCTGACGCCACGCAGGAGACGGGTTATGCCTGCGTCACCGCAGGCGGCTAGGGAAAACCCAGAGCTATTTAATTGGTCAAAAAAAGGAATGCCCGATGATCCCCTATTTGACGTTGGCTTTTCAAAGATTGTAAACTCCCCGGTCCGTATGTCATCCACTCCAACGGAACAACTCAAAGTAGCAATTGACCGGATTGTAAAATCACAGAGCCGCAAGAAGTTAGTGGTAGCCGGCCCTGGCACTGGAAAAACTACTCTGTTTAAGTTGCTGTTGGACTCAAGCACAGGTGATCCAGGTAGTCATATCGTGTTGACATTCATCAATAACCTAAAAACTGACTTGGAGCGGAGCCTTTCGGACAGAGCAAAAGTCTTTACGTTGCATGGTTATTCTCAGTTGCTCTTGCATCGTCACGGGTCTCTGCGAGCTGGCCTCACAGCTGATTTCAAGTGCTTTCCAGGACTGGCAACTCTTATAAAAGAGGACTGGATATATTTGCGCGGCGCACCTGCTCCCAAGTTCGTAGAAGAGATGCGCGATTTGCGAATCCCTAACCATTTAGACTTTTACCTCGCGCGGGCGGATTATTACGACGCTGTGGATTTTGACGATAGCGTTTACCGTTTGTCTCAGCAATTGCGACGCGATCCCACACAAGCGGAAGCGTACGACTTGGTGCTTACCCAACCCAACCCCGCGATGGCCGATTGAGGTGGTCAGCCCGCAGGGATGGATTGTCCGGTTGCAGAACAGTTCCGAGGTGCAGATGTTGCCCCAACTGTTGCGGGCGCTACCGTGCTGAGTGTATCGAGCGCGACGCGGGTGAGCGACTTCGTACATGTTTTGATCTCATCCCAACTGGTCGTGAACCAAAATCCGTCGGGATTGCCCATGCCTGGCCCAAGGAAACTCTATCCGTTTACCGGCCGAACATAGCTTGCCTCAAAAGCTCACCCCTGCCATTATCGCTTTATGCGGCCCGTCAGTGACGATCCAGCGTCCGAAACGGCCAAGCCTCGCAATTACTTTGCGACAACCCACTGGACGATGGCGTTGAACGCTGGGCGCAGCGACTCGACCCGCGCCCGCGACGCCCTAGCGCAGCTTTGCCAGACCTATTGGTATCCGCTCTACGCCTACGTTCGCCGCCGCGGCGTGTCTTCTGCGGATGCGGAGGATTTGACCCATGGGTTCTTCGCCAGATTGCTCGAACTCAATTCGCTGGCGGATGTGCAGCGCGAGAAAGGGAAGTTTCGTTCTTTTCTGCTGGCATCCCTCAACCACTATCTGTCCGACGAATGGGATCGGCAACGTGCGCAGAAGCGCGGTCAGGGCCGGGTCATCTCCCTAGAGGCGGGCACAGCCGAAGCCCGCTGGAGCCGCGAGCCGGCTGACGCGCTGACACCGGAGAAACTATTCGAGCGGAAGTGGGCGATGACGCTCCTGGACACAGTCGTACAGCGGTTGCAGCATGAATTTGAGTCGGCAGGCAAAGGGCCGCTGTTCATGGCGCTGAGGTTCTCCATCGCGGGGGAAAAGGCCGACGAGCCGTACGCAAAACTCGCGGCGGACCTTGGTTTGAGCGAGACAGCGCTACGCGTGGCGGTGCATCGGCTCCGCCGGCGTTATCGACAATTGCTCCGCGAGGAGATCGCTCGAACTGTCGCCACGGAGGCGGAAGTGGATGGCGAGATCCAGCACCTGTACCGCGCGCTGGGAGCCTGACACAAAATTAGCGCAAACGACCTGTAACATTGTTCGTTCATTTCCTCTGTAACACGGTGGAATGAATATGAAACCGATCAATCCCTGCCGCCAATGCGGGAAGCCGTTGGCGCCCGACGCGCCGCTCGGGCTGTGCCCGCAATGCCTGATGAAGGCCGGTCTGCCCTCATCTTCCAAGTCCACCGTCCCCGCGGCTCCCGACGCCTACATCGAGGGGCCGGAAACCGAAACGAAGGAATTCGTGCCCGGTACGAAGCTGGGTTATTTCGGGGATTACGAGTTATTGGAGGAAATCGCGCGGGGCGGCATGGGCGTGGTCTATAAGGCACGGCAATCGAGCCTCAAACGAATCGTCGCCGTCAAAATGATCCGCTCCGGCGAACTAGCCAGCGAGGCGGAGGTGCAACGCTTCCGCACGGAAGCCTAGGCGGCGGCCCAACTTCAGCACCCCAACATCGTGGCCATCCACGAGTTCGGTGAGCACGAGGGACGACACTATTTCTCGATGGATTTCGTCGAGGGCAGGAACCTGGCGCAAATCGCCGGTGGCTGCCCCGTGGCGGCGCGGTCGGCGGCGGAGTGGCTGAAAGCCATCGCCGAAGCCGTGCAATTCGCGCACCAGCGCGGGGTGTTGCACCGGGACCTCAAACCGCAGAACATCATGTTGGACGCTGCGGGCCGGCCACGGGTGACGGATTTCGGCCTGGCCAAGAATCTGGCGGGCGATAGCACTCTGACGAGAACGGGCGCGGTCATGGGCAGCCCGAGTTACATGTCGCCCGAGCAGGCGCGTGGGCGCAACGACCTGGTCGGCCCGGGAAGCGATGTGTATTCGCTCGGCGCGATCCTCTACGAACTGTTGACGGGCCACCCGCCTTTCTTCGGCAAGACCCCGATGGACACGCTCGCGCAGGTGGTGAACGATGATCCATTCCGTCCGCGTTCGTTGAATCCCAGCGCGCCGGTGGACCTTGAAACGATCTGTCTCAAGTGCCTAGAGAAGGAACCGGCGCGCCGCTACCCGACCGCGCGTGAACTGGAGGCGGACCTGGGCCGGTTTCTCGCCGGCGAGCCGGTGCAGGCGCGGCCCGTCAGCGCTATGCGCCGGACGACGAGCTGGTTTCGACGGCACCGCTGGGTGTTCAGCGCGGCCGTCTCCGTGCTGATCCTCACGCTGATGGGACTGACGTATGGGCTGTGGGAACAAACGAAATTTCTCATCTGGCTCAACGCGCATCCTGGCTACGTCAAAGCGCACGGGGGCCGCGCACCGACGCGCTGGATTCTCTACTCCCCCGCGTCTTCGGTCTGTTTCTGGTCTTCGCATCGCTCCTCGATGTCGGTTACCGAAAGCTCGCCACGCGCCTCCCGTGGAAAAAACTCTTCGAGCCGCCACCCCATCCGCCAACGCCGGGCGCAACGGCGGCTTTCGCGGCCCTCGCCATCGCCGGCATGGTGGCGGTCCTTGGACTGACGGCGAGGGGCATCGCCGCGTTCGTCTGGGAAGGTGCGAGTATGGTTTCCTACGAATTGCTGTTTTGCGTGTACATCCCATTCTTCTATATGTTCACGGTCTTGCTGCAAGTCGTGACCCAACCGAAGCGAATCTCGGCTGAGCCGGTATCCGGTGCCATCAAATTCTACGTGCCGCCGACGGGAGCGAACATACCCCCCGTGGTTGCAAGCTGGGTGAACCTGGGTTTCTGCGTTCTCTTGGGCGTCTCCATGATTCTTGGATATTCGTTCTGGCCCTGGTTCTGGCTGATGCTGGGACTGCACTTGGGCGGATTCATCCGCTGGAAGTTGTCCAACTTGATGTCGGAACGGAAGATGGCGAATCGATCATCGCGGCACTGGATACAATCGCTGGCGTGGATTCTCGTCACGGCCTTTGCGCTGGCGACCCTTTGGTTGCTCTTCCTCATCGTCGCCCACGTGGTTCACCACAACTCTCTGCTTGAGCCACCAGGCAATTTGTCCATCGCGTATGCCTGCGGCCTCGTTGCCGGGTGGCTGCTGGTTCAATTGTCGCTGAAGAAGAGCAGGGCATCGTGACGGACTTGCGATTTGCGCTTGATATAGTGACGGGGCAACAACAGAATGGCTTGAGGCTCAATGGTCGGTTGGAGTGGAGGTGCCCATGCCTTATCTGATTCAAAAACAGCCGGACGGCTCGACCGTCAAACAGTGGGATTTGCTAGACAAACCGCTCACGGTCGGTCGCGGGGACAAGGTGGACGCGCGCATCGAAGATGACGAAATGTCGCGGCAACATTTTGTGATCTCGCCTAAGAGCGGCGGTTATGTGATCTAGGACCAGAATTCTCAAAACGGGACGTTGGTTAACGGTCGGCGCGTTTCTGAGACAACGCTGAAACCGAACGACAATATCCGCGCCGGGCAAACACGATTCGTCTTTGTCGAGGGCCTGGCCACCGTCATCGGCAAACTCCAAGATGAGCCCAAAGACTATCGCACTCAAATTCGCGAGATTGCCAAGAAAGCCAAACCCTAGCGGGAACGAAAAGACCCTTGCAGCACCAGCCCGACTCAGTCGCAGCGAGCAGGCTGTGCATAGACATCCTCTTGTTGGCCGTCCGCTCGGAAACCAGCCTCACCCACACGTATTCCGTCAGACGGATACGATGCTTCTTGGCTGAGGTGTGGATAATTTGCCCTGAGTGCGGACAATACCTGCACACGTAAACGAGGCTAGGCTACTCCAGAACAACCACACGCTTCTGCCCGTCAGGGTAATACAACCCGAGGGCGTTATCGTGAGGGTCCGTTACTAGCCAGGCATGGCCGAGAAAGGTGTGATGCTCCGATTTTTCCCCTGGTTTTAATTCGCCGTATGGTTGGCGTGCGCCCTTGTAATCCAGCCAATAGATTCTTCGCACTTCCTTGCCTTCGTTCAAAAAAGTGATTGTGGCAGCAATGGAAACGGGTGAACTGGAAACGATTCCCGCAATTTCGGCAGGATGTTTCTGAGCAGTAGGAGCAATGATTGCAGTTGTGTTCTCGTTCGCCGCGGACGGAGGAGCTTTGCGTTCTTCTTTAACACTTTTGGGATCG
>Ga0335081_10004214_pt1 | contig 22685 bp, 22 predicted proteins | sample Lox_Sample_35_FD_206713 | JGI IMG/M metagenome (GOLD analysis project Ga0335081, IMG submission 206713) | Soil microbial communities from Loxahatchee National Wildlife Refuge, Florida, United States - Lox_Sample_3.5 | ecosystem: Environmental > Terrestrial > Soil > Wetlands | place: USA...
CCAATCTCCTTTACGAGGTCGCGATGCCTCAACAGAACAATACAGCCTGTGACCTGTCTACTCCGAGAAAACCTCCCTTCTCGGAGCTTATCCCGCCCGAGCCTAATCATTCATACCATCTCCTTTTGTTCCTTGCAGTTCCGTGTCCGGTGATTTTGGCCGCAGTGATCCGTGCCCCCCTTCTTCGTTGGGGGTCAGATCCAAGTTCGATGGCCTAATGGTTGCTAGAAGTGGAAGCCTATGCCCACGTTGAAGAATGCGTGGCTGTGACCGCTCGTGTCGCCCAGGCCGGCGCGCGTGATGAAGTCGCGCCCCTCGGCTCGCAAGCTCAACAGCCGCGTCAATCGGAAATCGATCCCGCCCCCGAAACCGAACGCGGGCGTATTGGTACGGGTGCTGGCGTTGCTGATGCCTCCGGAGCCGACCTCCGAGGCCGTGGTCCCGAAGGACCCAAGCCCGCCTCCGGCCGCGCCGTACAGCGCCACGCGATGCTGTACCGCGTACTTGAGCCGCACGCCGGGCGTGAAGAAGATCGTGTCTTTCACCGAGGATCTGATGGCGCGGCTTACAACGTCTCGCGCCGTGCCCCCAATCAACAGAGGAAGCTCCAGGTAGAATATACCGGCCTTCGTATCATGTAGCTGGACGGCATAATTGAGCTGGAAGCTGGCGCTGACCGAGCTGGATATGCCAGCGTCGTTCACCGTCGAGGATATCGGGCCAACCCCGAACAGAATGCCCAGGTCGCTATTCTGCGCGACGGCGGCGCAGCTTGTCAGGATCGTGATCGTCGCAACACGGATCAGAACGGATTTCATCATCTTCACTCCTAGCATCATTCGCCGATCAATTTTTGCTTCCTACGGCATGTTAGACGCGAGCCGCGACGGAAAACCACTGCTTTCCCACGACCGGTCGATTTCGGCGATGGGCGGCGGAAAACCCGCCGGCGCGCTCGCCCGCCGCTCATCGCTCCGTTCCGCCGCCCATCACGCGCAACCGCCGCTCACCGGGAAGCGATTGGTATTGCGCAGAACCATCCCCTATACTGAATTCGCCGGTGGCACTCGCGGTCCCGGCTGGAAACCGAATGCGCGGCATCATTGCATGGATGGTTGTATTGGCGCTGGCCGGGCCTCCCGATTTGACGGCAGGCGGGAACTCCTGGAACAAGCTTCGATACAACGGCGGCACAGTCGAAGCCAATGTGAATCCGTTTGACTGGAACACCACTCTAACCGCGAACCCGGATGCTATCGTGTTGGTGTTCGGACACAGCAAGCCCTTCCGGATCGCTCCCGCCAGGGTGACCGCTGTGAGCTATGGACAGGAGGCCCACCGCCGCGTGGCCGACATGGTAGCTCTGAGCGTTATGGTGACGCCGCTCGCGCTGTTCGGGCTGCTCCACAAAAGCAAAGTGCATTTCATCGGCATTGAATTTCGAACGGAAGATGATAAGCCAGGCGCCGTGCTGTTGGAAGCCGACAAGAACAACTACCAGGCGATTTTGCAGGTGCTGAAGGCGTTGACCGGCAAGCCCGTTGAGGAGGCGCCGAAACAGAGCCCCTGACGCCGATGGCTGGTTATAAGCTCCTCTATCTCATCTCGCTTGTCATCTTCACGTTCGGAGCACTGACCTTCTTTGTTCTGACTTTGTTTTACTGGCGGGAGCGGCGCTTGCAGGTGCAGACCCGCAGCCGCGTCTTTCCGCTATTCACCGTAGTCTGCGCCGCATCTTTCCTGCTGAATCTCCTGCTGCGAATGGTCACGGCTGTCAACGCCGATTCTCCCTGGCTGGCTCCTCTCATAGTGGCGTTGAGCCTGGCCACTGGCTGGCTGCCGCCGCTGGTCGTTCACCTGATGATCGAAGAGGAGAAGACCGACTTGCCTCGCCGCCGCGCGTGGATGTGGATTCTGGCTGTGTTCTACATCGCAACGAGCGCGAGTGGGCTGGTGCGCGGCCTGTGCGACGCGGACTTGTGGAGCGTGGATTGGGGCGATAAGGTGGACAATCTGCCGCCGCTGATGCTTGGGGCCGCGGGAGCCCTGGGCCTGGCCGTGCAGCTCTCGTCGCGAAGGCATGCGGGACGCGCGGAACGCCGTCACAACCTCTGGATCCGGTTTCTACTTTGTTTGATGCTCCTGGGCGCAGTGCTGAATTTGGCGCAAGCGGGATCTTTAGTCAGCCTTCTCCCGGACTATCTGATCCTCGGATTCTTTTGCGTAATCCTCTATTACAGAGAGCGGCTGATTTTTTTCGATTTACTGATCAAGCGCGGCGCATTCTTTGCGCTTGGGCTGGTCGGCCTGATCCTGTTCTTCCTGGCCGCGCCCGGCGCGTTTCAGGGTCTCGGCGAGGATTGGGGCCGTCCCTGGATCGCCGCACTTCTGCTTACGCCCTTTTGGCTGGCGGGCCCGTGGATGTATGGTTGGCTGGCGCGCGCGATCGATCACGTTTGGCTGCGCCGCCGTTACTCGCCGCCGGATGCGGAGCGACGGTTTGTCAGCGACGTGCAGAGCGCTGCCACGGAGCAGGAGCTACAATCCCGCTCTGCCGGGAGCCTCACGGAGATCTTCCAGACCACCGCCGCCGTCCAGTTCACGTCCGCTCCCGCGACGCCGGGCGCTGAGGAAGGAGGCCTGATCGAGGAACTGGAACACCAGGGCGCTTCCCTCGGCCGCGTGATATTGTCCGGCCGCGCGAATTCGGTGCCGTTCCTCAGCGATGACCGCCGTTTGCTCCGCTCTCTGGCGCACACGTTGGGCGTGGTGCTCGAGAATGTGCGGTTCCGCGAGCAGCAGCAGAAACAGGAGGAGAGGGAACAGCAGCTACGCTGGCTCGCCAGCCGCGCCGAATTGAAAGCTCTGCGGGCGCAGATCAACCCGCATTTTCTCTTTAACGCGCTCAACGCCATCGCTGGCCTAATCCCGCTCGAGCCGCAACTAGCGGAGGAGACGGTCGAGCAACTGGCGGAGGTCTTCCGCTATACGCTGCGCAAATCCGAGAAGGAATGGATGCGGCTGGATGAAGAGGTGGAGTTTGTCATGGCGTACCTTCGCGTGGAGCAGGCCCGCTTCGGCGACCGCCTGCGCGTGGACGTCGAAGTGGATCCCGCCGCCGGGCCGATGCTCATCCCCGCTATGAGCATCCAGCCGCTGGTTGAGAACGCCATCAAGCATGGCGTTTCGGCGGTGGAAGGCCGTGGAACGGTCGGTTTGCGCGCCATGGTACAAGGAGACATGCTGCGCATCGAGGTCTCGGACAACGGCCCTGGATTTCCTGATGGCTTCACGCTGGCCAATCCAGGCGCGGCTGCGTCGGGCCACGGATTGCGCAACATTGGGGAAAGGCTGCGGGGTTACTACGGCGAAGCCGCCCGGTTGTGCTGTGAGAACGGCGGCGGCGCCCGGGTTTGTTTGCTGATCCCAGCGAAGCCGCCGGCGGCCCACGGAGGAAGTTAGCGTGCTGCGCGCGCTGATTGTGGACGATGAAGCCCCCGCGCGCAGCCGGCTGCGACAGATGCTGGGTTCGCAACCGGATATCGCGATAGCCGGAGAGGCCGGAACCGGCGTCCAGGCCATGGAGCAGGCATCGCAACTAAAGCCCGACCTGATTCTGCTCGATATCCAGATGCCAGGCTGCAGCGGCATCGATGTCGCCGCGTGCCTGCCGGAGCCACGCCCACACATCATCTTCTGCACCGCTTATGATCAGCACGCGGTCGACGCTTTCGAGTTGCACGCCGTCGATTACCTGCTGAAACCCATCAGCCGCGCGCGACTCGCGCAGGCCCTCGACCGTGTTCGGGCTCTGGCGGCGGGCCCGCGTGAAGCCGCACTCGATCAGACCGTGCGCAGCCAGCGCACAGGGCCCGCCCGCTTTTTGGTCCGCAATGCGGCTCACTACATTGTGGTCGGCGAAGGGCGGGTACTCTACTTCGCTTCCGAGGAAGGGCTTACGCGCCTGGTGGGCGAGAGCGGCCAGTACTGGATGGACCCGACTCTGAACGAGTTGGAACAGCGCCTGGACCCCGCGCGCTTCCTGCGCATTTCCCGCGCGCACCTGGTGAATCTGAACGCTGTGACAGAAGTCTTTCCACTCCCTGGCGGATCGGGCGAGGTTCTTATGAAGAACGGCCACCGGTTGGAGGTCAGCCGCCGCCGGTTCCGCGACCTGCTGGAAGCGTTGGAAGGGCGTTAGGTGAAAGACCGAAGATCGGTTGGCGCTCGATTTTTCGGCCGCCGGCATATACTCCATTGGAGTATACTGAAATTTGCAGACCGTCGTCGAGACCGCGACCTTCCTTGGCGATGCACGCTCACTGGGCTTGTCCGACGCAGAGAGGTTTGCCATCGTCGCCTGGATCGCTGCCAATCCGACGGCTGGCGACATGATCGAAGGAACTGGCGGCGCCCGTAAGGTTCGGTTTGCCGGAAAGGGTAAAGGAAAGAGCGGCGCTACCGGGTTATCACGTTCTTCGCGGGGATGAGTATCCCAGTTTTCTTGCTCAATATTTTCGCGAAGAACGAGAAAACCGATTTGGCGCCGAAAGAACGGCGCGTTTTGAAGTCGATCCCGAAAGAGGTGGCTCGGAGGTACAGACCCGGGAGGAAGTCGGGATGAAGAAAAGAAAACGAACCGCGGGAGAACGGATGATCGAGAGTGCCAAGCAGGCGCTCGCTTTTGCCAAGGGCAAACACGGCCATGGCTGCGAAGTACACGTGCCGGAAGATATCGATGTCAGAGCAATAAGGGAGAGGATCGCCCTATCTCAGGGCGAATTTGCGAAGCTTTTCGGTTTGAGCAAGCGGACCCTAGAGCATTGGGAGCATGGTAGACGGATACCGAGCGGCCCCGCCCGTGCCTTCCTGACAGTGATTGCGCGTGAGCCTGAAGCGGTTCGACGTGCGCTGCTTGCCTGAAAGGAAGGGCGGATCAGATGAGGCCCGATCGGTGAACCACGCCCGCACCGCCGCTACCTAATCTCCAGAATCTCTTTTTCCTTGGTCCTCGACGCCGCGTCGATCTTCTCCATGTACGCGTCCGTCATCTTCTGGATCTCGTCGTGGGCCTTCTTGTCGTCGTCTTCGGTGATCTTCTTGTCTCTGAGCAGCTTCTTCACCGCTTCGTTGCCGTCACGCCGGATGTTGCGGACCGAGACGCGATGGTGCTCGGCCACCGCGTGCAGTTTCTTGACCAGTTCCTTGCGGCGCTCCTCGGTCAGCGGCGGAATCGGAAGCCGGATGATCTTCCCGTCGTTGGCCGGGTTGAGCCCGAGATCGGAAGTCCGGATGGCCTTCTCGATCGGCCCGATTTGCGAAACGTCCCATGGTTGGATGGTGATTAGGGAGGGCTCGGGAACGTGCAGGTTGGCCACCTGGTTGAGCGGCGTCGGCGTGCCATAGTAATCCACCCGGATGTGATCCAGAATCCCCAGGGAGGCGCGGCCGGTGCGAATCGCGGCCATCTCGTGCTGCAGATCCGAAACGGCCTTTTCCATCCGTGTCTTGATATTGGATTCAACTTCTTTGGTCGAATTGAACGTTGGACCGCTGGGTGCTGTGTGTTGTTCTGCTTTCATAGGGCGGTATCTCCGAAAAAGCGGATCTGGGTCTGGCCCGTCTAGTGAATCACGGTCCCCACGGGCTCGCCCATCGACATTCGCATTATATTGCCTGTTGTATTCAAATTGAAAACAATGATCGGGAGCTTGTTGTCGCGGCACATGGCGACGGCAGTGGCGTCCATTACCCCTAACCCCTGCGCCAGCACCTCGAGATAAGCGATCTCCTGAAACTTCGAAGCATCCGGAAACTTGAGCGGGTCCTTGTTGTAAACTCCATCGACGCGGGTAGCCTTGGCGATCACCTCGGCCTTGATTTCGAGAGCGCGGAGCGTGGCGGCTGTATCGGTGGAAAAGTAGGGGTTGGACGTGCCGGCCGCGAAGATCACCAGCCGGCCCTTTTCCAGGTGGCGTATAGCGCGCCGGCGGATGTATGGCTCGGCTACCTGGTGCATTTCGATGGCGCTCATCACGCGGGTGGGGATGCCGATTTGCTCGAGCGCGTCGGAAAGCGCCAGAGAATTGATGACGGTGGCCAGCATGCCCATGTGATCGGCGGTCACGCGGTCCATTTTCTGGGCCGCCGCAGCCACGCCGCGAAAGATGTTGCCGCCGCCGACCACCACGCCGATCTGCACGCCAGCGGCCGCCACATCGGCCACCTCGTGCGCCAGAGCTTTCACGCGTTCCGCGTCGATGCCGAAAGCGGCTCCGCCGGCAAGGACCTCCCCGCTGAGCTTCAGCAGGATGCGTTTGTAGCCTGACATTTACTCGAGCGCCGGGTTTTCGTGTCCGGCTTCCACCGCGGCTACGTCGCCCACTTTGAAGCGGACGAACCGCGAGATGGTGATGTTCTCTTTCAGCTTGGCGATCTTGGTCTTCACCAGGTTCCCGACCGTAAGCGTCGCTTCCTTCACGAAAGGCTGTTCGAGCAGGCAAACCTCTTCGTAGAACTTGTTGAGGCGGCCTTCCACGATCTTGTCGAGGACCTTCTCCGGCTTTCCCTCCAAAACCGCGCGCGCGCGGGCGATCTCGCGCTCTTTCGCCAGCACGTCCTCGGTCACGTCTTCCTTGCGGATGAAGCGCGGATCGGCCGCCGCGATGTGCATGGCCACGTCATGCACCAGTTCTTTGAAATCGTCGGTCCGCGCCACGAAGTCCGATTCGCAATTGACTTCCACCAGAACGCCAAGCTGGCCGCCATGATGAATGTAGCTGCCAATCAGTCCTTGCCTGGTGACGCGCGATGCCTTCTTGCCCGCCGAAGCGATGCCGTGTTTGCGCAGCACGACCTCGGCTTCGGCGATATCGCCCTTGGCTTCCACCAAAGCCTTCTTGCATTCCATCATCCCCGCGCCGGTGCGCTCGCGGAGATCCTTTACTAATGCCGCGGTAATTTCCGCCATAATCGGTTCTCGTTGGTTCCTTGCCCCTTACGATCAAGCCTCCGAGCCGCGACCGGAAGGGAGCGGGCCGCTTGTGGTCTGTTAGTGCCCGCTTTCCGTCGCCGCAGGCTCCGGCGCCGGTTCGGCCGTTTCGGACCCGGGCCCCTTACGCTGCGAAACGGGAGCCGCCTCCTCGTCGACGCTCAGGGTTTCCGCCATAATCTTCTCCGCGTACTTGGGGTCCACGTATTCCGTGTACGCCAGCATGCCTTCTTCGGCAGGAGTCTCATCCTGGACGATCTTGTCGGTGGTGAAATCCTGCTCGGTGGCCAACGCGCGGCCTTCCACTACGGCGTCCGCGATCTTGCTGGCGAAGAGGCGAATGGCGCGCAGAGCGTCGTCGTTGCCTGGAATCACGTAGTCCACTTCATCCGGATCGCAATTCGTGTCCACGATGGCCACTACCGGGATTCCCAGCCGCCGCGCTTCCTTCACCGCGATGGCTTCCTTGTTGGAATCGATCACAAACAGGATATCCGGCAGGCCCGGCATGTCCTTGATGCCCGAAAGGTTCTGTTCCAGGTGCTTGCGCTCCCGCTCCAGCCGGATGACCTCTTTCTTTGGCCGGCCCGCGTAACCGCCTTCCACCGAGGCCATGGCCTCCAGTTCCTTCAGGCGCTTGATCGACTTCTGCACGGTCAGCATGTTGGTGAGCAGGCCGCCCAGCCAGCGTTGGTTGACGTAAAACATCTGGCAGCGCGTGGCTTCTTCTGCGATGGCTTCCTGTGCCTGACGCTTGGTGCCCACGAAGAGCACGGTCTTGCCCTGTGCGGCCATCTCGCCCACAAACCGGGCGGCGTCTTTGAACATCTTCAGAGTCTTCTGAAGGTCGATAATGTAGATACCGTTGCGTTCGCCGAAGATATATTCCTTCATCTTCGGATTCCAGCGCTTGGTCTGGTGCCCGAAGTGAACGCCAGCTTCGAGCAATTCCTTCATCGATATTGCGGGCAAACTACCTCCTCATCCGATTGTATGGGGGAAACCCCCCGGTCCCGGCTTTCCATCATGCTCCACTCTCCGCCGCGCGCCCAAAGCGAAATTTGCGCCGCGGAAACAGAACGGAAGGCCGCCTGCACTGCGAGGCGGGATCGAACAACAGCATCCCGTTCGCCTCGCTCAAACCTAGCGCTTGGAGAACTGGAACCGCTTGCGCGCGCCCTTCTGCCCGTACTTCTTCCGTTCGTGGGTGCGCGGATCGCGGGTCAACAGGCCCAGCTTCTTGAGCCGGGACCGCAGTTCCACATTGAACTCCACCAATGCCCGTGCAATGCCCAAACGGGCCGCGCCCGCCTGGCCGGCGACGCCGCCGCCGGCGGCGAGAATCAGCAAGTCGAACTTGTCTATCGTCTCGGTTGCCGCCAGGGGTTGCCGCACGACGGCCCGCGAGCTTTCCGTCGGGAAATAGCTTTCAAACGCGCGGTCGTTGACCTTGATCTCGCCTTTGCCGGGCCGCATGAATACCCGAGCCACCGATTTCTTGCGGCGGCCCGTACCTAAATATTGAACGATTGTCGCTGCCACTAAACGTAACCCTTCCCGCTCATTTCACGGCCAGCGCGGCGGGCTTCTGCGCCGCGTGCGGATGCTTATCTCCCGCATAGACCTTCAGCTTCCGGTACATCTGCTTGCCGAGCTTGGTTTTGGGGAGCATGCCAAAAATGGCGTCCTCCACCAGGCGGACGGGCCTTTCCCGACGCACCCGCTTCAAGCTTTTCTCCACCAGTCCACCCGGATACCCGGTGAAATGACGATAGACTTTGTCTTCTTCTTTTCGGCCCGTAACCCGGACCTTGTCGGCGTTGATGACGATCACGTGATCGCCGGTATCCAGAAACGGCGTGTAGCTCGGTTTCGTCTTGCCCATCAGGAGCATGGCTGCCTTACTGGCAAGCTTGCCCAGCACCACGTCCTGCGCGTCGATGACGTGCCATCTGCGGGTGATGCCGTTCTTGGAGGGAAACTCGGTACTCATTGACACACTTCTCCACCTTCTTGTAAAGCTGCAAAATATTTAGCTTACGGGGTTTGGGGAGACATTGTCAAATCGGGTTACAGATCGAAACCATCCTCGGTGCAAGGCTAATGCTGGCGGCCGAGCCTTCATGCCGGCCTGGCCTCGGTAGGGCGGGGTGCTTACCCGTGGACTGATTGCTAATCGGTCCAGGCGAGCGCAGTTCGCCCGGGATCGCTCCGGATCTCAGCGATCCCCGCCTTGTGGGTTGGCGTTCGCGTTCGTCGAGGTCGCGCCTCCCGCATTCTTCACGTACTTGTCGAACCAGGCGAGTTTCTCCCAGTTGACGTGTTCGATGGTTTCCTTCCCGCGATAGCCGTGCGCCTCGAACGGAAGGAATACCATCCTCACTATTCCCCCGTTGCCCCGCACGGCTTCGTACATGCGTTCCGACTGAATGGGGAACGTGCCGTCGTTGTCGTCCGCCTCGCCATGGATCAGCAGTAACGGCGATTTGATCTTGTCCGCGTACATGAACGGCGACATCTTGATGTAGAGGTCCGGCGCCTGCCACAGCGTCCGCCGCTCGTTTTGAAACCCGAATGGCGTGAGCGTACGATTCGGAGCGCCGCTTTCCGCGATCCCCGCCTTGAAGTAGTCGCAATGCGCCAGCAGCGTATCGGTCATGAACGCGCCATAGCTGTGGCCGCCCACGCCGACCCGCGCCGGATCTGTCACACCCATCTCCACGGCTTTGTCGATCGCGGCTTTGGCGTCCATCACCACCTGCTCGACGAACTTGTCGTTGACGGTGGCCCGCGGCCCCACAATCGGCATCGAGGCGTTGTCCAGCACCGCATATCCGTCCAGCGCGAAGAACACCTCGGAGTATCCGCCGATCTCGGTGAACCGCATCCGCGACCCCGCTCCTGCCACGGCGTCCGCCGCCGCGGCATCATCGTACTCGCGCGGGTACGCCCAGATCACCGTCGGCAGTTTCGTGCCCTCTTTGTAGTCCGGCGGCAGATAGAGCGTGAACGACATCTCCACTCCGTCCGGCCGCTTGTAGGTGACCAGTTGCTTCTTCACGTGCCGCATGACCGGCTGCGGGTCCGGGAAGTTCGTGTAGGCCGTCATCTTCCCATCCGCCGTCCGCACGTAGTAGTTCGGCGGCTCGGTGGGGCTCTCCCGACGGGTGAAGAACTTCGTCGCGTGATCGTCCAGCAGTCCCTCCACGACCTCGTAGTGATCGTCGTCGCATTTAAACAGTTGTTCGGTCTTGAGCGTGGTCAGGTTGAACCGGTTCAGGAACGGATGATCGCCCGTAGGCGACGGCCCGTTGCCCGTGAGATAAATGTTGTCGCCGTCCAGCAGGATTCCGCGCTCTCCGTTCGGCAGGGCTTTTTGCAGCGGTGTGCCGCGATCGGCGTAGCGGTCCTGGGAATTGGTGGTCCACAATTCGCGCGCGGGATCGTTCGGTTTGTCGAGGTCCACCAGCAGCGTTTTCGTGATGCGATTCCCGCCCGCTCCGCCGCCTCCGAATCCGCCACCGCCTCGGCCGCCGCGTCCCCCACCGCCCAGCAATAGCCAGTGTCCGTTTTCGAAAAAGGTGAAGTTCGGCAGGGCATTGTCTGATTTGTAGATTTCCTGCGGTTCGCCGGTGAATGGCGCCTTCAGCGCCAGAATGTGCTCGGGCCGCGGCGGTGGGGGCGCCGATTCGCCTCCCTGTGTAGTTCCATCTCCCCGCCCCGCGCCGCGTCCACGGTTGCCTCTGCCGCCTCCGCTGGGCGCACCGCCGATGTTGTCGAGCCACAGCAACGTGGCCGGCTCGTTCATCCGCCATTGCAGGTTGCGGGTCCCGGTCGGCGCCGGCGGGTTGGCCTGTGGGTCATCCGGCCCCGCGGTGGGAGGCGGCGCACCACCGCCGCGCCCGCCGCTGCCCAATGGAATGCTGGCAATATGGTGCACGATTTTCCCGGTTCGGTCCCATACGTCGATCTCGGACGGGAACTGCGTAGCCGGATACAGGTACGAGAACGGCCGGTGAATGGCCGTCACGATGAAATAGCTGCCGTCCGGCGAGGGCCGCGCCGACCGGATCAAGCCCGGCTTTCCTAACGGCGTCGCTTTCCCTGTTACCGAATCCACCAGCTCCAGTTGTGACGTGGCGAAGTATTCGAAATCGTCCTCGTCATACGCGCTCTTCAGCATGTCTTCATGCGTCACCACGCCCCGTCCGCCGCCCAGGCTCTCCTGCACGTTCGGCCCCGGCGGAACCAACGCCGCGGGAGGCTCCGGTCCGCGGTTGGCTTTGATCGCCTGAACCAGCAGCGTCTTGCTGTCCGCCAGCCACTGCACGCTCCCGCCCGCTGCCGCGCCGCCGCGCCCGCCGCCACCACCACCGCCGAAGACATCGTTCACCTTTACGCCCTCGATCCGGTGCGTCCTCCCGGTCGCGGCATCAGCAACCCAGATGTCGATGCCTTTGTCCGTGGTGTTGGTGAACGCGAAGTGGTTTCCGTCCGGACTCCAGCGCCCCACGCTCAGTTTGGGATTAGGCGGCAGCGCCAGCTTGATCTCAGTGCCTTCCGGCACCTTCCGCAGCGTCAGCGTGCTATTGAACGTCGCGTTGTGCAGTCCGTTGGTCACCGGGTTGATACGGATGCCCGCCAGCCGCCGCATGGGCTGGGCGAGCTCGGCGATCGGAGGGTACCGCACGGGCCGACCCTGCATCGCATACGCATGCGTAGGGCTCAGCGTCAGCGCCGGTGTCGCGGGTGAATTCAGAATGTCCTCCACCGCTTTCGGCGGCTTCTGGTAAGTGTCCAGGCCGAGCAGCACGAAGGCCGCGGTGACAAGTGCAAAGAGGAGTCGCGTAACTGATTTCATAACGGATGATATTATGTAACCCGCAACTCGAAGTCAAATTGTCCTAGCCGGGATCTTCCCCGAGTTCCGGCTCCGGCGCCCGTCGACGAACATCACCGCGGCCCACGCTACAATATGAGCACAGTGACTGGGAAAAACTTCTACCTGGAAACCTTCGGCTGCCAGATGAACGTCCACGATTCCGAAAAGGTGGTCGGGACGCTCGTGGCCCGCGGCTACTCCCAGGTGGAAACTCCGGAAGAAGCCCACCTGGTGCTGTACAACACCTGCAGCATCCGCGACAAGGCCGAGCAGAAGGTCTACAACCGCCTGCAGAACTTCAAACGCGACGCCGGCAAGGGAAAGGTTTTCGGCGTTCTCGGCTGCGTCGCCCAACAGGAAGGCGAGAAGATCTTCGAGCGCGCCCCGCACGTCAGCCTGGTGGCCGGTTCCGCGAGCTACACGCGTCTCGGCGAGATGCTGGTGCAGCTCGAAGCCGGCAACCGCCGCGTCACGGGCCTGAGTCTCGACACCGACGAGACGTTCGACACGCCCTTCACCCGCCGCGACAACCCGCACCGCGCTTACATCACCATCATCGAAGGCTGCGATAAATCCTGTGCGTATTGCGTCGTGCCTTTCACGCGCGGCCCCGAGCGCAGCCGGACCAGCGAGAGCGTCGTGGCGGAAGCGCGCGGCCTGGCCGAGCAGGGCTACACGGAGATTCAACTGCTGGGCCAGAACGTCAACAGCTACCGCGATCCTTCTCCGCTGGGCTGGGAGTTCGCCACGTTGCTCGCGCGCGTGGCCGAGGTCCCCGGGATTCGCCGTGTCCGCTACACCACCTCGCATCCGCGCGATTTCGGCCGCTCCATTGTCGACGCCATGGACGCCAACCCGGTCATCTGCGACCACGTCCACCTGCCGGTGCAGTCCGGTTCGTCGAAGGTCCTTGCCTCCATGGACCGACTCTACACGCGCGACGATTACATGCGCCGCATCGAATGGCTCAAGTCCGCGCGACGATCGTATTCCATCACCACCGATATCATTGTCGGCTTCCCCGGCGAGACCGAAGAGGATTTCAACCAGACCCTCAGCCTGCTGGACGAGGTGCAGTACGACTCCCTGTTCAGCTTCAAATACTCGCCGCGCCCCAACACCGCCGCGCTGGCCATGGGCGATAAGATCCCCGAGGAAGAGAAGCAGCGGCGCCTCGTCATCCTGCAGGAGAAGCAGCGCGCCATCCAGATCCGCCACAATGCGGACTGTATCGGCGCGGTTCGCGAAGTCCTGGTGGAGGGCCGGCACCCGTCGCTCGGCCAGTGGATCGGCCGCACGTCCGACAACCGCACCCTGAATTTCACCCATCCCGATGCCAATGGAGACTCGCTGATCGGCAGGTACCTCCCGGTGCGCTTGACGCGCTCGGGTCCCAACTCCTTGGTGGGCGAAAGCGTAACTGTGGTGTAATGGAGGCTGGGAGGGCATCATGGAAGTCGAAATGAAGATCCGTGGTCTCATGATGGATCCCGTAACCAATATGCCGATCGTCATCCTCAAGGATATGAGCGGCAACGCAGTTCTCCCCATCTGGGTTGGCGTTTATGAAGCCAACGCCATTGCCCTAGAGATCGAGAAGGTTTCGACTCCCCGGCCCATGACCCACGACCTCATCAAGCAACTGCTGCTCGGCCTCAACACCGCTCTGCGCAAGGTGGTGGTGAGCGAACTGCGCGACGACACCTTCTACGCGGTCATCTGGCTCGACCGGGACGGCGAGACGATCAGCGTGGATTCGCGCCCCAGCGATGCGCTGGCGCTGGCGTTGCGTCTGGATTGCCCGATCTACGTGGAGGAGACCGTCCTCAAGTCATCGAAGCAGGCATCCGCGGTCACCGACAAGGTCAACGACGAGGAAGTCCGGCGCTGGCTGGAAGGCCTCAACGACGAGGACCTCGGCCGCTATAAGATGTGACCTTCGATTCCAACGGGCCCTGAACCTTGGATTTCAGCCGCGCCCCACCGGGCCGCGGATGCAGACAAGCCGTCAGCAATCAGCTATCAGCTTGAACCACAAAAGCGAGCTGAAAGCTGATCGCTGTAAGCTGATTGCCCTTTTCCATGACCATCGACCAACAACTCACCTACCTCCGCAAAGGAATGGCGGAAATCATCCGCGAAGAAGACCTCCGCGAGCGGCTCGTCCTTGCCGCGAAAGAAGGCCGCCCCTTGCGCGTCAAGGCCGGGTTTGACCCCACCGCGCCCGATCTCCATCTGGGCCACACCGTTCTGCTGCGCAAGATGAAACACTTTCAGGACCTCGGCCACACCGTGATCTTCCTGATCGGCGACATGACCGCCATGATCGGCGATCCCTCCGGCCGCAATGCCACCCGCCCGCCGATGACGCGCGAAGCCATCGATCAGAACGCCGAAACATACAAGGCCCAGGTCTTCAAGATCCTCGATCGCGAGAAGACCGAAGTCCGCTTCAACAGCCACTGGCTGGAGCCGTTGAAGTACATGGACATGATCCGCCTGTTCTCCAAGTACACCGTGGCCCGCATCCTGGAGCGCGACGATTTCGCCAAGCGTTACAAGGAAGGCGTTCCCATCTCTCTCCACGAGTTGATGTACCCGCTCGCCCAAGCCTACGATTCGGTCGCACTGGAGTGCGACGTCGAGATGGGCGGCACCGACCAGAAATTCAACCTCCTGGTGGGCCGCGAAATCCAAAAGGATTTCGGCCAGTTGCCGCAGATCGTCGCCACCGTGCCGATCCTCGAAGGCCTCGACGGGGTCAGCAAAATGTCCAAATCGCTCGGCAACTACATCGGCATCACCGAACCGCCGGAGGTGATGTTCCGCAAGGTGATGCAGATCTCCGACGAGCTGATGTTCCGTTACTACGAGCTGCTTACCGACAAAAGCCTCGCCGAGATCGATTCCATGCGCGCCGCTATCGCGGCCGGCACCCAGCACCCCATGGAAGCCAAGATCGCGCTCGGCAAGCTGATCGTCACCGATTTCCATTCCGCCGCCGCCGCCGAGCGCGCCGCCGAAGTCTTCAACTCGGTGGTCCGCCGCAAGGAAGTCCCAGAGGATATTCCCAGCGTCTCACTCCCCGAAGGCGTTCGGGTCGCCGCCGGCATTCGCGTCGATAAGCTGCTCCCCAAGATCGGCCTGGTCCCTTCCGTCACCGAGGCGGTCCGCAAAATCAAGGCCGGCGCGGTCGAAATCAATTCTGAAAAGGTGAACGACCTCATCCTTCCCGCTCCAGATGGCGAACTCGTGATCCAGGTCGGCAAGTTCTGGCGCAAAGTCACGCTCTAGAGACACAACCCTTTTCCCTATCCTTTTTTCTCGGCGTCTTGGCGTCTCGGCGGTAGATTTCTTTTTCCCACCTCGCCGTGCGAAATTGGAAAAAGTGAGAAAGCGCTACTACTGGAAGCTCAAGCGCCGCGAACTCAGCCTCGGCGAGCGTACTTTGCTCATGGGTGTGCTGAACGTCACGCCCGATTCCTTCTCCGACGGCGGAAAGTACTCCGACCCCGACCGCGCTTTCGCCCACGCCGTGGACCTGGAAGAACAAGGCGCCGACATCATCGACATCGGCGCTGAGTCGACTCGCCCCGGATCCGCCCGCATCAGCGCCGCGGAAGAACTGCGCCGCCTGATCCCCGTGCTCAAGCGTTTGAAGGATCGGCTTGCCGTCCCTATTTCAGTGGATACCTACAAAGCCGAGGTGGCGGAGCGCGCGCTCGAACACGGCGCGGAGATCATCAACGATCCCTCGGGCCTGACCTTTGAGCCTCTGCTGGCGCGCGTGGTTTCCAACCACGATGCCGGCCTGGTGCTCAACCACATGCGCGGCCGTCCGGAAACGTGGGCCAAGCTGGCGCCGATGCGCGAGCCCATGGCCACCATCGTTCGCGACCTGGACGCGGCCATTGGCCGGGCCCGCGGCGTTGGTATCGACAAGTCGCGCCTAGTGGTGGATCCCGGGCTCGGCTTCGGCAAGCGCAAGGAGCAGAATTCGCTGATCCTCGACCGCCTCTCCGACCTCGCGGTCCTGGATCTGCCGATCCTGGCCGGCCCCTCGCGCAAAAGCTTCCTGGTTCATCCCAGCCCCGAAGAGACCGGCTACGCGACTGCCGCCGCCGTCGCCGCTTGTGTGTTGCGCGGCGCCCACATCGTACGCGTTCATGAGGTCCGGGAAATGCGCGCCGCCGCAACCGTCGCCGACGAGATCCTTCTCACCGGCAGGCACGTGTCTTAGACGCCAAACGGTCTGTGACGCGTACATCTCCGCTATAATGTGAGCCTGGGAGTTGTCCCCGCTCGATGACGGACATCAAGAAGAAACTGCAGGACGAAATCACGGCGCTGGAATACGAGTTGAAGGTTGAGCTGCCGAAGGAAATCCTGAAAGCCCGCGCCCACGGGGATCTCAGCGAGAACGCCGAGTACCACGCCGCCAAAGACCGGCAGGGCCTCGTCAACGCCCGCCTCAACCACCTGAAGAAGCGGCTGGCCCAGATGTCCCTGGTCGATTTCACCAAGATACCGCGCGGCCGGGTGGGGCTTGGCTCCTTGGTCGCAGTCCTTGATACCACTCGTGACGAAGAATTGACGTATACTCTGGTTACTACTGAAGAGGCCGACGTCCCCAATGGAAAGGTCTCCACGACGTCTCCTATTGGCCGGGCGTTGTTGGGCAAAGAAGTGGGTGATGTCGTCCGGGTGCAGAGCCCCGGCGGAGTCAAGGAGTTCGAAATTCTGAGGCTCACCACCATTCATGATGCAGTTGATTGAGATATGACATTTACGCGCGGGATCGGGGTGGTCTGCGGCGCCATCATCGATCGCATCGTGCGCTGGCTGGCGCTTTCGAAGATTCATCCCAACGTCCTTACTTTCCTGGGGCTGTTGATCAACATCTCGGCGGCCGCGCTGTTCGCGCAGGGAAGTTTCAAGTGGGCTGCGGTCGTGGTGATCCTGGCCGGCCTCTTCGACATGGTCGACGGCCGCGTGGCGCGCGCCACTAAGCAGGTCACGCGATTCGGCGGCTTTTTCGATTCGGTTGTGGACCGTTACTCCGACCTGGCCCTGTTCATGGGCCTGCTGGTCTTCTACGCATCCATCAACCGCTTCTTTTATATCGTGCTCACCGCCATCGTCATGACCGGCTCGGTGATGGTGAGTTACACTCGCGCGCGCGCCGAAAACGCGATTTCCAAGTGCAAAGTCGGCTTTCTGGAGCGGCCCGAGCGCGTAGTGTTGATCATCATCGGCGCGCTATTCGACCGCATGGCGGCCACTCTATGGGTGATCGCCGTGCTCTCCAACCTCACCGTGGTGCATCGCATGATCTACACCTGGCAGGAATGTAAGCGCCTCGAAAGTGCCGAGCATGCATACAGCCAGCAACCGGCCGCCAACCAGTCCGACTCGGAAGTGGCCACGGTGGTGAACCTGGGTCGAGGGCCGGCCGCGGGTGAGAGCGGCATGATCCGATAAAAGGGCTCGGCTACCCGTCAGGCCGTCCGCCGATCCAGCCCTCCGAACGCGATGCCGGAGCGAAGGGGGACCGTGTTCAGATCCCGAAGGGCTGGGTCAAATTGCGGACGGATACCCAACCCTGCGTTTACGGTATAACCGCTGCGAACGCTCAAGCCGTGTGTGTTCCTGGCTGCGGTCCGGAACTCGTGCTTCAGTATGAGGATCTCCGCCAGGCCCAACCCGTCCCAGAACGGTTTGCCCTGAACGAAGAACTGCAGGCCCGTGCCATCCCTCAACTTGGCGGGCCACGCGATCGACAACTCGATGTCGGTGGCTCCCAGGCAGACGATGTCAGACGGCTTCACCCTGACGCCGCTGCTGCTGATCTCAACCGTCTCGCCGAGTCCGCGCTGGATCAGGTGACCACGCCTGTACGCCCAATACGAGAAGGCGAGTTTGAGCGGGTAGTACTTCCCTGGCAAGCGCTTCCGGCGGCGCCTGGATAATCCTGCTGTCTGGTTAGCCATACGTGAGTGTAGTGAGCGTTACGTTCGTGGCGTTGCACCTGAACGGAAAAGAGGGTACCAGTGCTGCGACCGCAACAGAGATGAATACTTGCTGTAGGGCAGGATGGCATCCTGCGCGGCGGTTGCTAACCGCCGCGCGTGCCGATTGGGGGTGCCCTTTGGGCCCGGCACGCGGCTTGGCAAGCCGCCCCACGACTGGGGACGAGTGGTGAAACGGATCCGCCGAAACTCGCACTACTTCTGTGTGTGCTGCTGTGTCCATCGCGATTGAGCCGGCGAAACCGACGGCTCGCCCATGGCTCCGTCTATATAATGGATGGAACGCGGGCGGCGAGAGATTGGAATTCTACATATTCGACGCACAGTACGTGAAACGGCTGGAGCAGGGCGATCCAGCCACGGAATCGCATTTCAGCACGTATTTCGCGAAATTCATAGGCCTGAAGCTGCAGGCGCGCAAACTGGCGCCCCACATGGCGGAGGACGTCCGGCAGGAGACGCTCTTCCGGGTTCTGCGGGTCCTGCGGCAAGGTTCCGGCGTCTCCCAGCCGGAACGCTTCGGGGCATTTGTCAATTCCGTCTGCAACAACGTCATATTGGAGTTCTTGAGCAAGGAAAGCAGGCAGCCTTCGGGCCTGGAGAATGCCCCGGAGCCGGCGGACGAGCGAGTAGATTTCAACGCGGCCCTGATCACCGCGCAACGCAAACAAATCGTCGCGGAAGTGCTGGACGGCCTGAGCTCGAAAGACCGGGAAATTCTGCGCTTGGTTTTCTTGGAAGAGATGGAGCGGAGCGAGGTCTGCAGGAGATTGGGAGTCGGCTCCGAATATCTGCGGGTGCTGCTGCACCGCGCGAAGAGCAGGTTCGAGCAGGCCTATTTGCGGAAAAAGGGCGCGGCGCACGCCGCGGGCACCTTGTTTTGTTGGTAACGGCATCGTGAGTTACGTCACTATCGGTTGAGGGAACAAGTAAATGGACCATGAGGAAGCAGTCCAGGCGCAAGCCTCGGTGCGATATGTCCTGGGCGATCTCACGCCGGCCGAACGCGATGCATTCGAGGAGCACTTCGCGGATTGTTCGAACTGCATGAACGATGTGGGTTTGGCGACCACGTTTGCGACCAACGCCAAGGAGGTTTTCCGAGATCGGGCGGCACGCGGAACGCCCGCAAAGGGGGTGCCGTGGCTGCGGTGGCGTCCTTTCCCTGCCCTGGCCTTTTCGGGCGCGCTGAACCTGGTGCTCGTCGTGGCCTTGGGTTATGGGCTGCTGCGTGTCCCCCCGGCGATGCGAACCGAGGTTGCGGAGTTGATCGAACCCCAGAGTGTCGAGGTCGTTCCAGTTCACGGGACGACGCGCGGAAGCGCGGATACCTTGCAGACTGTTCGCGCCTCCGGCCGGACGCTCATACTCACGTTCGACCTGCCTCAGCGTTACGAGCATTACTATTATTCGATCGATCGAACCGGAGCGACGGTGCTTTCGGGCGAGGTGACGGCGGCAGGCCGTTCCGATACCTTGAATCTCCAGATCCCCGTCAGCCGGCTGCACCCGGGCGAATACCGGGTGGTGCTAAGCGGCGCCAATGGCGCGGCGCGAGAAGACCTCGGCGCCTGTTTGTTACAAGTCCCCACTCGCTGATTCTCGAAGCTTGTAAAACCGCAAAATCCCTGCTGATAATTGAAAGGAACAGCCAATGCCACAGACGATGCAGAAATACCTGTTCAAGGCCCACGCAGTCGCACTCAGCGGCAGTATCCGGAAACCCTATCACCAGGAACTCGGCGATCACCTCGCCATCGCCACTTACGCCGGCTCACGCGGCCGCACGGAGTGTAGCAACCGGGATTTCGCTATCGGGGAAGACATCGCGTACGATTTTGCCTACACCGAAATCGTCGCCGGTCAAACCGACGCCAATATTTACCAGACCACTGTTACGGCCCAAGTAAAGGGCCTGCGCATCGGGAAGCGCCTGGCAGTCGATGAGGTCACGTGCCGGCTGCGGTCTGTGTACGACAGCCGCACCTATCCCGGCCGTTGTCTGCCACGCATCCTGCCGGTCGGCAGCACCATCCGCAATCTCCGAATCGACGGCCAGGTCCAGGAGCTCCGCATGCCTCCGGCTTTCTTTGCGGACCAGAAGTCCCACGATGCATTTTTCGCGGGCGATCGCGACCAGGACACGGTTTTCCAGCCCGGCTTTATCCCCGAACCGATCCACGTCGCCGGTTTCGGGACCGTCTTCTACGCCGAGTGGACCTGGGTGCATCCCCAGGAGCGCCATCAGCAGCGCCTCACCATGCTCCGCCTGGCCCTGGGCAGCGATTTCGGCGCAGAAGTCGACGTGGGCAGTGGCGACAGCGACGGGATCGGATGGCCGCCCACTTCTCCTTAGCGATCGTTTTAGCAGCCTGTCTGCTCAGCGCAGGCGACCGCGCGGCCGCCTCCTGGGAGACTGCTTACCGTCAGGTCATCCAATGGTTCAATCACGCTGATTTCGAAACCGCCCGCCACGCGGCCGAGACCGGCTACCACGCGTGGCGCGGGCAGCCGCAGTCCGACATCTATTGGCGGTTTCGCCTGGCTTTAGCGGAAACCCTCATCGAACTCGATCGAATCAAAGAAGCCGCTCCGTTGCTCGAAGCTACGGGGCCCTCCGCCGAGGACGAAGCCCGCCGTCTCGCAGACCTCGCCATGGTCCACCTTCGCAGCCACCAGGCATCGCTCGTCCCGCTGTGCCTCAGGAAAGCCCGGGACTGCGCTCCCGCGGCCGCGCGCGAACTCCTCGGCAAGATCGACCTGATCCAAGGCATGCTGCAATTGCAGGAAGAACATATGCCGGAAGCAGAGGATAGCTTCCGGCGCGCATTCGCATCGGTTCGGGGAACCCATTCCCTGATCGAAGCCTACACCCTCGGCAATCTGGGGAACGTCGATCTGCACCGTTTTCGGTACGATGAAGCGCTGTACTGGTGTGGACTCGCACGCGACCTGGCCCGGCAGAACGGCATGGGACGCGCTCTGATCGTAGCGCTCGGAAATCTCGGCGTCGCGTTTCGCGATCTCGGCGATCTCGATCGCGCCACCAAGAATCTCGACGACGCTGTGGCAGTGGCGCAGCAGCTAAACGATCGCGTCTACCAATTGCGCCTGCTGGTTCTTCTCGGGGAGACCTGGTACCAGGCCCGCGATTTGACAAAGGCCGCCGAGTGCTATGAGAAAGCCAGGCGCCTGGGGAATCCCGATCGGGACCAGGCGTGGCTGGCCAACATTCTCGACGACCTCTCGCGAATCGCGCTCGAAAAAGGCGACCTGGCCTCCGCCTCCGATCTCAACAAGCAAGGAACCGCGCTGGCCGTGCAGGCAGGAGCGCCACGCTCCATCCTGACCCAGAAAACCCAAGCCGCCGCGATCACCGCGGCGCGGCATGAATACGCGGCGGCCGAGAACCTCTACGGCGATGCGTTGGCCGCCAGCATGCACATCGGGGATCCCGTTTCCGCCTGGAGGTGTCACGCGGCCCTGGCCTCTCTGTATCGCGAGACCGGCTCCGCTTCCAAAGCCGACCGGGAGTATCGGGCCGCCACCGCCATCATCGACGCTGAGCATGCCAAGCTGCAGCAGGACGAATCCAAGTTCTCTTTCCTTTCGCATTTGATCCAGTTCTACCGGGACTACGTCGATTTCCTGATCGATCGCGGCGATGCGGTCGGCGCGTTCCGTGTGGCGGAGTCGTGCCGCGGCCGCGTGCTGGAAGAGAAACTGAACCGGGAGAGCCGGAACGGCGCGGCCGCCGAGTCGCAATCGCTCGAACGCGAAGCGCGCACCTCGGGAGCGATCCTGCTTTCGTACTGGCTTGCACCGCGGCGTTCCCTGTTGTGGGTGATCGATTCCGCCGGCCTCCATACGTTTCAGCTCCCGCCAGAGGAAGAGATCGCTTCTCGAGTGAGCCGCCATGATGATGCCATCGTGCGCGGAGACAATCCCGTCGAGACCGGTGACGAAGCCGGCCGGTGGCTTTTCGCGAACCTCCTGCAATCGCACTATCGCGTGCCGAAGAACAGCACGGTGGTGATCGAGCCTGATGGCGTTCTGCATCAGCTCAACTTCGAGTCCCTGCCGGTGGAGGATGGCAGCCGCTACTGGATTTCGGATGCGACCATTTCCGTGGCTCCATCCCTGGCCCTGCTTCGCAGCTCCGAAAAGACACCAGAGCGCCGGCTGCTGGTTTTCGGGGATCCCGGGTTCGAGGGGACCGAGTTCCAACGCCTGCCCAACGTGAGAGTGGAGCTGGATGCGGTCGAGAAGCATTTCGCTGACAAGGCCGTCTATGTTTCCTCGGCGGCCACGCCGGCAGCGTACCGCACGGCCCACCCGGAAACCTATTCCACCCTGCATTTCGCGACGCATGCGGTGGCGAACCGGGAATCCCCGCTGGATTCGGCGATCGTGCTGGCGGGCCCTCCGGAAAGCCGCAAACTCTACGCGCGGGAGATTCTGCAACAACCGCTGACCGCGGACCTGGTCACCCTATCGGCGTGTCAGACGGCCGGCAGCCGGACCTATTACGGCGAAGGCCTGACCGGCTTTTCCTGGGCATTTCTCAGCGCCGGCGCACGCAACGTCGTGGCGGGACTATGGGAGGTTGACGACCGCGCCACCGCGCGTCTCATGGAGACCTTTTACGATGAGCTGGCCGGTGGCCGTTCGCCGGTCAGCGCGCTGCGGCAGGCGAAGCTGCACCTGCTGGCGTCCGACGGCGCATACCGCAAGCCGCGCTACTGGGCCGCTTTCGAAACCTTCACGAGAGCCCTATACCGGT
>Ga0335081_10004215_pt1 | contig 22684 bp, 17 predicted proteins | sample Lox_Sample_35_FD_206713 | JGI IMG/M metagenome (GOLD analysis project Ga0335081, IMG submission 206713) | Soil microbial communities from Loxahatchee National Wildlife Refuge, Florida, United States - Lox_Sample_3.5 | ecosystem: Environmental > Terrestrial > Soil > Wetlands | place: USA...
TATTTCAAGAAGGCGCTTACTTATCCTGATGTGCCCGATGCCGAAAGGGTCCGGAAGGCAATCGCATCCATCGAGGCAGGGCAAAAACAAAAACGGGGGCGAGCGAATTGACGGAGAAGACGAAATTCCATCGCGTAGAGACTGTAATCTTTGCAGCGGTCATCCTTCTTCTCACTGTTGGAACCTATTCGAGGAATGCGCTTTGGAATGATGCGATCAATCTCTTTACAGATTGCGTAAAGAAGTCCCCTCACAAGGCGCGGCCTTATGTCAACCTTGGCATTGCCTATTTTAGCGCAGGAATATACGATAAATCTCTTGAAGTATATCAGAAGGCGATACGAATTGACCCGAAGTTCGGAGATGCCTATTACAACCTTGGCCTTACCTACAAGCAGATGGGAGAGGTCAATAAGGCGATTGCGATGGAGAAGAAGTCGCTCGAAGTCGATCCCACGCTGTATATGGCCTATTACTCTCTCGGGATGATCTACTTTGAGAACGGTCGTTATGAAGAATCTGAAGAGGCCTTTCGAAGATTTCTCAAGATCTATCCTAATATCCCGGGGGTCCACAGTTTCTTAGCCATTGCCTGCGCCGCCCAGAAGAAGTTTGACAAAGCCGTTACGGAGTTTGAGTGGGAAGCTCGAATCAATCCTTATGATCCTCTGGTCCATTGGAATTTAGGGAAAATCTACTGGTATGAATTTCAGAACAGGCAGAAGGCGATCTATCATTTGAAGGTAGCGCTGATGTTGGACCCTTTTCTTCCTAATCGAGGAGAGACTCGTAGGCTCGTTCGCCAATTGGAAGGGGTCCCGTAATGGTCTCTTTAGGTTTCTCACCCAATTGTGAGACCACGGCCATGGGCATTATGCCCCATCAAGATATTGAGAGGGCGCTGGAAGTCGCTTTATCTCTGGACATCCCATTTTGGCCCCAACTCCCCAAAGTCAGCTACTATGAGGACATGTATGTCCAGGCTCTGGAAAACTTCCCGGGCGTGAGGATCGATCCTATCCAGCAGAAAATCTATTTCGCCCTTTCCCGTTTCTACGAAGAGCTTCCCTCTTATTTTGAAAAAGCGGATGATCCCCGCACCTTTAAATTGACAAAAGAGTTTTCCCCTGTCTACCATCGGTTTTTGGAAAGAGACCTTTCCCATTATCCCGCCATTCGGGGTCAGATGATCAGCCCGATCAGCCTCGGGTTGAAGATCGTGGACGAGGACCAGAAATCGATCATCTATCACGATGAGGTGAGAGAAGTCCTTTTTGATTTCATTCAAAAGAAAGTGAACCAACAATACCGGGAGTTGAGGGAGAAGAATCCCAATGCCTTTGTTTGGGTCGATGACCCCGGACTCGCCCTCATCTTCAATGCGTTGTCGGGGTACAACGAGTTCCAGGCGGGGACCGATCTGGATCGGTTTTTAGAAGAGTTGGAAGGGCCCAGAGGAGTCCATCTCTGTGCCAAGCCGGATTGGGACTTTCTCCTCAAATCAAAAATTGATATCCTTTCCTTCGATTCCTTTAATTGCGGAGCCATGATCGTCAACTATGCTTCCTTGAAAGATTTTGTGGACAGAGGGGGAGTGATTTCCTGGGGGATCGTGCCTACTTATACGGAACTTTTGGAGCAGGAGACGATCGATTCTCTCATCGAGAAGCTCGAAACCTTTTGGGAGGATCTGTCGAGGAAAGGGGTGGATCCAAAAAAACTGTATCGTCAATCCCTCCTGGCGCCGGCAACGTGCAATTTGCTCAACCCGGATAAAGAGAAGACCGTAGAAAAGGCATTTGAGGTGCTAAGGGATTTGTCCAAAAAAATACGAAAGAAGTATCAGTTGATGTAAGGACGTGTTCCTGCCCGTTTAAATCATTTCTTCCCGGACACGGACGACGGACACGTGACACGAATGAAATGGAGTAGACCATGAATCGCGTCGGTATCGTTGCGAAAAGGAATAAGCCGGAGGCTGCGGCCATCGTCAGCAATTTAGTGGAATGGCTGCGGCCGAAGAAGATCGAAGTGTATGTTGAGAAAGAGATGGAGGGACTCCTCAGCCCAACTCTGGCCGAGGGTAATTGGAAGTCCGTCGAAAGGGACGAAATGCCCCATCACGTCGAGATGATTATCGTCCTGGGAGGGGATGGAACCCTGCTCAGTGTCGCCCGGCAGGTATGGAATAAAAATATCCCTATTCTTGGCGTCAACTTGGGCGGACTCGGTTTCTTAACAGAGATTACCTTAGAAGAATTGAACTCCGTTTTAGAGAGGGTTCTCCGAAATGAGTTTGAGATCAACGAGAGAGAAATCTTGAAGGCAGGTGTGATCCGGAGAGGAAAGCGGATTGCAGAGTTCATCGTGCTCAACGACGCGGTGATCAACAAGGGGGCTTTAGCGCGGATTATCGATCTTGAGACCACCATCAACGGCGAATATCTATCGACGTTCAGATCCGACGGGTTGATCATATCGACGCCCACGGGTTCCACCGCGTATAACCTTTCGGCCGGGGGGCCGATTGTCTACCCGTCGCTCCATACAATCATCATTACCCCGATTTGTCCCCACACCCTGACGATACGTCCCATCATCATCCCCGACGATGTGAAGATTCGGGCATTGCTCAAGTCGCGCGACGAGGAAGTGACCCTTACGCTGGACGGCCAGCAAGGATTCACCCTGAAGTTTGAGGACGTGGTCGAAGTGGGAAAAGCCGAAGGGCGCATCCTGCTGATCAAATCTCCTTATCGGCACTATTTCGAGCTGCTGCGAGAAAAGCTCAAATGGGGAGAAAGATAAAAGCGTGTCCGTGACCGTGTCGCGCGTCCGTCAAAGCATTATAAACAACATGACCGTGTCCGTTTTCCGTGTCCGGGAAAAATCAACTTTCCCCGTTGAGAGAGGAGATGGAGTATGAAAACGGTGGAAGAATTAGACGTATTCAAGCTGTCTCATTCGTTGGCGCTTGAAATCTTCGAGTTGACAAAGTCCTTCCCCAACGGAGAGAGATTTGGACTCGTTTCGCAAATGCGAAGGGCGGCTTATTCCGTGCCCATGAATCTAATGGAGGGAGCACATCGTCTAAGTTCCAGGGAATATCGGCAATTCGTTGGGATTGATAGAGGGTCGGCAGGTGAAATGAAATACCAATTACTGCTGGTGAAAGATTTGAGGTACATCTCTGAGGACGGATATTGCAGTTTGCTTGCAAAATATGAGCGGGTTAGCCAGATGCTTACTAAATTATCCAAAACCTTGGAATGATTTTATTTACGGACACGGTCAACGGTCACGGACACGATAATGTTGCTTGAGCTTCGAATCAAGAATTTTGCCATCATCGATGAGTTGAGCTTATCCTTCTCAGAAGGGTTTAATATCCTGAGTGGCGAGACAGGAGCGGGGAAATCGATTATCCTCAACGCCGTCCACCTCCTTTTGGGAGATAAGGCCACTGAGGAATGGATTCGAAGTTCGGAAGAGGAGGCAGACGTTGAGGCGCTCTTCGACATCTCTGAAAACCCGGAGGTCAGGGAGAAGATCAGGGAAAAGGCGCCGCATCTGCAGGGTGCCGGGGAGGAAGATTCCCTCCTGGTCCGGCGGCTGATCTCCCGATCGGGTCGGGGAAAAGTTTTTATCAACGGGAATATGGCCACTCTTGGAGCCCTTTCGGAGGTTGGAGAAGAGCTTCTCACCATCTACGGGCAACATGAACATCAATCCCTTCAGCGGGTGGAGACGCACATCGATATTTTGGATGAATTCGGCGGGCTGCTTAGGCTTCGAGAAGAATTTCAAAAGCAGTACGAAGAATTGGTCTCCTTGTCGGAAGAGGTTAAAAAGATTCGGGGAGAGAAAGAGAAAAGGGCGAAGGAACGAGAACTGATGGCCTTCCAGGCGAAAGAGATTGAGGCCGCCAAGATTCAAGTCGGAGAAGAAGAGTCTTTAAAGGAAGACCGGAGCATCTTCGCCCATGCGAAGAAACTGATGGATTTTGCCGTCGCCTCCGAAGAAACGCTGTATTCGAAAGAAGGTTCGACGATCGAAAAGATTCAAAAAATTCTCAATCGAGGAAATGACATGGCGGCCATTGATCCTTCTCTTTCGCATCTCATGAAGGCCTTGGATTCTGCCCTCATTCAACTGGAGGAGATCGCCCTTGCGCTCAGGGATTATTCAAGAAGGGTGGAAGTCAACCCGGCGAGGATCGACGAGATTGAGAGCAGATTGGAGGAAATCGACCGGCTGAAGAGAAAATACGGCTCCACCGTCGAAGAGGTCCTCGCCTTTAAGCGGAAGGCGGATGAGACCTTAAAATCCTTCACCTCCGATGAAGAGAAGCTCTCCCAACTGGAAAGCCGCCTGGAGCCCCTCCGGCAAACCGTGGACAACCTGGGAAAGAAGCTATCCCAGGAAAGAAAGGGTGTGGCGCTGGAATTAAAAAAGTCCGTTGAAAAGGAGCTGAATTCCCTGGGCATGAAAAAGACCATCTTTGAGATCCGTATCGATCCATCGCCTCTATCTTTAAAAGGAGCGGATCGGGTGGAGTTTCTCATTTCTCCGAATGTCGGAGAAGAGGTGAAGCCCCTGGCGAAGATCGCATCGGGAGGCGAGCTTTCACGGATTATGTTAGCGATGAAAAGAATCCTGGCCAAAGTAGGCGGAAAGCAGGTTCTCGTTTTCGATGAAGTCGATGCCGGAATTGGAGGAGCGATGGCAGAGGTGGTCGGAAGAAAGCTCAGGGAGCTCTCGCGGCATCATCAGGTCATTTGCGTGACCCACCTTCCACAGATCGCCTGTTTTGCCGACCAGCACCACAGTGTGAGGAAAGAGGTAAAATCGGGACGGACCATTACCTTGGTGGATCGACTGGATAAGGAATCGATCGTAGACGAAATCGCCAGGATGCTCGGAGGGGTGAAGGTGACCGACAAAACCAAGGCCCATGCCAAGGAGATGATCGAAAACGCCAAAAGAACGTGACAGTGAGCCGTGATAGTGATAGTGGTCATTATTAGAATGACCATCACCAGTCACCATCACTATCATTGGGAGAATACAATGATCCGAAAGGCTAAGCTCGACGATATCAAAGAAATTCAACGGTTGATGAAGCTCTACGCCCCGCGGGGAGGGATTCTCCCCCGGTCTCTTAGCGAACTTTATGACCATCTCCGGGATTTTTCTATCTTCGCACGAAATCGCAAGGTCATAGGAACCTGTGCCCTCCACATCTGCTGGGACGACCTGGCAGAAATCCGGTCCTTGGCTGTGGAGGAAGAGGACCAGAACAAAGGCATTGGCGCGAGACTGGTGAGGTCCTGTATGAAAGAAGCAGCAGCTTTAGGAGTGAAAAAAGTTTTTGCGCTCACCTATGAACCCGAATTTTTTGAGAAGTTGGGCTTTCAGAGGGTGGATAAAGCAGCGCTGCCTCATAAAATCTGGACCGACTGTGTCAAATGTGTGAAATTTCCGGATTGCGATGAAATCGCTCTGCTCAAAGAACTGGGTTAATACTCCGACCTCATCACTCCGAACTAATTTTCTTCCCCCAAGAGGATTCTCAGGACAGTATTGGCTTGATGGTGGGCGACGATTCCTACCCTTGGCGCCATCAAGCCCACCCCTGGTTGGGCAGCCGTCTTGTGATCCCCCACGATAAAGATCTTCGGAGAGAACCGGACCGTTTTGATCTCATTATTTTCTCCGTAGCCGGCCACGCCTGAAGCGGCCACAATGCATTTGTCCGGCATCTTCTCCGATACCGTGTTGATCAGCATGGCCTTTTCATCGGCCCGGTCGAAGGCCTCTACCACCACCTCCGCTTCCTTGAAGATTTTTTCCACATTCTTTCGATCCAGTTTTTCATTATAGGTCTGAACCTGCACACAGGGGTTGATCTTTGAGAGATTCTCTCGAAGGGCTTCCACCTTGTCCATTCCGATTTGATGGATGAAGTATTGCTGGCGATTCAAATTGGATGGCTCCACCACATCGAAGTCGACCAAGATGAGCTTCCCCACTCCGATACGCGCCAATGCGATGGCAACCGCCGATCCGAGACCGCCCAATCCGGCGATGCCAACCACGGAATTTTTGATTTTCTGATGAACCCCGGGGGTATGCCTGGCCATCATGAGACATTCGAATTCTTTCGAAGAAGGAATTTCTCCTTTCTTGATGAAGACGATCTCGTCTCCTTCGTTAAGGGAGGGATCAAAGGTGGCCGGAAAGCCGTTGTAGATGACGACATCCGCGTCGGGATGGAATTGCTTCTTGAGGCTGAAAAGGGTCGTGTCTGAAGGGACAGAGGTCTCCCTTTCATTGATCTTAATTCTGATATGCTTCGGAGCTTTTTCTGTCACGAGAGTCAGATTATAGGATAGGGTGGGGATTGTCAAGGTCGGGTTTCCATTGACCCGTTCGACGGCACTAAGCCCGCCTTTGAAGGCGGGGACGGGAGCGTCCCTCAGGGTCAATCCTGAGCAAGCTTCGGTCTTCAGGCCGGAGAGTCGAAGGATTGACTTTTGATGGCGTTGGTGTTAAAAATTTCTATTCTTTTTTCTTTTGTGAATCGTGGATTTAGAAGGATGTCGATGAAGAAGTTTATCCCTCCGGGAAGGCCGACAATCGGTGAAGTCGATCTTGGAGCGTTAGAATTTAATTATGGGCAGATTAAGCGAAGAATTCCTGAGGGCGTGAAGGTCCTGGCAGTCGTCAAGGCCGATGCCTACGGTCATGGAGCCATTCCGGTCTCTCTTCGGCTGGAGAAATCAGGAGTAGACTACCTGGGTGTCGCCATCCCCGAAGAAGGGGTCGAGTTGAGAAAAGGGGGCGTGAAAGCCCCCATTCTTGTTTTAGGAGGAGTTTTCGGAAGAGAGGTCGCCCAAATTTTTCGTTTTCGTCTCACCCCCGTGATCTTCAGAAAGGACTCGCTGAAGATTCTCTCCCGGGAAGCCGACAGGCGAGGGAGGAAGCTTAAGGTTCACCTGAAGGTGGATACGGGGATGGGGAGGCTGGGTGTTCCTCTCAATCTCTGGCCGGATTTTTTAAGAGAGGTGAAACGTTTCCCGAAAATTGAAGTAGAGGGCATTCTTTCACATTTCTCCATGATGGACGAGGAAGAAGACTTTACTCACGGCCAATGGAAGGCGTTTCAAGGAGCGGTGGCCACTGCGCGGGAGCTGGGAATTTCTTCCCGGTATCTCCATATGGCCAGCAGCGCGACGCTCACGGCCTTTCCGGCGTACTCTGCCGGGTTAGTTCGGCCCGGGATCATGCTTTATGGTTCGTATCCTACTCCCGCATTTCAACCCCTTGTTCCGCTCAAGCCCGTCATGACCCTGAAGACCCGGATCCATTTTTTGAAGCGGGTTCCAGTCGGAACGAGGATTAGCTATGGAGGGACGTTTACCGCGAAGCGTGAGAGCCTTGTTGCCACCCTGCCGATTGGATATGCGGACGGCTACAGCCGCGATCTCTCGAACCAGGGCGAGGTGTTGATCCACGGGAAGAGGGCGCCTGTGGTGGGCAAGGTCTGCATGGATTTCATCATGGCGGATGTGACCGATATCCCGCGCGTTTCCGTAGGAGATGAAGTCGTGTTACTGGGAAGGCAGGGACGGGAGCAAATTACTACCGAAGAGATCGCAGAGAAAATCAACTCGGTCTCCTATGACGTGCTGTGCTCGATCGGGAAGAGGGTGCCGCGAGTCTATAAGAATTAAATCTAATGCAAGATAAAACGAACGGTTTTGTCTTCCGTAGCGTTCCGGTTTACCCGGAACGTAGAGAGCGCCCCCGATAAACGAGGGCGCTAAGAGATTTGCTGAGCGGACGAGAAGGAGTTTGCTGATGGGTGGCAAGAGGGTTCAGATATTAGGAACCGGTTCATTTCTTCCGGAGAGAATCCTTACGAATTTCGATCTGGAAAAGATATTGAACACCAACGACGAGTGGATTTACAAAAGGACCGGGATCAAGGAACGGAGGATCGCGGAGCCTAACGTCAACGCCTCGGACCTCGCCAAAGAGGCTTCGCTGCGGGCCATGGAGATGGGAGGGGTCTCGGTAGAGGATTTGGACCTCATCATCATGACCACCATGACGCCGGATACGGCCTGTCCCTCGGGAGCAAACTGGCTCGAAGCAAAATTAGGGGCGGAGAGAGCGGTCTCCTTCGATGTGACCGCTGCCTGTAGCGGGTTCGTATTCGGTCTCTCTGTCGCGGAGCAGTATCTGAAAACTGGCACTTACAAAACGGTCCTAGTTGCGTCCGTTGAGATCATGAGCCGGAGTCTTGATTGGACGGACCGGGAGAGTTGTATCCTCTGGGGAGACGGGGCCGGCGCGGTGGTGCTCCACGCCTTCGATGAGTCTGAGGGGAATCAGGCTCCCGGAAAATCCGGGAAGGAGATCAGCGAAGTCCTTTCCGTCCATATCCACACCGACGGGGCGAACGGCCAAAACCTGCTTCTTCCCGGCGGTGGGTCGAAAACGACTCCCATCTCCTATGAGAGTGTGGACAGGAAGCTCCATACGCTCAAGATGATCAAGGCCAACGAGTCGGTCCGGGTGGCAGTGAAGCGATTTGTGGAGGCCGCGGAAGAGGCGGCCGCCTTTAACGGTTTCCAGATCTCCGATGTCAAGTGGATCATTCCTCATCAAGCCAACCTCCGCATGCTCCAGCAGGTGGCCAAGCGGCTCGACATCCCCATCGAGAAAGTCTATCTCACCATCGAGAAGTACGCCAATATCTCTTCCGCAACGATTCCTATCGCCCTCGATGAGGCGGTCCGGGGCGGGTCCATTCAAAAGGGGGATCTGATCGTCCTGACCGCGTTCGGGGGAGGCCTCACTTGGGCGAGTAGCCTGATCAGGTGGTGATTCGTAATTCGTGATTGATGATTCGTGACTCGTCAATGAAACATCAAATCCTCTAATCCTTTTTTGCGATTCACGAAAGCAGATTTGACGGAAGTGGGGATGAAGACGGATACCAATGATGTGATGGACCAGGCCCTGAAGATTCTCCAAGGGAAGCCCATCGACGGCCATGAAGTCTATCTTCTTCAATCCTCCCATTTCGAGGTGGAATCGAAGGAGGGAAAGACTGAAACCCTCCAGACCTCTCAATACTCGGGAATGGCCTTCCGTATTTTGCGGCGTCGACGGATGGGCTTTTCATACGCCACTTTTTCGGGAGCTTCTCCTTCTGCCGGGCAAGATCTTTCCCGCGAGCTGGAGCGGGTGATCGGCGATGCCGTCGGGAGCGCGGAGGCAACCTCGGTAGACCCGTGTTTTGACTTCGCCCCTTCTCTCAGTGCCTCCCCGTCCCGGTTGCCCATTTTCGATGAGACACTGGAAAAGATCTCCGAGAAGGTGAAGATCGAGAAGGCGAAGTGTTTGGAAGCGTCAGTCAGATCCGTGTCTGAGAAAATCGGGAAGGTGAGGAAGGCCTCCTACGAGGAGGTGCTCTCCAGGACGACCCTGGCCAACTCCAATGGATTCCGGTTCTCTTATGACCATTCTCTTGTCTCAGTGAATGTGACCGCCGTGGCCGAGGAATCGGGCGATTCGGAGGTAGGCTGGGATTTCGATTTCAGCCATTTTTTCAACGACCTCGATGCGAAAAGCGTCGGCCGGTCAGCCGGCAGGAAGGCCTTGGAGAGGCTGGGCGGCAAGAGGATTCCTACCGGCGTCTATCCCGTGCTGATTCGCAACGACGTGGCCTCGGAATTCTTATCCTTGGTGGCCCATTCCTTTTTGGCGGAACAGGTCCAGAAGGGGAAATCTCCCTTAAAGGGAAAGCGGGGAGAAAGGTTTTTTTCTTCCCTCCTCACGATTGTTGACGACGGACTCTATTCAAAGGGGGCCTCCACCGCGCCCATCGACGGAGAAGGGAGCCTGTGCCAGCGAACCCCTTTAGTCACTCAGGGAGTAGTGGACGGGTACCTATACGACAGATATTGGGCCAATCGAGAAAACCGATCCTCCTCAGGACCGCACGTGGGGTCGACCGGGAACAGCCGGCGCTACGGCATCAAATCTCCTCCCGGGGTAGGAACCTCAAATTTTTTCATTGAGCCGGGAGATCTCGATTTACCCAACCTTATGGAAGCCCTCTTTCAGGGGGTGGTGGTAGACGAGGTGATGGGGCTCCATACCGTGGACCCGATCTCCGGGGACTTTTCTTTGGGCTGTTCAGGCGACTGGGTCGAAAAGGGGAAAAAAGCCCATCCGGTCAAATCGATCGCTATCGCAGGGAACCTTTTCGAGCTTTTTCGGAACGTGACCGGAGTTGGAGTGGACCTCAAGTTTCTTGGAGGGGTAGGGTCTCCGAGTCTCTTGTTAAAGGAAATGCTAATTAGTGGAAATTAAATAAAAATTCTAACTCTTACGGCCCCATTGTCAGAGGTCCGTAAAAAAATGTAAAAAACCTTGACAGGGAATGCTCAGTCTGGTATGTAAGAAGGGTTTTTAAAGAGCGGTTTGAACAAAACATGAATGAAACAAGGAGGTTATTTTGGATAAAGACTACTTTAACGTACTCATCTTTGGCCAAAAGACTTCCAAGACTCGTCACCTCAGAATACACAAAAAGACCTTTAAGATCGGACTCTATCTCTTAGCCTTCGGCGTCCTCTGCACCATCTTCTTCCTCTGTGACTATATTCAGGTCAGAAAGAAAACGTTCGAATTGAGTCAGTTGCGGCAGCAAACCCAGGAGCAGAAGTCCAAGATTCATTTTTTTGCGTCAAAGATCGAAGATCTGGAGAAACAGCTTTCCAAATTGAAGGACTTCGATAAGAGAATTCGTATCATCGCCAATCTGGAGAAAGGCCAGGAGGCGGCCTTGTCTATGGGACTGGGTGGCCCATCCCCCTCGGATGTCCGGGAAAAATTGATGGTAGAGAAGAACGACATGGGACTGGCTCAGCAGATGAGAACCGACATCGAGCGCCTCGAGACACAAGCAATGTCTCAGGAAGAAAGCCTTTCCGAACTCGAAAAACTCTTGCAAAGCAAGAAGGAGATGTTGGCTCACACCCCCTCGATCTGGCCGGTGCATGGATGGGTGACTTCCGGCTTCGGCTTTCGAACCAACCCCTTTACGGGGCTGACCCAGATGCATGAAGGTCTCGATATTGCGAACCGGGTTGGGACCCCGGTCATTGCTTCGGCAGATGGGATCGTTTCAGACACAGGAAAGGATTCCGCCTACGGGAATTTCATCGTGATCTCTCATGGGTTCGGGATAAACAGCCGCTTCCTTCACCTCAGCAAAATTTTTGTAAGAGCGGGGCAAAGGGTGAAACGGGGGGATAAGATTGCCGAGGTCGGGACAACGGGCATGACCACAGGCCCTCATCTTCATTACGAAGTGAGGGTCAACGGCATTCCGGTCAATCCGTTGAGATACATTGTGAATTAACCTACTCGATCGGATAAACCTCGATAGCCGACTTACTACCTCTCTCTCTTTAGAAAAGACTCCCCGATGCGCCGAAACTTCTCCTGCTTTGCTCGAGATTCTCTCCCTCGACCTGCCCTCCTTTTCTCCAGGCCCCACGAGGCCATGTGTCATATGTTTCCAATTTGAGGATTGCAACCCTTTCTATTCCGTTATATAATTCGTTGATATAAAAGAAGAAGTCACAGGAGAAAGGTTTTTTTATGATTGGTTCGCTGATCAAGAAGATCGTGGGAAGCAAGAATGAGAGAGAATTGAAAAGGATCCGGCCCCTCGTCGAAAGGATCAATCAGCTGGAGCCTGAAATCAGCCCGCTCAGCGATGACCGACTTCGGGGCAAAACATCGGAGTTTAAGGAGCGCGTTGGCCGGGGCGAGCCGTTGGAGGAGATCCTCCCCGAGGCGTTTGCCGTTGTTCGCGAGGCCGCGAAGCGGACCCTTGGCGAAAGACATTATGATGTCCAATTGATCGGAGGGATCGTTCTTCACGGAGGCAAAATCGCCGAGATGGCGACAGGTGAAGGAAAGACTCTGGTCTCCACCTTGCCCGCTTATGTGAACGCCCTTGAGGGAAAAGGCGTCCACATCATTACCGTCAACGATTATCTGGCAAAGAGGGATAGTGAATGGATGGGAGTGATCTACCGGTTCCTGGGTCTTTCCGTGGGCGTGATCCTTCACGAGCTCAACGACCGGGAGCGTCAGGAGGCGTACGGCTGCGATATCACCTACGGGACGAACAACGAATTCGGTTTTGATTACCTCCGGGACAACATGAAGTTTAGGCTCGAAGATTACGTCCAGAGGGACCTGAACTACGCCATTGTCGACGAGGTGGACAGCATCCTGATTGACGAGGCCAGGACCCCGCTCATTATCTCCGGTCCCGCGGAAGAATCGACGGATAAATACTATAAGATCAACCGAATCATCCCCTCTCTGAAGCGGGAGGCCGATTATCAGCTGGAGGAGAAAAGCCACACCGCCTTCTTGACCGAAGAGGGGGTGGCCCACGTGGAGAAGTTGCTCCATGTCGAAAACCTCTACGACCCGAGGAACATCGAGACCCTTCACCATGTGAACCAGGGCTTGAGGGCCCACACCCTTTTTAGGCGAGACGTGGACTATGTAGTCAAAGAGGGCGAAGTGATCATCGTCGACGAGTTTACAGGAAGGCTCATGCCGGGCAGGCGCTGGAGCGATGGTCTCCATCAGGCGGTGGAGGCCAAGGAGAATGTCCGGATCGAAAACGAAAACCAGACGCTGGCCACCGTCACCTTTCAAAATTATTTTCGGATGTACAAAAAGCTGGCCGGCATGACGGGTACCGCTGACACGGAGGCTGCGGAGTTCCGTAAGATCTACAACCTGGACGTAGTGGTGATTCCCACCAATATGCCCCTGATCCGAACCAATTACGCGGATGTCATCTACAAAACCGAGGATGAGAAGTTTCGTGCCGTCGTCCGGGAGATCAAGGAGCTCTACCAGGCCGGCCATCCGGTCCTGGTGGGAACGATATCGATTGAGAAGTCCGAGCGATTGAGCCAGCTTCTGAAGAAACAGGGCGTCCCGCACGATGTCCTCAACGCCAAACATCACGAGCGCGAAGCCGAGATCATCGCACAAGCCGGAAGAGTAGGGGCCGTGACCATCTCGACCAACATGGCCGGAAGAGGAACAGACATCCTGCTGGGAGGAAATCCCAAATTCCTGTCCAAGACCCTGGTGAAAGACGAGGCCACGGAAGAGACTTTGAAGAAGGCCTATGAAAAGGCGCTGGCCGTCGTCAAAGACGAGAAGGAAAAGGTCATCCAGGTGGGAGGCCTGCACGTTCTGGGGACCGAGCGGCACGAAGCGAGGCGCATCGATAATCAATTGAGAGGAAGGTCCGGCCGGCAGGGCGATCCGGGCTCTTCCCGATTCTATCTCTCCCTGGAGGACGACCTCTTGAGGATTTTCGGCTCCGAGAGGATTTCCAAGATCATGGACCGGCTCGGCATCGAAGAGGACCAGCCCATCGAGCATCGACTGGTCACCCGGGCCATCGAAGGCGCTCAGAGGAAAGTGGAGGCCCACAATTTTGAAATACGGAAGCAGTTGCTGGAATACGATAACGTCATGAACAAACAGAGAGAGGTGATCTATTCCCAGCGGAGAGAGGTTCTTGGCAGCGAAGACCTGAAAGAGACGGTCATGGAGATGATCGAGGAGGAAAGCGAAGGCCTCGTCGATTTTCATACGGACGAGAAGGAACATCCCGAGGAATGGGACCTGAAGCCGCTTCAGGACGCCTTTTATGAGGAGTTCTCGTTCAAGTGGACTCCTCCGTCGGCGGACGGCATCGGGAGAGACCGTTTAATCGAGGCCATTACTGAGAAAGCGAAAGAGACGTACCAGAAGAAGGAGGAGGAGTTCGGAGCCCCCACGCTTCGATACTTGGAGAAGGTGATCATGCTCCAGTCGATTGATTTTCACTGGAAGGACCACCTTCTTGCCGTCGACCAGCTGAAGGAAGGGATCGGATTAAGAGGCTACGGCCAGAGGGATCCTCTGATCGAATATCAGAAGGAAGCTTATCAGATGTTCCTTGAGATGCTCGACAGGATCAAAAAGGATACGCTTCAAAAACTCTTTGCCGTTCAGATGGCCAAGGAAGACCGTGCCGTGGAAGACGTGAAGCTGGAGCGAAAGCAGACCTTTGTCCTGAGCCGGGGAGAAACAGCGGCCCAGGGCGGCGGAAAAACCGAGAACGGAAAGGGCGTGACCGTCCGGCGCGAAGGAAAGAAGGTCGGGCGGAATGATCCCTGTCCGTGCGGGAGCGGAAAGAAGTACAAGCGCTGCTGCCTGCCGAAAGAAGAACAGGCAAGAGCCTGACCCCTCACCAACCCCGCTCCCTTCGGGGGAGAGGGATAGGATGAGGGAAATATCAAATTCCAAAGTTCCAATGTCAAAGGAATGACAAATGATCCAATGTTAAAACGCCTTCACTTTCCTGAATTTTGTTAATTGAGCTTTGGATTTCATTTGAACGTTGAACTTTGGCATTTGACATTAGATCACCCATCCATTCATTCGGTGGATAACAAGAACAACAGCGGGACAATAGATGAAATCGCTCGATTTTAAGGTGAAGGGTTTTCTTTTTTCGGGGATTTCTGCGGGGATCAAGAAAGATGGAAAGAGAGATCTGGGCCTGATCTACTCCGAGGTCCCCGCTCAGGTGGCCGGGCTCTTCACCACGAACGCCATGAAGGCTGCTCCCGTGCAATTGGACCGGGAGCGCGTCAAGAGAGGTCTCTGCCAGGCGATCGTTGTGAACAGCGGAAACGCGAATGCCTGTACGGGGAGTCAGGGGTTAAGAGATGCGAAAAGAGTTTCGTCCCTTGTCGGGAGGCGGTTGAAGATCGATGAGCGGCTGGTGTTTCCTTCTTCTACGGGTGTGATCGGAAGTCCGCTTCCGATGAAGAAGATTGAGGAAGGAATTCCGAGATTGGTCGATCAGCTTTCTTCAGAGGGCTGGATGAAGACCGTGGAAGCCATGATGACCACGGACACCTTTCCCAAGGTCGAGGTGGCTGCTTGTCGCATCCAGGGAAAACAGGTCAAGTTATGCGGGATGGTCAAGGGCGCAGGAATGATTCGGCCCGACCTGGCAACGATGCTCTCCTTCCTCGTCACGGATGCCCGCATCAAAGCCCCGCTGCTTCAACAGATGTTGGAGAAGGCCGCTGAGGCATCGTACAACCGGATCACCGTTGACGGGGAGACGAGCACCAACGACACGGTCTTGCTCTTGGCCAACGGAAAGGCGGGTCATCCGTATTTAAGCCGTACGGACCGCGAGGCCGAGGCGTTTCAAACAATGCTTTCAGTAGTTTGCCGGAGCTTAGCCGAGGGTGTGGTAAAAGACGGAGAGGGTGCGACCAAATTGGTTGAAATCCTCGTCCGGGGAGCACGAAACATCGAGGAGGCAAAACGGGCAGCCTATGCGGTCGCCCATTCTCCACTGGTCAAAACCGCTTTCTTCGGGGAGGATGCCAACTGGGGAAGGATTCTCTGCGCCCTGGGCTATTGCGGCGTGCACATCGATCCGAAAAAGATCGATCTCTTTTTCGACAACGCCCCGATCGTAAGAAAAGGTGTGGGGGTTGGTCCTCGATTAGAAGGAAAAGCCGGTCAGATCCTCAAGAAGAAATCCTTCAAGGTGACTGCCGATCTCCATCAGGGAAAAAGCCAGTTTTCAGTCCTCACCACAGACCTTTCCTTAGGCTACGTAAAAATCAACGCCTCCTATCGGTCATAAAAATCAGATGAGGAGTTCTTCTTCTCGTCATTCCGGACTTGATCCGGAATCCAGTCCTATTGTGGGCTTGAGGTAGAAGATATAAGGAAATGGGGGGCTGTTACGTTGAGCCTTCTTTCTTATCTCCCTTCTGTCTGTGTCTTTTCCATTCCGCATTCCGCAGTGTCTCCTCATCTGGTTCTGTGTCTCCTTATCTCCGTTCATAACCCCTTTTCGTCCCCCCGTTAGGTTAAGGGGTGTATAGACCGGGGACAGGGGTTATATCCCCGCATCTCCGTGTCCTCGCGTCTGGATTACCGTAGGTTCATTTTTGGCCAATTTCTGACCAGAGCAATTGCTTCGAATAGACAGAATTAGGTCTCCGCCATAAGAATTGATGCACACCTTATGTTTTCTTTCAGGGGGTTACGCTATGCGCTGTGCCCTGTGCCCTCTGCCTCCCTTGTGGCACAAAAAATGCTTATCATATTTGTTTTCAACACCAACACCATCACCATTCACTTCTGGTTTAATGGGGGCCTGAATGATTAAAGTAAAGTGCACTCAGTGTGGCCGGACTCTGCCTGTAAAGGAGACTTCCAAAACGGATGACCGCATTCTATGTGCGGATTGTTATGAAAAGCTGACCTCGACGCAGGAGACGGTTGCCTCCGAATTCAGATATCTGGCTGATCCAACTGTCTGTGGCAGATGTGGGTTTGACAACGGTTCGAGTCCTCTACCGAGCCTGGCCAACTTGCCAATGTGTCAGCGATCTACTGACTACTTGCGAAATCGTCCTTTTCCTTCATGGATTAAAATCTCTTTTGCCGGATTGATTATCTTCGTTGTGCTGGCTGCTGTTTGGAACATGCGTTTCTTTCTGGCTTGGAGAGATACCAAAGTGGCCTTTCAGTTAATGGGACAGGATATGGGACAGGCAGCAGATCGGATGAGAGGCGCGCGAAGCCGGGTTCCGGAAAGCTCTGACCTTCAAACATTATCCTCTTTCTTTGATGGTATCGTCTATTTACAACAAGACAGGCCTAAGGAAGCCTTGGCCAGTTTCCGAGAGTGCAAGCACAAGCTGCCAGATACTTTCGGCGTCGACATCCTAATCTTACGGGCGAGCGCTGGAGTGGCTTTCGACGCGAAGGACTATGACGGATTTGTTGTGGTCGCGAAGGAGATGAGCGTCAAAAAACCCGATGACCACTCCAGTTTTGCGATGCTCGCCTCGGCGTACGCCTGCAAATATGCTGTCACAAGCGATATGGCCTTCTGCGAACAGGCCATGGCCGCACTCGAGCGTGCGAGGACCATGAGTGGAGGCGATCCGTCCTTTAGAGAATACGAACAGAGGATCTTACATCGTTTAAATACCCGAGAGATCTTGAGTCCCAAAGAGTTTCACAGGAGATTTCCAAACGGCTGGCAGCAAGAAAAGGAGTAATGGTCATGATCATCCCCGGATTCTTGATTTCGATCGCAACATTCCCTGGAGTCATCGTGCACGAGTTTGCCCATATGCTCTTCTGCAAGCTAAGGGGTGTGGCCGTGCTGGACGTCTGTTTTTTCCGATTCGGAAATCCAGCAGGGTATGTCGTTCACGAGGAAACCAGCGATTTCACCACGGCCTTCCTCGTATCCGTGGGGCCGTTCCTGATTAATTCGTTGCTCTGCATCTTCATCTGCTTTCCTGCCTTCATTCCTCTAAAAGTGTTTGGGCTCAAGCAACCTTTATCGTACGCCCTGTTGTGGCTGGGGGTCTCGATTGGAATGAATGCTTTCCCGTCTACGCAGGATGCAAGGGGTTTGTTTCATTATGCCAAGAAGGCTGTGTCGAGCCTTAGCCCCCTTGCGATTCTAAGCTTTCCTATCGTAGTGGCGATCTACATTGTTAATATCCTTTCGTTCTTCCGTGTAGATTATCTGTACGGGATCGGGATCGGCTTGGGACTTCCCTCCCTTATCTTCCGCTAGAAGATCAAGACGCGGAGATGGGATGACGCAGAGATGGGGAGATAAGGAGACGAGGAGATGGCCTCTGGGACCAGGTCTTGCAATCACACATTTCATAAAACAAGTCAAACGACACGGGGAGGTAGTTGAAAATTGACACTTTCCCCCGTGCTCACAAATGGCAACGATTCGGGGCGCGGGCTCGCAGGATTATCCCTTCGATTTCTTGCCTCTTCTGTCCCACTTTCCTCCGCGGCTTTGATAATCCCGATTTTCTATGATCGTCTGATCGACAATCTCTCCACAAATTAAGCACCGCCACGTAAAGAAGGGACCAGTTGAAGCGAAAAGCTTCTCATGAATCATCATCCCGTTACATCGATCGCATTTCACATTAAGCTCCCATAAATTCTCCCCGTGAGATCGTGGGGATCGGAATTATGAAGGTGATATATTATAACCTATTTTCCTTTTCAGGGGTACTAATACTAGTGCGGATTTCGGGATGCGCATTGCGGAATTGAAAAAAAAGACACCAAGACGCGGAGATGGGGAGATGGGGAGACATTGCGGGATTTGGATTACGGAATTCAAAAGTAAACACCGCAAAGACCATACGCCACAGGTAGGCATCCCGCCTGTGCTAAAGCTACCGCGGGCAGGCAAAGCTTAAAAGAAAGATTGTAGTCCCTGACTGAAAAATTCAGTCAACTTCTGAAGGCTCAGTGTCAAGACAACCATTCTCGCATCTTCACCTCCAAATCTATACACTAATTCAATTCTGGAAGATACAGGTTTCTGCAAAAGCTTGAAGACAGGCGATCTTGGTGAAAAAATGCTCTTGTCACGGAGTGGTATAAAATGGACAGCAAGTGGACCAATTCGTCTCGGTATCACGGCCATCCAGCTTAAACCGGACCCGCACGCTCCAGAAATATCTGGTAAGTGGGATCAAAGGACTCTCAATTTTATGTGAAGCGTTTTCTAACTGCGTTCGACTATAAATCATATCCTCATTGAGAGGATCTTCGGCTCTCCAGATCTTCAAATCATAAGTCACTTCGCAGATTCTACTCAAATCTCCGCTTTTATCCGCCTTGATGTCTTTTGCTGCGGGGAAGGATTTCCACTGTAAGGTCGGTTTGATTGAATCGACTTGTACGAATCGAGTCCCCTTCCACATGTCGTACAGGATTGGACCGCTATCTGGAGGAGTCATGCTGCGCATCCCTCCCTCCACGCCGCCGGATATGCCACTTACTGCCCCGCCAACCGCTGCCCCGCCTGCGGCAAAGTATGGAAGAAGAACGATGCCGACACCACTGGTCCCTACTGTCACACACCCGCCAATCGCAACCCCTACTAAACCCCCGATCATTGCGCCCGTCCCTGTATCGGTAGTTAAAGCTTTGGTGAAGTCTTTCGCAACTCGTAATCCCTTCCCCTTGATGCGAGAAGTATCAAACTCAGGTCCATCGGCTGAACAGACCCACGTCTGTTGGTAGGGTTGCTGCGGCATGTGTGCGCAGCCAAATTGCCCGATGAGCAACGAGACGAAAAACAAGATCCTCATTGGGTAATGCGTTGTCGCTTTCATCGTTCCGCCCCCATCACCGGGGAGTGTTTTATCATCACTTTCTATTGATCAGGGAAGATGGCATTGGCCTTAGGTGTTCAATATACATCAAAAACCATGCCAAATAATAGAGGCGATGATAATATCAAAAAATCTGTTGTATTTATTAGAGAAGTCTATTGGACTAATTTAGAATAAACGGTGGGATGTGAATCGTGTTGCGCAGGTTGGAGGATAAGGTGGGAGCAAATTGCCCAATGAAGGGTGCGGTGGAGACAACACAGACTTGGGGGACGTTCATGCAGAGCGCGTACGGCGCCGGTCGCGGGTTGAACCAATTCAATCGCCGAATTCGGCACGCGGAATATTGAGGTAGGGACATAAGAAGATGGAAGGTTTCCAATAAATCCCGGAGCTTGTGTTCCGGCTGTGCGGATTATATGATTAATAGAATAGTCTGGCGCTTGCTAAGGAGAATTTCTATGGGCTATGGGTATCGAGGTAAGATCCTTCATGTCGATTTGAACAATCGAAAGATCGAGATGGAAGAGAAAGACGACACTTTCTACCGAACTTATCTGGGTGGACGAGGGATTGGGTACCACTACCTCATCAAAGAGGTGTCACCTCGGATCGACCCCTTATCACCCGATAATCTTCTGACTCTTGCCACCGGCGTGATGACTGGCTCACCTATCGCAGCCTCCTGTCGTTTTGCCGCCGTTGGGAAATCGCCCCTTACAGGGACAGCGGCTGAATCAGAGGCAGCAGGTTTTTTCGGTCCGGAGTTGAAGATGGCAGGCTTTGACGCCATTGTGTTTCGGGGAAGAGCAGACAAACCCGTCTATCTCTCGATCACCGAAGGAAAGGCCGAGATCAAGGACGCTTCTCATCTGGCAGGCCAGGGAGCCCGCGAGGTTGAAGATACGATCCGCCAGGAGATGGGAAGCGATAGGATTCGGGTTGCCCAGACGGGCCTTGCCGGAATGAATCTCGTTCGTTTTGCCAATATCACAAATAATCTTGGCCATTTCAACGGTCGAGATGGATTTGGAGCCTTGATGGGTTCAAAAAATGTCCGAGCGGTCGCAGCCTTAGGAGGAGAAAAGATCGAATTTTTTGATCAAGAGTTTTTGCGCAAGACTGCCCAGGACTATGCCCGAACCTTCAAAGATAATCCCCAAGGGAAAACCCTCTTTGTTTATGGGACGACGATCTTTTGCGAAATTTTGTCCGAGGCGGGTGCCTTACCCATTAACAACTTCAGACGGACCAAACTCGATGATTCCAAGCCCGTGAGCGGCGATACCTATAACGAGCTTCTTCTGAAAAAGAGAAAAGGATGTTACGCCTGTCCCATCCGATGCAAGCGCGGCATTGCTCTCGACCATCCGAAATATGGTGTGGATTCCCGCTACGGGGGGCCCGAATATGAGACGATCGCCGCTCTCGGAACCAATCTTAATATTCTGGACCTTAAAGCCATTGCCAAGGCCAATGAGATCTGCAATCGATACTGTATGGATACTATTTCTGCGGGAGTGGTCATCGCCTTCGCTTGCGAATGTTTTGAAAAAGGGGTGATCACCAAGGCGGACACGGATGGACTGGAGCTTCGCTTCGGGGATTCGGATCTGGTCATTCAATTGTTGGAGAGGATTGCGAAGCGGGAGGGCTTCGGCGATCTTTTGGCAGAGGGGGTGACACGACTCGCACACCGATGGAAGGTTTCAGACCAGCCCTATCACCTTGCGGTCAAGGGCCTCGAGTTGCCCATGCACGATCCTCGTGTCAAGGTAGGAGTCGGCATAGGTTATGCTACCTGCCCCTACGGGCCTGACCATATGAATGCCGCCCACGATACTTTATTTTTTGACGAAAAATTCTATTCCTTTCAATCCGTCAAACCATTGGGAATTTACAAGGCAATGCATCCGACACAAATCACCGATGAAAAGGTGAGGGCTTACGTATTGCTTGATCATCTCTGGAAGATGATGGATGGACTGGGGCTCTGCGTTTTTGGGTTTGCACCGCGCGGCGTGATGTCTCTGGATCTGATGATCCAGTGCTTGAATGCGGTCACAGGTTGGAACACTAATCTTTTTGAGTTAATGAAGGCCGCTGAACGGGGCACGGTGATAGCCAGGGCCTTTAACAGTCTCGAAGGTTTCACGATGAAAGACGATCAATTGCCCCGACGGCTCTTCGATCCAAAACCCGACGGGCCGAATGCCGGCAAGAGGATTTTCACGGAAGCGGAATTTCAGAAAGCGATTGAGATGCTCTATGACGTGATTGGCTGCGATCCCGAGACAGGCCGCCCCAGCCGCGGCAAGTTGATCGAACTCGGTTTGGAATGGGTGGAAGAATTGTTAAGAGAAAGGCAGGGCTTGTTGCATGAATCATCTAAGGGCATAACTCCGTAAGTCATTGAGTAATTAGGTCAATCGATAATCAGGGTCTGGGAGAACTCCGAAGACAACTTAGAAATTAAAATGTTAACCTTGAGGAAGAAGATCGCCGAAGCCTTGGAAGAAGAATCTTTTGACTTGCGGGAGATTTCGCGATTGTTTGGGATCAAAGAAAAAGAAGCTCTTGATCATCTCATGCATATTGAAAAGTCAGTGCGTCAAAGAAGCTTTAATGTGGAGCCAGCCTCGTGCCAACAATGTGGTTTTTCTTTCAAAAAGCGAACTCGCCTGAGCACTCCAGGCCGCTGTCCCGTTTGTAAAAGCGAACATATCTCTCCGCCCCGATTTAAGATTGACAATGTGTAATGCGGGTTACCGAGGGCAATAGTGTTTTCCGGTAATCATCGGGACAATCATCATAAGGGTACTCACGATATCCATAACCGCCATAGTACCCCGTACAGCCCGTCAATATAAACCCAACGAGTAGCGTTCTCGCCCAGCGAGCCATCTTCCTCTTATTCACCCATATCCCACTCCCTTAAAATAAAATCTAATCATTGGATCCCCGGGCTTCAAGATCAAGAGAAGCCTATTGCGGAATGCGCCCTCCTACGCCGATAGGCTACGGAGGGCAGGGATTTCGGATTCCGGACTTAACAAAAAAAACGAATGAACGAGTCACTGGGTTATTGAGTAATCAAGCGTTCTGACCAGAATTTGGATTGACGGACAGTATCAAGATAACCCTTCCTGCAGTTTCGCCTGCTACTCTCCGCTCCCGACAGATCAACTTTTCTAAGCTTTTTTTCAGCCTACTTTCTATGCTCCTCCTCCCCTCTTCCAGATTTTCCTTGAGACTTTTGTAGTTGTCTTTGTTGCTGCATATATTGCTGATGTTTCTGAACCTCGGGCCTCTGTTGATATTCCTTTTGTCTCTGTTGTCTTAACACCTGCGTGTGTGCT
>Ga0335081_10004216_pt1 | contig 22682 bp, 15 predicted proteins | sample Lox_Sample_35_FD_206713 | JGI IMG/M metagenome (GOLD analysis project Ga0335081, IMG submission 206713) | Soil microbial communities from Loxahatchee National Wildlife Refuge, Florida, United States - Lox_Sample_3.5 | ecosystem: Environmental > Terrestrial > Soil > Wetlands | place: USA...
TCAACAAAACTGTAGCCGCAAGCTTTAGCCTGCGCGGGAAGGCGCAGCCATACGCAGAGTCTGACCAGACGCTGCAGTCGTTTGCGGCTACGACAAGAAACGTATCGCTCGGCAAGTTCCTACCGCAGAGGAAAAAAGCGCGACCGAAAGTTGTTCACCGAGTCGTGAACGCAAGCAACGGGTACGTTCTTGTTGCTTTTTTCTTATCGGTCGCGCTCTAGCATCAGTATTGCTGCAAGTACTATACCTGATTTCAGCCAGAAATACAAAACGCAGAAGTAGGGCAAAGACGGACGGGATGCCTTTCAATTGGCCTCTCACGGACTACAGCACGCCGCGTCCTCAATCGAAACCGAATCGATATACCACCCTCCGCCAACGGCCCCGGACGTGACGCTGCCCTGAATTTCAAAATCGGAAGCGGTGCTACCAGCCTTATCGAAGATGTACCACGTGCCGGCGGAGCTAGTGCCACCCCAATTGACGATCCGGAAGGTGACAACGGTGCCAGCGGCGACACTTTGTAGGGCGGAAATTGAAGCGAGGGAGATCGAATCGAGGGACGCTCCGCTGGAGGAAGTGGACGAGTACGAAACCGTGGCGATGTCATGGAACGAATCTGCCGATCCGACCTGGTATTGCAGCAGACCATTGGACGGGCCGGTGCCGGAACGACGATAATCGAATTTGCTGATACTGCCAAACGACACGGTTGAACCGGGACTCGCCTGGATGGTGAACGTGGCAAAGTGGTTGTTCGTGATAGCAGCGTCAGCACTCCCATCGGTCCAGCCGTTTCCGCCCCAAGCGCGTGCGGCCGCGGTCCCGCCCGTGCCGACACCTGACCCGCGCATCAATCCTCCCACGATAACATTCGCGGCACTGGTGGTGGCTCCGAAAGGTGATGGCCCATAACCTGAGAGGCCACTCGTATCCCAGCCGGCCAGCGCACCCGAAAATGACGAGCTTTCATCCACTCCGAGTCCCCCGGGAATGGTGCCCGTGCCGCAACGCCAACGCAATTGAACGTTCTGGCCGGCCGCCGCGGCCGGGAGGTTCACCGTGGTGGCGATAAACCCGCTAGAGTTGCCACTCCAAGCCCGCCGCCCAGCCAGCGGGTTGCTGTAGTCGCCGCTCAGCGTGGCATTGTATCCGCCACTGACGAACGACCCAGCGGCATCTAAGATGTCTTGGAAAGAGCCACCACCGATCTTGATTTCCAAGACGCCACCGTTATAGCCCACATTCGGGTCATTTGTGTTGGCGAGAAAGCTATAATGTTGCTCGAATCTCAGTTGTGCCGTTATGCCGCTGATGAAGAACGAGGGGGAAACCAATTCATTGACTCCCACATCCTCGGAGTCGGGGGAAAATGCTGCGTTAGGAGAGCTGTCTGCTTGCGCAGAGGAGGTTACCCAGTTCGATTCTGCGCCGGAGGTCGAAGTTGCCCAGTCGACTAGCAGGTTGGGCGGGAGCGCATCATCGAAATCTTCATCAAGCGGGACGTTGATTTGTCCAAGCGTGAACGCATAGGTGATGGAACCAAGATCCGTCAGACTGTCCTGAAGTTGCAGAGTCGCTGTTAGGCTTCCGCCACAATTGCCGTTGGCAACGAAGGAGAAGGACCGGGAAACCGCTACGCCACCGGCGGTGACGCTCCCATAGTTTTGGGCCCCACTTGGCGAACTGACGCCGCCTGTCGACAAGAGGGTGGCGACCAGATTGCTGGTGTCCACGCTGCCCACATTCTCCAGGGAGAAACTGATTGTCACACTCTCGCCCGGATCGAGAATCCCATTGGCAGGGACGCATCCCTCCGCGGTAATAGTAGTTCCGTTCGGTACGATATCCGGGACCTCACCCAACCGATGGATTCTGAATCGCACAAATTCAGATGGAGCGGAGGCTGGCGTCCTGACGGTCAAAAGATCCCTAACCAGGTCAATTTGGGTTGCGCTAAGCACTTCCGGAGTCACCGAGCTCCAGGAGGACAGGTTCGTAGATACTTCATAATTGAACGAAATCCCATTAGCGTAATGATTCTTGTAGTGGGTGATATAAAGATAATTAGTTCCATCAACGGTTTGCATCGTCAGGTTCTCGATCGCATTTTGGTCCGGAGTAAGCGGATCGTCTCCCAACGCGTATTCCAACAGATTGGGCAAACCGTCGCCGTCGGGATCGGCATTGGCACCCGATATGGAAACCACGTTGAGTTCACCCGTCGGGAAATGAGTGCCCTCCCACGCCGCAAAACCATCGACTCCCAGGAAAACCATGTCGGCGAAGTCCGGATTGTCAATGAATGGATTTCGGTTGTGCTGATAGTTTGTGGCAATCATGCTGTTGCGACCCCGCTCCCAGTCAGTGGGCGGGAAACGACGGTTCCAATCCAGTAAGGTCGAGAGCTTCGCAAAAGTCAGCGCGCCGGCATTGGGCGAATCGGCCAACTGTAAATTTGAATCTCCGTCCGTCCCGTCATAACGGGTCGCCATGTACAAACAGGCTCGTGCCACAAACCCTTTGTCGGCGTCGCGAGGCTCCCAAGAGTCACCGTCATACGAACTGCTCGGAGCATTTGCTGGGTGGTTAATCGGAGCGGTGGAAACGTCGTAGTACTTGTTATTGCGGCTGCTGTTAACGCTTTGACTACAGGCTCGCAGGTTGAACAGGTCGGAATGCTGGGTTCCGCTATCAGTGCCGTAGGATTCTGGCCACATATGTTCTCGGTTCCAATCTGGCCAGGTGCTGGCGGGAACTGAATAGCCCGAATAGATCAGAATGACGTTGACTGAGTTTGTCGGGTCTTGATCAAGTACCACCAACGCGTCGTGTGTGTCAAAGCTCGAGGAAGAGTAAGGTATGACCGTTTGACCCTTAATGATATCATGCAACGCCGATTTGAGAGTCGCTCCTGTGAGATTGGAGGCCGCGGCATAGAAACTGGACGGGGGAAGCTCTTGGCCGAAAACGCAGATTGCGTTGACAGCCAGAATGCCCGACAACAACCAGCCCCGCAAACATCCCCTGATCCTCATGGTTTATCCCTGCCAACTGTCCTGTGTCCCGTGCAAATCCCGCGGGGCTGAAAAAGGCCTTCCTGTCTAATTCCCGACTGCGCTATCAACTGCCGAAGTGCCCATATAATAAGCAATTACGTGTCCAAAGTCAAGAATGGAGGAGCCATTGGCACGAGCTGGCAGCTCCCACCAGCCGGGGCAATTCCTGATCAGCTAGACCAGGCGAGACCCACTGCAGCATCAAGGCTTGCGTCGAGGACCGCGTGCGCGCTTGGCTAGGCGCTCCGTCTTGCGCTTGCGTAGGCGACGTTCTATTTTTCCCGCGACCACGTCGAGCGCGCTAATGACGTCGGCGCGGGATTCCTCGGCGCTGAGGTCGGCGCCGGGAATCTCCAACAACACCCTCACGGTGTACTGGCGCGCCGAATGATGTGCACTGACCTTGCGCAGACGCACCCGGGCGCGTACGGCGCGCGGCGCCAGTTGCTCCACGTGGCCGATTTTTTCATCGACGGCATCCCGGATGGTTTCTGTAAGAGTTACGCCGTCGGCTTGGATAAGGATATCCATGAATTCACTCCTTGCTAGTAACTGAACTTTCCCAGTTGCACTTTACCACGGAATACCCAGTACACAACTGACGTATACGCCAGCACGAAAGGCATTCCGATCGCGGCGATGATCGCCATGATCCGGAGGGTTTTGCCGGAAGATGCGGCATTGTAAACAGTTAAACTCCAGTTTGGATTAAGGGACGAATGGATCAAATTCGGGAATAACGCCACGCCAAACAAGAATGTGAGTGCGGCAATCGTAACACACGAGGACAAGAACGCATAGCCAGGCCGGCCAAGAAAGATGGCTCGGGGAATGTTGGCAATGGCCAAAACATTGAGCACGACGACCAGCCAAGCCCATGGATGAATCCGGAAGTTTGCCGTCGATAGCGGCACTTCTGCCAACGTGTAGATGGTCGTAAAGAGATAGAACACCAAGAATATGCCAAATGTCCTCCACATCCAAACGCGAATCCGTTGCTGCAGTTCGCCTTCGGTCTTTAAGTAAAGATAGATCGAACCGTGCATGGCGAAGGTCGAGACGGCCAGGAGACCGACCAGCAAAGCGTAGGGGTGAAGCAGACTCCAGAACGTTCCCTGATATTCCATATCGGCGCCGATCGGCATGCCCCGCATGGCATTCCCCACGGCCAGACCGAATAAGAAGGTTGCCATGGCGCTGGCAAGCCCGAACGATACATCCCAGAACATACGCCAGAACCTTGCGTCAAGTTTGCTGCGGAATTCCATCGATACCGCCCGAAAGATCAAGGCAAACAACAACACCATAAAAGGCGTGTAGAAACCGGAGAATACCGTTGCATACGCTTGTGGAAAAGCAGCAAACAGCGCGCCACCAAACGTGACCAACCAGACTTCGTTGCCGTCCCAAAGGGGCCCGATCGAATTCATCAAGATCCTCCTGTCCTCGTCCGTTTTCACCGCGAGATGAAGAATGCCGACGCCCAGGTCGAAACCGTCCAGGATGGCGTAACCCGTCAATAATACGCCGAGCAAAACAAACCAGAGAACATTCAAACCCACGGCGGCCACTCCTTGGTTTTCTGATCTTGGGCCTCGGCCTCCGTCAACGAGGCTCCCCCCGTGCCGGCCCGCTGGCCTGCAACGTCCAAGAATGCGCGGGGCGTCGTCGTGGAGGGAACCACTTCGACTTCTTCCGGGCCTTGCTGGATCTTGCTGTCGAGCACGAATAGCCACACAGCGAATAGCATCGCGTAAATCAAGAGGAACATGAGGATTGAACCAAGCACCTGCCCGGCCACAACCGCCTTCGACAAGCCCTCACTGGTGCGCAGCAAGCCGTACACGACCCACGGTTGCCGGCCCACTTCGGCGAGCACCCAACCCAGTTCATTGGCGGCAAAAGGCAATGGCACAGCCCACACAAAGCTCCATAATAGCCAGCGCTGGTGAAACAATGTACCTCGCCAACGAAAGTAGAGCCCGAGCAAGGTCATCACAATGAACAAGAGGCCGAGCCACGCCATCGAATGGAATGAGTAAAACGTGGGGGCAACGGGTGGCCAGTCGTTCCGCGAAATCTTATCCAATCCGTTGACCGGCTCGCGAGAGTCTCCGTGCACGAGGAAGCTGAGCAGGCCGGGGATGCTGATGCCCCATTTTACCCGCTGCTTACTCATCTCGGGAAAGCCAAATAAATACAAGGGCGTGGCCCCACGGCTCGTTTTAAATACCGCCTCCATTGCCCCCAACTTGGCGAGTTGAGTATTCGCGAGTTTCCTGGCTTGCAGATCCCCGGAAACCAACTCGGCTAGGGACATCACTGCGGCGACGATCAGCGCCATGGTGAAACTTCTTTTGGCAAAATCAAGATGCCGGGCCTTCAGAATGTAATAGGCCGCAATGCTCATGACAAAGAACGCCGCGAGGATATAGGCCCCAATCAAAGTATGGATCAGCCGTGGTACGCTGGAGGGATTGAACACCAGCGCCCAGAAATCGGTGATCTCCGCCCGGGCCATCGATTCTTTGCCCACGATGTGGAAGCCAGCCGGTGTTTGCTGCCACGAATTTGCCACCACAATCCAGATCGCAGAAAACACCGCGCCGAGGGCAACCATACACGTCGAAAAGAAATGCAATTTCGCAGAAACCTTGTCCCGCCCGAAAACCAGAACTGCCAGAAAACCCGATTCGAGAAAGAATGCGAAGATCCCCTCGGCCGCCAGGGCGGACCCGAACACGTCCCCCACGAAACGGGAATAGGTGGCCCAATTGGTGCCGAACTGAAACTCCATCACGATGCCAGTGGCCACACCAACTGCAAAATTCACCGCGAAAATCTTCGTCCAAAACTTCGTCATGGCTTCGTATTGCAGGTTGCCGGTCTTCAGATACATTGCCTCCATGAAGACGAGCAGACCGCCCAAGCCTATGGACAATGGCGGAAACAGGTAATGAAACATCACCGTCAATGCAAACTGAAATCGCGACAACGTCAGCACGCTGATGCCCATCCAGCCAATCCTCCCAAACGTGGTGTTGCAGGATTCTTAACTGTGGTTGGCACAAAATGCAATCCGATGTTTGGCGCTGGCGGGGGATGCGTTTACGGTCGAATAGATTCGTCAGCCCGATTCGCCGATTCTTTTTGCCGGTGAAGTCTTGCTCTGCAATAACCGCTTGACTATTGCGCGGATTTCTCGTTCGGCAATCGGCAATGCATCCTCCGCTGCGGATGCCTGTAGGTCATGGATGTGCCAGTACTCAATCTTATTTGCCCAATCGGGAAACCGCTTTTGCATGTAGGGCCGGTGTTCGCGCTCGTCGAGGGCGATAATCAGGTCAGCATCTCTCAGGTCCTGCTCTTTGAGGCCTATAGGGTGGCGGACATTTCCACTGTAGGAAATCCCTCTTTTCTTTAGGCCGCGGACCGCATGTTCTGAAATCGGGCCGACGTTGTCGGCGCCCGCCTCCATCGCGATTCCCCTGGAGTCTGCCACCCAGTCGAGGCGGCGTTCGGATGCCAAGGTATTGAAAAGGATTTCCGCAAACCGACTGCGGTAGTAATTGGCCGTGCAGAGGAAGAGCAGCTTGTGCATGGTCGATCGTAGCGCGACACAATGGCCTTGGCAATTTTTCACACAGTGGAAGTTGAGCAATTGCGCGATGGCCTCGTGAATGCACTGGCCTCTAATCGTCAGGGCGTGAATCCCACACGACTTGACCAGATGCGTTCTTGCGCTCTAGTATCCAGCGATGATTCATGTCCCTTGCGCTCCCGTAGCTCAGATGGATAGAGCGTCGGTTTCCTAAACCGCAGGTCGCCCGTTCGAATCGGGCCGGGAGCGCCAACCTTTTTTAAAGTTCTCATCTGCCGTTGTCACCCTTGGTTGTCACCCCTTGGGTTCCCCGCGTTAAATCAGACGCCTTTGTATGATCGGAGTAGACAATGAAGCTCCAAAGTTCAAAAGCTCCGAAGCAACAACGCCTCAAACAGGTTGCCACGAACCTATACAAGTCCGACCGGACAGGGCTTTATTACGGGCTAATCAAGAAAGGTGGACGCCAATATAAGGAGAGTTTTAGAACTGACAAGCTCCTCTTAGCCCGCCGTCGCTTGGAGGATTTCCGTCACAAAATCGACCGCTTAAAATCAATGGACGCAAAAAAGCTGTCGTTCTCAGAATACAACGATAACGGCGAGCTCATTGGTGGAGTGGCCAAGGACTGGATCGATTTCGTTGGAACCCAGATCGAGCCCAGCACGAAAGACAGGTATCTTGGGAGCATCAAACAATTACATCGGTTCTTCCGTGGCTTGACCGTTGCGGCGATCGATAGGCAAAAGGTGGAAAAATGGGCCGAATGTCGTTCAGCGGAGAGATCGATTCGAACCTTCAAAAAAGATCTTGAAGCCCTGCGCCGTATCTTCGAGTACGCCATTGACCACGGGCTCGTACTGGATAATCCGACGCTCAAGATAGAACCACGTAAACCTCACAAGAAAGTCATCGAAATCCCCTCGCGGAAAAATTTTGAACGCCTCCTAGAAACCATGCGCTCTAATCGCGGGCACCGTTCGGCGGATCTCGCCGAGCTTCTGCGCGTATCCGGATGTCGCCAATCCGAGATTGTTGGAAACACGAAGTACGGGAAGGCTCCGATGTTTTGGCGGGATGTCGACTTTGTCAGGAAAATGTTTACCGTCACCCGATCCAAGAATCACGAACCTAGATACGTGCCGATCTTCCCCGCCATGGAAAAGTTTCTGCACGAACTACTGGCTCGTTTACCTTCGGCCCCAGACTCCAATGATCGAATCATTCCGATCCGCTCGGCCAAGAAATCAATCGAAACTGCTTGTCGAAAGCTGGGGCTGCCGAAATTTGGCCATCATACCTGTCGTCACGTCTTTGTCACTGAGGCCATTGAGAATGGCGTGGATTACAAAGCTATCGCGGAATGGGTCGGTCATCAGGATGGCGGAATTTTGATCGGAAAAACCTACGGCCATCTTCGGAATGAACATTCGGTAGCAATGGCGCAAAAGATGATCCCGCAGGTATGTATAGAAGAACCGCTTCCGAATGTCATTCAATCAACAGTTACCGGAGTAATTCATGATGAAAATTAACACGGCTGTTCACAATCGAGTTCCACGGGTGGGTGCAATATTGCGACTGAAAAAATGCATCCAAGACATTCAGGAAGGACAGATCGTTTTGCCGGATCCAGAACCGTCGGCGCAATCAATTCCGGTTGCGCCCATAACGAAACTAGCGGTCAGCCGAAAAGAGGCAGCAGAATTGTTGTCAACAAGTCTCAGGACGTTTGACCGCTGGGTCGCGGGTGGACTGGTCCGCGCCAGCGGTGTAGGGCGTAAGCGCATCTATGCCGTTTCAGAATTGCAACGGTTCCTAAAGGAAACCAGCGAGTCCATCGACCTTTAACGCATAGAAAGGAGTTCATGCTGAGCATAGAGAAGTGCCGATTGCTATTAGGAACTGATTACCCGTTGTCCGATCAGGACATCAGTAGCCTGCGAGAACGACTCTATGCGTTGGCCGACATTACCGTGACTGTTTACGAGGAGCTAAAACCCTCGGACAACGGAATTGAAAGGCCGACAAATGGAACCGCTCCATTTGTCGCGGGGAAAGCAGGGAAACCAGAAGCGATTCACGAAAAACAACATGAGAAGGTCTTATGGAGAAAGCAGAATCCAATGCAGGAATCGTTCTGACCGCATTGAATAATCACATCAACCATGGATCGTGCCGTTATATATTGCCGTGTTAGTAGTGCTGAACAAGTGGGCAATCTCAGTTTGCCGACCCAGCAACGGATCTGCCGAGAGTATTGCGATAAAAACGGCTGGGACGTTGTCAGCGTTTTCATCGAAGAAGGCGAATCCGCGAAATCGACGGATCGTCCAGCGTTTCAGAACGCTCTGAGCTTCTGCCATGAACGAAAGAACAATGTGACGTATCTGGTCGTCCATTCTGTCAGCCGGTTCGCGCGCAATCATGAAGATCACGTCATTGTCGCGGCTACCCTACGTAAGTCCGGCGTGAAACTTAGGAGCGCCACTGAGCCCATTGACGATTCGTACATCGGCAAGTTTATGGAAACCGTCCTGGCTGGGTTCGCCCAGCTCGATAACGAGATGAAGGCGGAACGGTCGGCAGCCGGAATGCGATCCGCATTGGAAATTGGTCGCTGGACGTTTCATGCGCCGCTTGGTTATCTCAACGACCGCGACGCTGCTGACAACCCGATCATCATCGTTGATCAGCAACGCGGGCCTCTGGTTCAAAAGGCATTTCAACAATTTGCCACCGGTCTTTACACACAACGACAAGTTAGAGAAGCAGCAATGCAAGCGGGGCTCAGGACGTTAAAAGGGGATAAGCTTTCCATACAAATGTTCGCTTATTTGCTGAAAAATCCATTTTACACCGGATGGTTGACCATGAGGAAATGGGGTTTCCGCAAGCAGGGAGATTTCGAACCTTTAGTCGACCAGGAGACTTTTGACAAGGTTCAGGCCATCCTCGCGGGCAGACGCCCGACTGTGGTCCCGGACAAACGCAACCGCGCCGATTTGCCATTGCGAGGCACGCTGATCTGCGCGACCTGCGGCGGACTATTGACGGGAAGCTATTCAACCGGACGATCCCGAAAAAAGTTTGGCTATTATCGGTGCTGGCGTAAATGCGCCACGATCAGTGTCCGGTCGGACAAGGTTGAAGCCCAGTTCTTGGACGAGCTTCACAATATTGGAATGAAACAAGAGCTCCGGCAGTTATTCTCGGCAATCGTATTGGATGTCTGGCGTGATAAACGAGCTAACATGGAAGAGATCCGCGCCGCACGCGAGCACCGCTTGAAAGAACTGGAACTGCGCCGCCAGCGGCTTCTCGACGTATTTATTTATAAGAACGCAATCAGTCAGGATGTCTTCCAGGATCAGTCTTCCAAACTTGAGTCCGACATCGCCGCGCTGCGCGCGGAGGTGAACGACGGTCAAACTGACGAATTAGACATGGAGGCCGTACTAGAATTCGCGCAGCAGATGATGGCGGACGCGGTGCGGTTTTGGCAATCGGCCCCGCTCGACCAGAAGCAACGGCTGCAAAAGGTTCTAAGTCCTGGCGGAATTAAGGTCTCCCATGACGGCATTGTTCGAAACGCCATAAACTGCCCAATTTTCAATGGGTTACAAACGGACCATGTCGATAGCACAAATCTGGAATCCCTAATCATTTCCAGTTGGAACCAGATTGTTGCGAATTTGCGCCAAATCTACGAATTTCGACAGTATTTGCCCGCCGCTGCCTAGCCGGTCCCCGTACTCTTTGCGCCTTTCTAAGCCATTCCGCCCGCTCTTCCGCTACAAGGCGGATCCAGCTACCCATGCCGCAATCGACTTGCAGGCTGTCGAATTCAATTTGAACACGCGTGTTCAAATCAGTCCCGCATACTTCGACCAACAAGGTCTGGATCGTCTCGCAACCGTGATTCAACGGAACCGTCAGCACCACCGAACCCGCCACCGAATGGATCGCCGCTTTGTATAATTAGTTATGATACGGGAGTAATTCCCGGTCTGAACACGATGAAAGGAAACGACGATGATGCAAAAGAAGAATCAGACTGGCGCAGCGTATGAGCCGTGGGAAGAAATCATGGCTGAAAAGATCGGTGCGTGTGATGCAAAGGCTTATGAACAGGCACGTCAAATAGGCGAGGTTATTGATGGCTGGATTAAGAAACGGGGCGGCACGAAATACGGCGACGCAACGATCGAACGCGCAGCCGCGCATCCGAGTGTCACTTGCACTCCGCAGCACCTGCGTCGGTACTGGGGGTTCTATCTCGTTTTCTCACAATTGGGGACGGAATTAGATGGCCTTAAAATTTCTACGATTTATCAACTCTCTCGGTTCTATACCCACGGATTGCCAGAAAAAGAGGCGAAGAAATGGGTCCTTGCCTACGCAAATGAGGTGCGCCAAAAGGGCATGACCGCGACCCAAGCGGGGGCGGCTGTGTCCAGAGAACTGGAACAATCGGGAAATATGCGCAAGCCTAGGGCTACCAAATCCGCGAAGCCGTCCGGCGACGACTCAAAACCCACTGCTGCGCCAACCCCCCAGGCCGTGGATAACATTGGGAACGCGTGCAGTGGTGTTGCGGAAGTTCTCGACTGGGTCGCCCAGCCCGATCGCTTCGCGAGCGCGAACACCAACGAACTTCGACGCGATTGCCTCATATTGCTACGTCCGGTCGTTGACATCGTGGAGAAATTGTCCTTGAACGGCCCTGATGAAGATTTTGCAACCTTGCTCAGGGCGTTCGGTCATAGGTTACGGGTATGTGCGGATCGATTGGCAGAGACAGCCATCGATATTGAAGCGCAGACCGCTGTCACAGCGGTGGCCCCGTCGAAACGGCAACGGCGCTTGCGCACGTCAAACCCTGAAATGGCCTCGCCGCCTCCCGCCAAACTACCGTCGACACAGGAGGTCGCTGCGTAGATATGAAAAAGACGAATGTTTCAGTGAAAGATTTGTTTGTTGAACTCCGCCCGAAGTTTTTTAGGGAAGTTGTTGGACAACAGGCAGTCGTCACGGCAATAACCACGATGATCGCTGAGAAAAAGATTCCAAACGCGATCTTAGTCACCGGGAAAATGGGCACGGGCAAAAGCACTCTAGCCCGCCTTGCGGTCAAATCGACTTGCTGCATGCGCCGAAAGCATGGTGATTCTGAGCCATGCGGTCGATGCATTTCATGTGAAATGATCGAGGCGGGTATGGGCTCCTACGGCTGCTCGTTTTTCGGCCCGGCCTATCAGGCTGATCCCAAAAGTTTGGCGAACGCAATCCGCGTTGTGCAAGCGGGCGGATTATTATGGTCAGACACTTTGCCAAACGCGCTTTGGATTGATGATGTCGATCTCCTCCCTAGTAAATCACAGGTCGTATTGAGGGGGAGTTTAGATGAAAGTTGGGATGACGGTTATCTGGTTGCCACGACCACGACGCCGGAAAAACTGGACCAACCCATGCGGCAGCGCATGGTGGAATTTGCGGTGAAGCGACCGGAAATCCCAGAGCTGGAAAATTGGGTGAAGGCGATGGCCACTGCCAGATTACAACTAAAAATTGAGGAACAGGATGCAATACGAGACCTCGTGTCTATCGGGGAACGGAATTATAGATCGATCATAAAGATTCTAGCTGGCGTTTACGGTGCCGGTGCTGCAATCAACTGCAATTCGGTAAAATTGGCCGCGCTTCAGTGCGGTTATTGGATCCCCAGAGACTAGGAAACAAAGGACGCGGACTCGGATGTTGCGCGGGGAGAACCCGTGAACGCCTAATACCAAGCGCATGAAACAAAGAGTCCGCATCAAATGCAATCGTGCCGTTCGGCACAAGAAAAAGTAGAAAAGCGGCGATACACGGACATGCGCGTTTTGGTGCGAGCCCGCGAGGTAATGGCGGCTGGCCTTGAAGTCAGACGCGTTACATTATAGCAGTCAAAACCATATTCACTCGCTGTTTAGAGGCGGCAACACCGAAGCTGCCTTACAGGCGAGAGAGGAGGCCCTGCCGTAGAGCCGGGCATAAAGAAAGGCGGGAATTGGTTCCCGCCTTTCGAGATTAGAAACGCTTTTGAACCGATGTATCCGCGTGGCGGATAGGGAAACGGTCTGCGTTATCTAACTTTGTCTTGATTCCGCCGCCAGAAGTAGCAGACTGAAGCCTTCGGAGGCAAGGCGAAAATGAAGCGCGACTTGGAATTAGCTTTCGACGTTGGCCACAGCTCCATCGGCTGGGCCGTCCTACAAACCAACCCTGAAGTGGAAATTAAAGGTTGTGGCGCGCTGATTTTCGGACCGGATGATTGCCTCGCCAGCGTGCGCCGGCAAAAGCGTCAAATGCGAAGGCATGTTCGCGCTACGAAGAAGCGCATTGAGCTGTTAGAACGGACGCTTCTGCTCATGGGTGCATTCAAGAGTAAGGAGCAAGTTGCAGCTAAACATCAGACACCGAAGGCAGTCGATGGAAAGTGGGATCGTTCGACTGGCGGGCATCCAGCCCCATGGCTTTTGGCTGCGAGAGTTTTAGAGAGCGAAGGTGCGCCGGAGTTTCTGCTCGAATGGCCTGAATTGTTCGATGTGCTCCGATGGTATGCCCATAACCGAGGCTACGATTCACGGCCACCATGGATTACCGGATTCGATTCCGATTTGGATTTGGCCAGCACCAATTTGGATGGTGATGAGAAGAAAGACGCCGGCGACGGTGAGACAGAGAGCGAGCAAGAAGAAACGACGCGAAGGTTGAAACAGGGCGTCGCATTGATGAAGGAAGCGCCCCAAACTGAAACGATGGCTGAAACAGTTTGCAAGATTCTCTACGCGGAGTTGTTTCCCAAAGACCAGCCTAAGACACCTGAGTGTCTGAATGAGATAATACTTAATCCTAAGCTCTCTGAGCACTACCATAAGATGGCCCGCTACAAAGGTGAGAAGGCAGCGGCTTTCCCACGGGCAAATGTGATCGCCGAAGTTCAGCGGATTTTGGTTTATCACCGCGATCGTAAGAAGCTTCGTGGCTGTGACGATGGTTTTATCAAGGCACTAATACATGATTGGCGTGTCCTACCGGACGAATGGAAAGCGAAGTGTGGCGAAAAGGACAAAACGAAGATTTGGCTTCCAAGGCGCTACGGTGTTGACATTCCCGGAAAAGGTCGGCGCTATGGCGGTATTCTGTTCGGCCAGCAAATTCCACGATTTCACAACCGCATCATTTCTCGTTGTCCCATCACGTATGCAACGGTGTTGCGTCAACAACTTTCCTCCGGTGAGCCATATCCGAAGGCGGAGAACACGGCACGCATTGCTGCAAAAGTGCCGGCAAAGATGTGCAAGGAGTTTCTGCAATACCGGTGGACAGTCGGATTTCTTGCGAACGTTCGCGTTGGAAATGCAAAGGGCGAGTTGTTCCGTGTCCTATCGAAAAAAGAACGTCAGTTCATCAACGCCCAAATGCAACAGCAAGGGTTCCTGGACAAGAAACAGCTTGAAGACTTGGTGAAGGAAGGGGCGCATTGTTCCTTCTCAAACGTTGCAGATGTCTTTGAAGTCACTCCCGAATCTGAGGAGGCGCTTTGCGTTGACCCGGCAAAGAAATACGTGGCTACGAATGAACTGGCGCGCGCCTTTTGGCCAGTGATTGGCCCGCTGCAAAAGCGCGTTCTCGGCCAACTACGACGCGGCAGGAGAATCACGCTTCGTTTCATCCGTCAACAGCTTGCCAGTCCACGCTATGGAGCCTCAACGCAGCAATTCGACGTTGCGCTTCAGAACCATGCCGATTTCCTCTACCGCAAAGCGCTGGAGAAAGCGAAGGAGAAAAATCGGCGTAAGAAGACGGTCGAAAAGGCGCTAACTGTTGACCAACTTTTATCAATGAGTCTCGCGGCCAATTATCCGAGTGGCCGCGGGCCGTATCATCGGAAGATTCTCCAAGAAGCCACCAAGCAAGTTCTCGATGGCCTTGATCCGCGAAAGAAGAAGCTGACACCGCAATTGCCGCCTGACCAAGCTGCGCGCGCCGAGAAGAAGGAAATCGATGGCATTCTCGTCGAGACTGACGACATGGTCCGACTCCGGCTCGGATTGCAGTTGGACGGCATATCCGACGAACAGATTTACGAGGCATGGAAAGAGCGCTGGTTGAAACGCCGCGACCGGCGCGGAAAGTATCACAATCGTCAGCTTTACCAGGAACGCGGCGACGTTTTTGCTCATGATGTGTGGAAGGCGGGAGAGTCCGAGCGCTGGCTGGCCGCGCAGACCAACAATCACATGGTGCGTCACCGGCTACTGATGCTGGAGCGCCTGACGCAAGATATCTTGAGCGATTACCCCGACTTCATCGTGACTCGCGTTTCTTTGGAGGTTGCCCGCGATCTATTGGCCTTCTCCGGCGTCACCAAAAAGCAACTCGGCAGCGATGATAAAGGCGTCATGGGATCGATCAAAGCGCAGCACTACCGTGTAAAGGAATGTTTGGAGAAGATGCTTGGGGACACCAAATACGCGAATGACATTACAGGCGCCTTGATCTGGAAAGCAAAAGTGGCTGACGACCTTGGTTGGAGATGTCCCTATACCGGCGAACAGATCACACCCATTGGCTTGGTCGAGGGAATCTTCGATGTGGATCACATCATTCCCAAATCAACCCGGCTGACAGACGCGATGGAAGCAGTTGTGATCACGTATAAGGAAATCAATGCACGAAAAGGCGCGCGGACTTCTTGGCAGTTCGTTCATGATGAGCAAGGGAAGTATCTACTCGGACAACATAACAAGCCAATTCGCAAGCTTGAAGACTACGAAAAGTTCGTGAAGGCTTTGAGAACCCACCGGAGCAGAAGCGCAGGTAAAGACGATGGAGAAGGGGATAACATCGGGTCAATTGAGATTAACCCAATGTACTTACCCGGTACGAAAAAGAAGCACCCCGACTACATTCGGCGTAAGAAGCGGAAATCCTACTTGAAGGTGAAGAGCTGCGATAAGGACAGATCTAGCTTCACATCCCGGGATTTGACGGTCACATCGCATATCAATCGTTTGGCACAGCAGGCTTTGCGGCGAATCCTTCCGAAACTTGGCCCAGAGGGTTTTGTTTCCATCCCAGGAGTCGTTACTGCAGCTTTTCGCGATGCGAGAGGCTGGCGGCTGATGGATTGTCTGAGGCACGAGCGCGTTTGCGGCGATGCAGTGACAGAAAAGCGGAAGTTCCGAGACAAAGAAACTGATGAAGTGACAGAGAAGGAAGTGTTGGTGCTGAAAAACAAGCTGCGCGACATCACGAACCTGCATCATGCAGTGGATGCCTGCGCCCTAGCCTTGATTGGATCGCTGATTCCAAAGAACGGTGCACTGTGGGAATTGATCGCATTGGGCGAGTTGACGATTGAGGAAAAGAAGAACTACGAGTCTTTGCGGGAACAATTCCGACGAGGGCGATTGGCAAACGGCGAAATCGTGCGGCAAATCGATTTGGATGATTTGCTCGATCTCTCTGAAATCCAGCCCGGTTCGAAAAAGAGATATGCCGACCCAGACCGGAAATGGCGGTTGATGCCGCGAGAAACTTACGAAGCGCGGCGGCGGATGAATGCGATCAAAGATTCCATGATTGCTGAACTCGCAAAGAAGAATGTCGTCCATCACATCCCGAAAGATCGCTCAGGGTTATCGGTGAAAGAAACGACATGGCGGGTTGTGCGAGATTTGCGCGACCGTGAGACACTGATGAAAATTCTGCGGCGCGTCTGCGCGTGGCGCGACGAGAAGAATGTTGATCGCATGGCTAATGAATTTCTGAACCGTGTTAAGAGCGTCACGCTGAAACCGGATGAAATCTGGATCATGCGCTACATTCGTCGCGACACAACGCCCAAGCCCAAGAAGCCAACGAAGTGCGTGGCAGAGAATGAGAAGTTCTTTATCGCCTACGATATTGTTTCAAAAGACAAGCTGCATGGTTTGACCCCGGATGGCGACATCACAAAGGCGAAGCTCGTCAAACAGTCTGGCGCATTCCTGTTAGAGGAAAACTTTGCAGCTGCCTTACTGCGCTATGCAACCGACCCGAAAGACCGCGTGCAAGTCATCCGGTGGCGCAAGATCAATAAGGAGATTGCTAGGCTATGGTGGTTGAATCAACGGAAACCGCTCGAATTGATCCGCAAGTACAGCTTGGTGACTCTCGATGGTGAAAGACGGCTTGTTCTTGGGATTGACGATGCCGAGAACGGCGCGCTATTCAAACTGGCAGAGGTTGACGCCGTACGGCGCAAGGACGGCCCCAAGAATTACAGGCCAGTCGTCATCAAAGCGAAATCCATTGACCGAATCCGCTTGATTCAAATGTCACCGACCGGGCGTCGCTGCGCCAGTCGCGCGGTGAAGACGTAATGAAGGCCCCAAGTGACAATTTTGAACACACCACTAACGGCTGTCACATCCTTACCTGCTCCCGCCAACCTGGCATAATTTAGGCGTTTTACAACATGCGGAAGTACCAGCATGTCGTATCACATCGTCAGCATCGACAGCCCGCAGTGCTCGATTAGTTGCCACGACGAACAGTTGACGTGTAAGACCGCCGACGGCGAGAAGAAATTGCCGCTGGAGGATGTGGCTTCTATTATCATCAATAGTTTCTCGGCGTCCATCCACAGCGAGTTGATCGTCCAAGCGGCAAAGCATGGCGTCGCATTGATCATCTGCGAGTCGTTCAAGCCGGTCAGCCTGCTTCTACCAGCGAATCGATCCACGGACACGCTTTTGACCCGTGCGCAAGTTTCGCTTGCAGATAAGACTCGCGAGCAACTCTGGCAGAGAACTATCGATGCGAAATGCCAGAACCAGTTCAGTTTAGCAGCGGCGATTGCTCCGGACGCGCCAAACCTGAATTCGTTTCGCGGGACGGCCTACGGCAAGAAGACCTACAAAGAAGCAATCTGCGCCAAAATGTTTTGGCAGATTTGGGGGCGCAGTCTAGATCAACCGGAATTCAGCCGCGACCACAAAGCCGGGGGATTGAATGCCCTGCTTAATTACGGCTATGCAGTGCTGTTGTCGACAATGCTGCAAAAGCTTTTCGGCGTCGGACTTGATCCCACCTTTGGCATCTCTCATGTACCCCGCGAGCGAAGCACGCCATTAGCTTATGATTTGATGGAGCAGTTCCGCCCGTGCGTGGACTGGCGCGTGTATCAGTGGGTCAAACAGCACCCAGAATCGAAGGATTGGGAGGTGACCAAGGAGTTTCGCAAGTGGGTCACGGCCTTCCCGCTGGAACGTGTGGAATACCTCGACCTTACGCTGGAGATCCAAGGCTGCATTGAAGGTGTCGTACGCAATTTCCGTCGCTCCGTTTTGCATAAGCAGCCACAGACATACAAACCATGGACACAGAAAAACTCAAAATGGGCTGGCTCGTCGTAGCATTCGATCTTCCGGTAGGCACGAAGGAACAGCGCAAGCGCGCCACTGACTTTCGCAATTTCCTGCTCGACGACGGTTATCAGATGATCCAATTCAGCGTATATGCGCGATCCTGCGTAACGTTCGCACGACAAGAAACGCATCTTTCACGTGTGAAGCAGAATCTTCCTGAAGAAGGGAGTGTCCGGGCGGTATTCGTAACCCGTGCGCAGTGGGAGCGGTCCTTTGTTATTCAGGGTTCCCCCGCCTCGGAAACCGAGGCGGAGGAAATGCCCGAGCAGATACAGCTTTGGTAAAGCCTGCTCTCAGCGGGCCTTACAATCAGCTAGTATGCGCCCGCCGATTTAGGAATCAAGGCAAAGCGCCGGACACGCGCGCCTCGCCGGACACGCAAGTATGCGCCCGCCGATTTAGGAATCAAGGCAAAGCAAGCTGGCATGGCGCGTGCTGCAAAGCAAGAGTATGCGCCCGCCGATTTAGGAATCAAGGCAAAGCCCTATTTCGCAGCAGCCTTCAGGGCCGTCAAGTATGCGCCCGCCGATTTAGGAATCAAGGCAAAGCGCTCGTGGATCTCGCGAAGATCCGCGACGAAGTATGCGCCCGCCGATTTAGGAATCAAGGCAAAGCTTGTTGCTCCAGAAGGTTGACCAACTCCGAAGTATGCGCCCGCCGATTTAGGAATCAAGGCAAAGCCCCACGCCTCGCCATACACGCACGCCTCGTAGTATGCGCCCGCCGATTTAGGAATCAAGGCAAAGCGGGCTTTCAGGACCAGGCTGTCAGCCTCTTAGTATGCGCCCGCCGATTTAGGAATCAAGGCAAAGCTCTCACCATCCGATTGCCTGATCGCCATCGAGTATGCGCCCGCCGATTTAGGAATCAAGGCAAAGCTATCTCCGCGCGCGTAAGTTGGCCCTCCTTAGTATGCGCCCGCCGATTTAGGAATCAAGGCAAAGCCTACACGCGCCGAATTCAACCCCGGCGTGTAGTATGCGCCCGCCGATTTAGGAATCAAGGCAAAGCAAATGTATCCGTGGAGGCAAACATGACGACAGTATGCGCCCGCCGATTTAGGAATCAAGGCAAAGCGTAAGGTTGGCGTCCTCGATGCCGAGTTGGAGTATGCGCCCGCCGATTTAGGAATCAAGGCAAAGCCAGAGCCTTCATTTGGGCGGCCTAAGTTTTAGTATGCGCCCGCCGATTTAGGAATCAAGGCAAAGCCGGCGACCATGGCCGGCAAATCCTCAAGGAGTATGCGCCCGCCGATTTAGGAATCAAGGCAAAGCCGGTTTGGTCCGTTCGCCTATATCGGTAGGAGTATGCGCCCGCCGATTTAGGAATCAAGGCAAAGCCGATGGCGACTGGCATACTGAATTTCACACAGTATGCGCCCGCCGATTTAGGAATCAAGGCAAAGCCGACAATCAATCAGCCGTGATCCAATTAAAGTATGCGCCCGCCGATTTAGGAATCAAGGCAAAGCTGCGACGGCTAACAGTCAAATGAATGTCGGAGTATGCGCCCGCCGATTTAGGAATCAAGGCAAAGCTCGGGCGGCGATCTGCTACCCGTTATGCGGAGTATGCGCCCGCCGATTTAGGAATCAAGGCAAAGCTTGCTCGTCGCTTTCATCGAGCCCGCTGAAGTATGCGCCCGCCGATTTAGGAATCAAGGCAAAGCTTGCCCCACGATACTCGCCCGAGGCAGCGGAGTATGCGCCCGCCGATTTAGGAATCAAGGCAAAGCTTGAACAAGTGGAATAGCAAGACTGCGCTAAGTATGCGCCCGCCGATTTAGGAATCAAGGCAAAGCGGTAGTATTGAGGCTCGCACCACACACGGAGTATGCGCCCGCCGATTTAGGAATCAAGGCAAAGCTGGATACCTCGACGGGCTTTTATTTGGTTGAGTATGCGCCCGCCGATTTAGGAATCAAGGCAAAGCTTGCTGGTCATCCGTCAACGTCGCGTTCTGAGTATGCGCCCGCCGATTTAGGAATCAAGGCAAAGCTAGCGGCGGCAACTGGCGTTACTATCAAGCAGTATGCGCCCGCCGATTTAGGAATCAAGGCAAAGCATTTAGTTACGGGATATATAGCACCACACCAGTATGCGCCCGCCGATTTAGGAATCAAGGCAAAGCTGCCCAGCGTGTTGCCCATCAAATCTTTTAAGTATGCGCCCGCCGATTTAGGAATCAAGGCAAAGCACGACGGATACGCTCTGTGACTGGAGGCGGAGTATGCGCCCGCCGATTTAGGAATCAAGGCAAAGCGGTAATCACACCGCGTATGCTGGTCTGTCAGTATGCGCCCGCCGATTTAGGAATCAAGGCAAAGCCGGTAGAGCCGTCTGGTTTCGTCCAGCCGCAGTATGCGCCCGCCGATTTAGGAATCAAGGCAAAGCTGGAGGCTCCGTGAGACGCCCGTGGGTTTTAGTATGCGCCCGCCGATTTAGGAATCAAGGCAAAGCAAAGGGTCATCGGGGGGCTTCTCGCCAAAAAGTATGCGCCCGCCGATTTAGGAATCAAGGCAAAGCTGCAAATGCGCCAGACTGAAAAGCGGCAAAAGTATGCGCCCGCCGATTTAGGAATCAAGGCAAAGCTCGCGCGCCAAACTGGTCTTGGGCGTCTTTAGTATGCGCCCGCCGATTTAGGAATCAAGGCAAAGCGCTAAGAGGTTGTTGTCGCTCCACTTTTTGAGTATGCGCCCGCCGATTTAGGAATCAAGGCAAAGCTCGGTTGGACGCAAACATTCATCGAGAGTCAGTATGCGCCCGCCGATTTAGGAATCAAGGCAAAGCCGACGTAAAGAGTGTTGCTGGTAGCGACGTAGTATGCGCCCGCCGATTTAGGAATCAAGGCAAAGCTGGTGGCTTGGGAATCGACGGCCGTCACAAAGTATGCGCCCGCCGATTTAGGAATCAAGGCAAAGCCTGATCGACGAGCGTGGCAAAAATGGTGTCAGTATGCGCCCGCCGATTTAGGAATCAAGGCAAAGCAAGAGCGAGACGCTCGCGCCACTGGCCGGGAGTATGCGCCCGCCGATTTAGGAATCAAGGCAAAGCGATGCCCGAACTGTTCGCCTTTCGAAACCTGCCGTCGAACAACCTTAAAACAACCCCATTCTGACGTAATCCGCTTCATCGCGTGGAAAGTGATCGTTGCTCCGTCCAGCCCTCCTGGCGTAAATCTGAAATGATATGCCGACGGGCGACCTCAGCCGCGACATTACCAAAAAGTTTCCTCGCGAACAGCCTCTCACTTTCCGCGCAATGTTCCTCAAAACAGGGCATAGTTTAATCGACCCCAATAATACGCGACTCTCCTGGGATATCTTCCAATGGTCTCAACTGGAATACCTCGTAGGCGATTGCCCGACGAACAGGGTGGGACATCGGTGCTGAATCGCTAGTAAAACCTACCCTCGCTCCATTACGGAACAATTATTCTGTAAAATCTCCGTGGGCTTGTTCTGGTTGTATCAAAAACGAAGTTCGTCAATCCATTTCCAACGATCACGCCTCCGAAATTCAGCCAGTTGCTCGACGCCAAATCCGTCGTGTATTGAACCTGATAATTCGTTCCCGGCACTGTCTTCCATCCGATTTCGACGGCCATCCAAATCATTGCTGGTCCGATATCAAACTGGGTTGGAACAGTTCCATTTCTGTATTCTTCAAGATTTGTGTAGCCATCACCATCAGGATCATCTTGAGCGAGTGAATGGTCGAAAATCTGTCCCGTGGGATGCCCGAAGTACTGCATCATCCAAGCGTCTGGAATACCATCATGGTCAGTATCTCGTTCGGTTTCGTAAACCCCCATATCGACCGTTCCACCGAGAATCCTGTTGTTGCCATCCAAGTCCGATGCTCCCGTCATCCATGTTTGGTTTGAACCAACGTCGATGCACGGAGAGTTCCACGCCAAGTGAAAATCATTGGAAGCAAAACTCGCAAAGCGTGGATCCGACGAGACGTTGCCAAATCCCGTTAACGGAAGAGGTGTCGTGCAGGAATAGGATATGTTCGTGCTGTTCCCCCAATAATTGTTGCCGATGTTTGAGAAACATTTGTTCGAGACAATGATTGAATTCCAAACTTTAGCTTTTCCTGAACTTTGGTCCAAAATACCGCCGCCTCTTGCATCTTCCGGTTGTCCGTAGCCTCTAGCGTAATTACTAACGATTGTGCAGTTGGCCACGGTTGCTGAGTCACCCCAGTCGGTAATTTCCACTCCGCCTCCCCAAGTGCTGTTATTATCGGCGATCAAGCAACTGCGGACATTCCCCGAGCTCAATAGAACTCCACCAGCTCCTGGCCAGCCGCTGGAATTGGCTACAATTCGGCAATTCTCTACAATTCCTTGAACTTCGATTTGTATCCCGCCCGCCGAAGCTCCACCGAAGTTTTGGCTAATTGTGGAGTAAGAGACCTGACCTCCTAGGTTATAAATGCCACCTGCGCTTCCATAGGTGGGATCCATTGCCTGATTGGCAATTATCTGACAGTTACTCACAATTCCGCCACCATTAAGGTAAACTCCGCCTCCGTGTGTAGAACCATTTCCAACT
>Ga0335081_10004217_pt1 | contig 22681 bp, 18 predicted proteins | sample Lox_Sample_35_FD_206713 | JGI IMG/M metagenome (GOLD analysis project Ga0335081, IMG submission 206713) | Soil microbial communities from Loxahatchee National Wildlife Refuge, Florida, United States - Lox_Sample_3.5 | ecosystem: Environmental > Terrestrial > Soil > Wetlands | place: USA...
GCGTACTTCGATGACGGGCTGACCTTCCGCCTGCGCCCGAAGCACCCCGACTCGAAGCTCCCCGCCCTTTTCTCCCATCGCTTCGAAAGCGTTCTGGACAAGGTTCGTAAAAACCTGCTCGCAAAGATTTTCATCGAGCAGCGCAAGTGGCGGATTTTCGGAATAATTTCGGCTCACTTTAACCGGGGCACCCTTCCATTGTTCAGACGCAGACTTCAACACACGTTCTAAAATCGCCGTAACTTCCTGAGCATGCCTGTCCGCGTGCAAGGGACGGGCAAAATCCAGGAAGCGGCTGACCAAGGCGCTCAGCCGGTTCACTTCGCTCGAAATATAACCCGCCAGCTCCGCAGCCAGTGGCTCCGCAGTTCCCAATTTCTGGCTGAGCATTTCGGCCGAGCCTTTGATCACCCCCAGTGGATTACGAATCTCATGCGCCAAACCCGCAGACATCTGCCCCAGCGCCGCCAGCCGCTCTGATCGGCGCGCCTCCGCCTGCGCATGTTCCAGCCGGCGATTGCTTTCCGCCAATTCCTCTGCCAGTCGCTGATAGCGTTCGGTTTGCTGGCGGCTTTTGATAGCAAATTGATTGATGACAACGGCTGCGAGAAAGAAGAAGAGAATGCGCAGCGCGAGTTCCGTGATTCCCTCGGACGTGAGCTCATATTGCTGGAGCGCTGGATAAAGGTAAGAGCAGTACGCCCCTGACGCCACTGCCGTCCAGATCAGCGTCCCGATCGGCCCAAACTGTAACGCAGCGGTAAAAATCGGCAAATAATAAATCGGATAATAACTGCTGTTGATGCTGAGTTCGCCGGTATGGTCGATCAGCAGTGTGGCCAGGAGAATCTTCAACAGGACCACGTAGCTCCAGCCACGCGGCACGCGCGCCGCTAGCTTTCCCTCGAACAGCTGCAGGATCCCGATAGCGAGCAGGATTAGCTGCTTGTGAATCTCGCGGGTGGGAGGCAAGACAGCCAGCAATCCCAGAAAAACCAGGACCACCACATCCATCCAATGGTCCTTAAGTTGGTCGCGCTCCATAGGAAAGCCTAGTCCGGCTAATCTTTGCAGAGAATAGCAGAGAACTCAGGCCGCCGGTCTTTCGCAGGCCTTGGCCGTTTTTTTCAAATCGGCCGTTACTTTCGTACTCGCTGGAACTTACGGCTTGGAGGTTAGAATCAAGGGCGGTTTCCCACACCCGATGTACATGCAAAGCGAAAGCGTTCTTGCGCGGGTCAACGGCGAGCTTTCTCGCCTTGAGAAGCGCGATTGGGAACTTTGGATGATCGTCTCCGTCACTTGTCTTCTCGTCAGTGCCGGTCTGCTGGCCATCCTTTTTCCTGCAGCCTTCCTCAAGAAGGAGATGCTCCACTTCGAAATTAATGTATCGCGGCCGTTAGTTCTGGGATTGGTTGCCCTCATCGCACTGCTGAACATCTACCTTGCTTCGCGGCGGATGGAACTTCGGCGCGTGCGGGAGGAGCTGATTTCAAAGACCATCCAGCACGAGCTCGTCCGCCAGCAGTCCTTCACTGACCCTCTCACGGAAATTTTCAACCGCCACTCGATGGAGGACATGACCGGGCGCTTCATCAGCCAGGCGCGGCGTTCCAAGAAGGCGCTTTCCGTCTTACTGATAGACGTGGACGATTTTAAAGAGGTAAACACGCGCTTTGGGCACCTGACCGGGGACGTAGTTTTAGCCGACACCGCAGCTCTACTGAAAGGTTCGGTGCGTGGCTCCGATGCCGTTTTCCGCTATGGCGGAGATGAGTTTCTTCTGCTTCTGGCAGACACATCAGCCGTAGGGGCGCAGAGTGTGATCGACAGAATCCATGGCAGCGTCGCCGATTGGAACCGCGGCGGGCATTTGGAAAACTACGAGCTGAGGTTGAGCATTGGCGTCGCGGAATGGTCTGACGGCAAAACGCTTGACGAACTGCTCGATGTCGCCGACCGCGAAATGTACGCGGTCAAAGCCCAGCAGAAATCCAAGGCCCAGTCGGCTGGGGCTTGATCTAGGCCAGTCATTTCAAACCGACTCCATACAAGTAATCGTATGTCTCGCGTGGCTTCCGCGGTAAAGTCGCCCGGAAGGAAGAAAACAGGATGGTGCGATCTGTAAATGCTGCGAATACTTCCTGGCGAAAATTTGATTGTGCGAACCGGAATGCGAATAGTCCGTTGCATCCTCCTCGGCAAGAGAGATCGCTCTCGCTGCCGGCCGGCTGCAGTGTCGCCGCCAGCAGGATTCCGCCCTGGCTGTCCTTGGCGATTAGTTGACCACTGCGACTGATCCACACGGTTGCGTCGTCCAGGCTCGGCTTCCCCAGTTCCTCATCATCTCCGCTCAACCGCGCGCCTTCCTTCTGGTAATAAAAAGCCTTGTACTTTCCCGCAAGCGAAGGGTCAAAGTTCTTGCCGGGACGAGTTCTTAAGGCCAGAGTTGTTCCCTCCGCGGTGTCGAGAGCGAAAATCCGGTTTCCCTGATTGAAGATATAGTCGAAAGTTCCGTCGTTCTCCTGATTGGTCAAGAAATTTCCAGTCGCATCCCGCTGAAACCCGGCCATGCTGAAAGTCTTGCCCCGGTAGCCGTTAGCGCCATTCAGGGAGCGATAAGGCGAAAAACCTGCCAGAGTGAGATTTCCTTCCTCATCAAAGCTCAACGATCCCACCTCGAACCCGCCCCCGTTGGTGCGAAATTGCATGTAGTTATATGCCTGCCCCGCCCACGCCGATGACTCGACCATTTTGCTTGGGGTCGCAACGATCAGCGCCAGCTCGTCGTGGCTCGGCCCGGCCTGGGTAGACTCCACCAGCAGCGCATAATCGGGTGCCTCGTACGCCGCAACCAGATTCCCTTCCCGATCGTTCAACGTATAAGAACCGTCCTCATTTACTTCATAAGGAATTACACCGCTGTCCTCATTGGACAAATTTGAATAAGCGAGCGTACGCTTCGCCGGATCGACCGTGATCGTCACGAAGTCCCCCACCGAAGCGCTTCCGTAATAGGAGCGCGGTGAGTTGGGGGCGGAATCCGTGTTTGCGGTGCCGCAGCCTAATGCCAGGGAGACGCAAAACAGGAGCAAGAATAGCCGCATGAGATTAGGGTCGCTATAAAATGAATCGGCACTGGCGTGGCAAGCCGTTAGTCGGGCATTGGTGGCCGAAAACCACCACTTTGGCCGAAACCAGCCGGCCAGGCGGTGCTCTGTGGTCTTGGGTCCTCTGAGCCAACCCTTCGCAACACACTGAAAATATGCTTCTTGGATGATTGCAGGCCTTGCCTGCCAGCTTGGCATGGCACTTGCCTTTCTCTTGATCGTGAAACCCGCTGGGTGTCACGAAAGTCGGAGGTGGCCATGAAAAATAGACTGATCTTGAGCTTAGCGATTTTCCTCCTGGCGCTGGGCCCGATCAGCGCGCTCGCTCAGGTGGATATTTCTCCCGGCGTGGGCCGCGTCAGTCTGACTCAGGGCGACGTTTCCACACAGCGCGGGGATTCCGGTGAGTGGTCCGCCGCGGTCGTGAATGCTCCTGTTGTCAGCGGTGACAAGATTTCCACAGGAGAGAATGCGTGCGCTGAAGTTCAGCTCGACTACGCCAACATTCTTCGCCTCGGCGACCACTCTCAGGCAATAATCGCGAACCTTACCCGCAACGAGATTCAAGTTCAGGTGGCCGAGGGAATCATCAACTACGACGTCTTCCCCGGCAACGATGCGAACGCCGAGATTGACACACCCAATGTAGCCATTCATCCCCGCCACGATGGCGCGAGTTTCCGCGTGATCGTCAACTCTGACGATGAAACACAAGTCATCGTGCGCCGTGGCAGTGTTGATCTGACCACGCCGCAAGGCAGCACCACCGCCGAGCAAGGAAAGATGTACACGGTGAAGGGAACGGGGCAGGATACAGCATACAAATCAGAAGACGCTCCGCCCAGCGACGATTGGGATGCGTGGGTCAACTCGCGCGACGACAAAATTCAAAACGCCAAGTCCTGGAACGATACCGACCGCTACTACACCGGCAGCGAAGATCTCGATGCATACGGCCAATGGCAAAATTCGCCCGACTACGGCCCGGTGTGGGTTCCCACGGTCGGGCCTGATTGGGCGCCTTATCGCGCGGGCCAATGGGATTGGGAACCTTACTATGGCTGGACGTGGGTTTCTTATGAGCCTTGGGGTTGGGCTCCTTATCACTACGGACGCTGGATGTATTACAACAACGCCTGGGCGTGGTGGCCTGGCCCGGTCGTCGGCGCCCCCTACTATCGGCCAGTCTGGGCGCCGGCTTACGTTTCGTTCTTCGGATTCGGCGGAGGCGTCGGCTTCTCCGTTGGGTTTGGCTTCGGTTCATTTGGCTGGCTTCCTTGCGGCCCGGGAGATTTCTTCCATCCCTGGTGGGGCGGCTATCGCGGCCGTTTCGGTGCCGTGAACGTCACCAACATCTACAACTATCACGGTGGTGGCTGGGGACCGCTGCGTGCGAACGGCTTCTCGAACGTTCGGCTGGCTGAAACCAACGAACACATTCGCGGAGGGCTCTCGACCGTAGCTGCTGGCAGCTTTGGCGCCGGGCGCATGAATGTGCGTCCCGTCGGTCCTGGGATGTTCCATGACGCGCACTTGATGACCGGCAATTTGCCGGTGGTTCCTTCGCGCCAAAGTCTTTCCGCGTCGGATCGCCCGGCGAATCCTTCAACCCTACGCAATAGCGGAGCGACGCATTTTTACTCCAAAGCGCGGCCAGGTTCGGTCGAGTCTTTCCAGCGCCAGGCCTCGCAGGTGCAGCAGTCGATCGAACACGACAGCCATTTCACCCCTGTGAGGAGTGGCGAGCAGCAACTCAGCGCCCGCAACGAGGGAGCGTCCTCCATCCGTCCAACCGAGCGAGACATTCCATCGGTCAATTCTTCTGAAAAGTCGAGTGCTGGAGTTCGCCCGGAAACCAATGAGAACGGGAACGTTCGGGGCACGAACAACGGCTTCACCCGATTCGGTTCGCCCGAGGCACAGAACCGCAACCAGCAGAGCGAACAGAACGAGCGGAACCCAAATTCGGGGTCATTCCATAACAATGTTCCTCGCCCGGGGAATAATCAGCCACAAGGCTCACGACCGGAAGCCTCCGATCAGAACGGCTGGCACCGCTTTTCGGAGTCTGGCTCGCCCAATGGACAGAGCAGATCGAAGGTTTCAGGCCAGCGCAACGTTCCTCGTCCGCCAAACTCAAGCAGTCCGTATTCGAATCGCTCGACCAGCGGGCCCAACAACTCCTTCCCGAGGCCGTCACAGTCTCCCGCGAATTCGCGGGGGAATAGTGGCGGCGACTATCGGCCATTCAGCTCTTCGCCGCGCAGTAGCGCGCCGCAGCCCTCAAACCGCAGCTTTGGCGGGAACGCTGAATCGCGCGGTGCAGGCTCTTATCGCAGCTATTCTCCTGAGCCCTCGAACCGTGGCTTTGGCGGAAGCGCTGACCCGCGCGGCTATTCGCCGCGCAGCGCGATACCCAATTACGGAAGCAATCGCAACTACGGTGCCGAGTCCGCGCGCTCTTATTCCCGGCCGCCGCTGGATATGCGGCAGCCGATCGTTGGCGGACGTTCATCGGGCGGCTTCGGTGCTGGAGGTTATCACGGTGGCGGTGGTGGTCCGAGCTTTCATTCCTCCGGTGGCGGGAGCCACGGTGGTGGCGGAGGCGGACGTTCCGGTGGTGGCGGCGGACATCGCCGCTGATGTTTAGGAAGACAAGAGTTCTGAGCTGTCCCCAAGGGGGTGGCTAAGAAAAAGAAAAGCGGGGAACGCGCACCCGCTTTTTGCAAATAACGCATGACTCCCCTGAATGGCCCTTATTCCTACCGCGCTCGCAGCTTGGAACCGGGGCTGAACAAACTCGCAGAACCCAGGAGGCCACAATGCGGTCTGCCCTTTTGACCCTGACGTTGCCCGTCACTGTGCTCGCTTTACTCGGCAGCGCTTCCGCCCGGGACATCGTGATCCCCGCCGGAACGCTCATGCAGTGCACTCTCAGCGAACCCAACTTCTCCTCCGCCACCGCCAGCGTGGGTGATCCCGTGCTTTGCCACCCGCGCACCCTGCAACAGTTTGGCCAGCCGGCTTTTCCCCGCGGCACATATCTGGTCGGACATCTGGAATCGGAAAAAGATCCCGGCCACTTCGTCGGCAAGGGATATCTGAAGCTCGAGTTCGATCGCATCGGACTTCCCAACACCGACATTCCATTGCCCGGCAAGATCATCGCCACCAAGGGATACAAAGTGGATAAAGACGGCAAAATCATCGGCCACGGCCATCCCACCCGAGATGTTGTGGAATGGATGATTCCGCCGCTGTGGCCGTGGAAAATCATCACATTGCCTGCACGCGGGCCTCGCCCCGCGCTGAGAGGTGAAACCCTGATCACCATGCGGATCATGGATGACGTCGTGATTCCGCAGAACGCGTTCACCGAATGGCACCGCTTCGGAATGCCATCGCAGGATGCCTACGATCAACCGAGTGCGTATCATCCGTCGCGAAATTCCGCGGCTCCCGCGCTCGACTCTGCTCCGGCTCTGCACACCGTAAGCGATCAGGCCACTCCAGAGGTGCAGAATCAAAACTCGAGCAGCGAAATTCAGGACCAGGACCTGACTGCTGCTCCTGCGGCGTCGGCAACATCGCTCGCTGTCTTCAAGACGACTTCCGGCGATCCTGACGCCTCGCAGCAGCCGCTCACCTGGCACTACTACGGCCAGCGGACTTCGTCAGTTACTCCGGCTTCGATGTCGGCGACTGATGCCCGCGCGCCAAAACTCACTTTGTTCGTCCTGAAGTCGGGATCGGTTTACGCCGTGACCGACTATTGGGTGAAAGAAGGCTCCCTGCAATATGTCTTGTCCAGCGGCGACCAAGGCGCGGCCGCTTTGCAGGACATTGACTGGAGCTCGACTACGCAATTGAACTCTGAGCGCAACGTCAGAGTTACTCTGCGGAGCCCAGCGCAAACTAACTAGGGCCGTTTGCCTTTGCTTCGAGGGTAAGTGCGCGAGGGCTGGTCTCCCCCGGCCCCCGCGCACAAGTGTGTTCGCATTTTATTTCTTTTGGGCTAAATCAAACCTTGGTTTTTTAGCGTGAACCGGCTCGACACTGGGTGCCCCATCCTAGCGCGGTTTTTGCGCTAGGGTGGGCGGCAATGACGTGGACAATGTCGGGTTGTGTGCTTTAGGCTTTGAGCCTTGTGTCGGTGGCCAGGGAAGGATCACACGTCGAAGATAATCTCCAGAGGTGTTGTTGGATGGCCTTCTGCGGAGAGTGCGGCGGGGAGAATCCCGAAAATGCGAAGTTTTGTGGACATTGTGGCGCGCGACAAGCACAGCCTACGGAAAATGCTACACCTTTACAAGCAACGGTTAGCCTCGGGACGCTCGGAGTGGAAGTCGAAGCCTTCAAAGAGGAGCTCCACCGCGCCGTAGAAGTATTTGCAGGGCACGAACGGCAACTCTTGAGTAACAAAGATGACGCTAGCTCGTTCGCCGTAGATGACTTTGAGCAAGTTGCTCTCCGATTTGCGACTTTGCGGGGCGGAGGGATGTCTCAGCAGAATGCAGCTCTGTTTCGATGGTTATTTGAGAAATTGGATCCTAAGCTCGCCAGCGAGACTAATGCCGTAGCCTACATTCAATCGCTCGCGGACGTCGAGAAAGAATTCAGCGGCTCCGATCCGATTGGCCCATTAGATTTTGGCGGTCTCAGGCTGCCCAAAGCGTACGACATGCAACATGCTACCGATTGCGCGACCCAAGAAGCACGGCTCTTGGTTCGTTTGGCTATATTGGTCTCCAGAAGTGGCGCTGGCATAGAACAAGACGAGCAACTTGCCATAGGTCGCCTGAAGGCAGACCTGATGGAATATTTGAGTCAACGGCGGTGGTGACGACTTTACTTGGAACTACACTATGGGTTGGTATTTCAGACGTTCTGTCAACGTTGGTCCGCTCAGATTCAACTTCTCAAAATCAGGTGTTGGACAGTCCTTTGGTATCAGGGGGCTACGTGTGGGCACGGGACCACGCGGTTCGTATGTAGCTGGCGGGAGGTATGGGATTTATTTTCGCCAATATCAAAAACATACGGGCGAGGACTTCTCGACGGGAGCCATGACGGAGGTTCCAAACTGGTGCACGCATTGTGGTGCTGAGACCATGCCCGGCAATCTATTCTGCATTCAATGCGGTGCGAAACTAGAAGCTGATGATACCGGGGGCGTATTTGAGCCCGAACGGCCTGCAGAGCGACATGTACTTCTTTGGATTCTTGGGATTCTCGCCGGCATTGTGTTCATTCGCTTGATGGTTGGCCTCGTTCAATCACTAGTCCGTCTGCTAAAGTGATTTCAGTCAGCCGCTCCAGGTATCGCGCGCCTGCCGGGATCACGCCCCAAACACATTCCTCTCCAAAAATTCGTTCCTGAACTTTCCCTTCGGATCGTATTTCTTACATAACTCCACAAACTCCGGCAGCTTTTCGTATCTTGACCGCAGCTCCGCCGGAGAAATCGTGAACAATTTTCCCCAATGCGGACGCGGCTGAAACGGCGCCAGCTCGTTTTCAATCACCGGCAGCAGCTTGCTCACCGCAGGCCAATCCGGCTTCCAGGTGAAATGGATCGTCACGCTTGGCTGTTTGTAGCACGGGCTCATCCACAAATTGTCGGCCGCGATCGCGCGGATTTCTGAAATGAGCAGATGCGGCGTGATCTGATCGCGCAGCCGTTCCACCGCCAAAATTGCATCGACGGCATTTTTCCGCGGCACAAAGTATTCCGATTGCAATTCTTTGCCCGCGCCCGGCGTGAATCCCATGCGAAAGTGCGGCAGGCGATCAAACCACGGACCCGGTACACCCATCTGCGCAGTGCAGTTTTCAGCGGAAAGGTCAGAGATTGGGTGCAGGTCTCTCGTCGCCCGCTTCGCCCCGAAAAACTCTGCCGGAACATTCATCGGCGTTCCTTCTTCGATCTTGCTCTTCAGCCAGACTTCATTGATCCGTTGCTTCTGCCAGTCGGTGAACAGGCTCACGCTGTATGCGCTCGCTTCGATCGCGTCAAAATGATCCTTCAGCGCGGCAAGCGGCAGATCTTCGTACACCCACTGCCGCATCAGGTAAGTTGGTTGAATGTCGAGCGTGACTTTTGTGATCACGCCCAGCGCGCCCAGTCCGACCACTGCGCCGTTGAACGTTTCGCCATCGTTCTTGCGCGAAAGCTTCACCACATCGCCATCGGCATTCACAAATTCCAGAGCCGAAACCGCCGTCGACAAATTTCCATGTTTCTCTCCTGACCCATGTGTCGCCGTGGTGCACGCGCCCGCCACAGAAATATGCGGCAGCGAGGCCAGATTGTGCAGGGCAAAATCCTTTTCATCGAGATATGGACACAACTGCCCGTAACTCATGCCAGCTTCCAGCGTCACTGTGTGCGCTTCAGCATCGAGCGCAACCACGCGATCCATCGTCTTGACCGAAAGGAACTGGTACTTGCTGTCCGCGATGGTGTTGAAACAATGCCGTGTGCCAAGAACTTTGAGATTCGGCTGTTTTCTGACGAAGTCCTGAACCTGCTGCAATGAACCCGCGGGGAACAGCTCTTCAGTGCTGTACTCGATATTGCCGGCCCAGTTCTTGAGCTTTTCTGCGAATGCCCAAGCCGGAAGCGAGGAAAAGACTGGAGTGGCGGCTATCGTCGAAAGCAGCTTAAGAAAAGTTCGTTTGTTCACGGAAGCAGCAAAAGTGGGGAATCTGGAGGCGCGGGTCGGAATCGAACCGACGCATAAAGGTTTTGCAGACCTCTCCCTTACCACTTGGGTACCGCGCCCCGCCCTAATAAATTAGCGTCAAGCAGGGAAAAAGTCTACAGCAGGAAAGTGGTGCCCGGACGCGCCTGATCGGATGAAAATAAGGCCATTTCAGGCTGAAATCTGGAGCGGGAGACGGGATTTGAACCCGCGACTTCGACCTTGGCAAGGTCGCACTCTACCGCTGAGTTACTCCCGCTCAGACGTTTGATTATAAATTACAGCTTAAACGTGCAGCAATTGAGATCACAAATTGTGACCTCAAACCTGCCAACTTCGTAGAATGCCGCTGCCTGCTTGTTCGACCGCCGCACAAGACCGCCACTCCGGGGCAGCTGAAATTGCGAGAACGTGCTGCCGCTATTCGCAGCGCTCAGTATCTGCCAGCGCCATCCGCCTTCGGCATCGACTCGGTCGACTTTGCCGTGATCTGGTTGCGCACATCCCAGAGTTCTTTATAAAAGAGGTGTTCCATACGCTGGTGCAGAACTTCCACAGGAGTGCCCATGGTTCCTACTACGCCTCCGCCGATGATTCGCTGTGCCAGCTTGAGATGATGAAAACGGAAAAGATGAACGCGCTCATCGAAATCCAATAATTGCTCGGCGAGATCGTGCAAAGCGAAAAATTCCGCGTGGCGGCGGTAGAGATCGTCGACGCTGAGGCCGGCTTTCTTAAGTTGCGCGTCAAAAGCCTCACCCAGGCGAGGACCGGCATGAAGCAAAGCCAGAAAACCAGGCGAGTCGAGGCCGCTGCCGTGGCCGAGCCCGGCACGGATCAAGTGATAATCATAAGGAGTGATTGTCTCCAGCACGTGCAACATGGAGATGGGATACTCGAGCATCTGATTGCCCCGCCGCAATAAGCGCGCGGCGTTCAGAAAATCGCCCTCGCCGATGCAGATGCGCGCCCGCTCCAGTTCCCAGGCAATGCCCTTCATTAGCAGCTCGGATGCCTGATGGACAACTTGAAAGGTCAATTCGTCAGCGTGTCGAAATTCCTCCGGAGCTTTCTGCAAGGCCAGAAGCTCATCGGTACGCAAGTAGCGCTCGTAGTCCGACGCTCCTTTGCCTGGGAGGATAGGTTTTCGCAGATCGTCCATAGTTTCTATTTCTCATCCGCGAGCCCTGCGCCCTTTGCGGTCAAAAGTTTTGACCGCTGAGATCGTCAAGGCGTCGCAGAGGACGCAAAGGGCTGCTCAGGTCGAATGCCCCGTCCACTGCGGGTCTTTTTCGGGCGTGACGATTTCCCCGTCGCGCATATGAATGATGCGGTCGCCGTGTTCGGCTGCGGCCGGATTGTGCGTAATCATTAACACGGTCTGGCCGAGCTCTTTGTTCGAGTGGCGCAGCATGTTGAGTACGACTTCTGAATTTTTCGTATCCAGATTTCCCGTCGGTTCGTCGGCCAGAACTATGGCCGGCTTATTGATGAGAGCTCGGGCCAGCGCCACCCGTTGTTGTTCTCCTCCGGAAAGTTCTGAAGGCCGATGGTGCAACCGCTTCTCCAGCCCAAGAAGGTGTAGGATTTTATGAAAGTAGTCAGAGTCTCGTTTCCCATTGCCGCCCGCGATATCGACCGCGATATCGATGTTGGAGCGGGCGTCCAGGGTGGGCAGGAGGTTGAATTTCTGGAAGACGAACCCGATTTTATGTCTGCGCACGCGAGTCCGCTCTGCATCGGAGAGGCTGGTGAAATCGACCCCGTCGATGACAACGTGACCTGAATCAGCGCGCGCCAATCCACCGAGAAGATAGAACAATGTTGATTTGCCGCTGCCGGAAGGTCCAACCACGCTGACAAATTCTCCCTGCTGGACCGTTAGCGAAATCCCCCGCAAGGCGGGCACGTCAATCTTGCCCACGCGATAGGTTTTGTGCAGATCAACGGCTTCGATAAATGCGGCCATTCACAGACTTGATATTACACGAAGCCGGGCGGACACAGGGTTGAGGTGGACGCTTGGGATTATGGAAGAACTTGCACTCAAAGCAGCGGCCCAAAGAAAAACCAGGCTAATTGCCGTTAGGCGACTCCCGCGCCCGCGGCCACGGCCACGTCTTCGCTCTGGATGAGAGGTTGCGGTTGCGCCCGCTTAGGCCCGCGCTTGCGCACCAGCAAAAGGCGGATCCGCTCCAGAAGGTCCGCAGGAGCATACATGCCCTTGGAGAGAAAGGCGTCCGCGCGTGTGTCGTGATCGTAGAGACGCACCTTGCCCGAGAGAAGAATGGCAGGAGTCTGGGGCGAGAGGTTCTTGATCATCTCAATCAGCTTGCCGCCATCCATGCCCGGAATGACCAGGTCGGTCACCACCAGGTCGACGCCGCCCTGGCGAAAGCGCGTCAGGGCTTCATCGGCGCTGAGACACGGAACCACGCGATAGCCGCGGGTTTCGAGCATGATCTTGCGGATGGAGAGCGACTGTTCATTATCGTCTACGCAGAGAATAGTTCTTTTAGGCTTCATTTTTGTTTCCGAAATAACGCGCGCCGCGCGCCGGGGGAATCCGAAAACTTTTTCTCTAGAAAATCTCTTTTGACCCGCTCAACAAGTTTTTTAAATCGACACGCATCCTAAACTCGAAGCCGTCCTGCTGTAAAGTGCCGCCGATGCTAATGGGAAATTCGTGCCACGAAAAAATTTGTTTGCTGCCGTTTGATCTTTAATTTCGCGGCCAAGCGAATGCGCCGGCTCACAGAAAAACTTCTCCGCGCAGAACTTCCACAGCATTTCCACCCACGCGCACGTTAACTATTCGGTCATCCGCGTGTGAAGCGCGGACAAAGATGCGGCTGGGGCGCTTCATCTCGATGCCCTGCTCGATCAACACGCGTTCGTCGGGTTGGGCGACGCCGTGAGCCACCATCCAGGCGGCAGCGCAGCCAGCCGCCGAACCCGTGGCTGGATCTTCTCCGTTATAGAACATCATGCGTGCGTGCAGGCGGGCCTCCGGATCAATGCATTCGCGAGCCACAAAATAAAAAAACTTGCCGCCACTATGTTCCAGATATTCGGCCGAGCCTCGCAAGTCGACTTGCAGCCGCCGGATCGCTTCCAGTCCGCGAAGAGGAACAACAGTAAAAGTCAGGCCCGTGGAGATGGTCTGGATGGGTAAGGACGGGTCGATATCGCCGTCGCGCAAACCGGCGGCGCGCACGACTGCCTCGCGATCGTGCATTGGACCAAACTGCGGATCTTTTTGCGTCATTTCGCCAAAAACCGGCGCCGCGTTTTTCTCTTCAAAACGAACAGGAATTCTCCCTACGTTCAGTTCAAGTGCAACTTCCGCCGCAGTACTCGCGCCGCGCAGAGCAAAGGCAGTGCCGAGAGTGGGATGGCCGGCGAAAGGCAGTTCTTCCTGTACCGTGAAAATGCGCACCCGGGTTCCACGCTCGCGTTCGGTGGCAGCGTCCCGCGGAAGAACGAACGTAGTCTCCGAAAGATTCATCTCGCGGGCCAAGGCTTGCATCTCGTCGTCAATCAACCCGCGTGCGTCGGGGAAGACGGCCAAAGAATTGCCTTCCAGGGGCTGGCTGGAGAACACATCCAACTGCACAAAGGGAAGTCGTCGAGCGCTTCTTTGCTCTCGGGACATGGCGACGTATTTTAGCATCCCAAAAATCGACAAAACTGTGGCCGGGATTACAGAACCGTCATCTAAAGAACACGGTCCGGGCGTTCTATGTGGACGGAGGCGACGCTTGAAAGTTGCTACATATCTCTGGATCGCTGCACTGATACTCATTTTCTCGGCTGTGATGATTTCGTCGTGCAGTTCTGAAGACCAGACATTCCACGGTGCTCCGCCGTCGGCCAGGGGATTGAAGCACCCCTACGCCGGACAGAAAGCTGCGGCGGAGGCCGGGCGTCAACTTTACTCGCGAAACTGCGGCGCCTGCCATGGCAACCAAGGGCAGGGAACGGCCAATATTCCCTCGATTCGCTCCGGGCCGGCGCAGAGTGCCAGCGCAGGGGAAGTCTTCTGGTTCATCACTCACGGGGACGTGGCGAACGGAATGCCCGCCTGGGACCAACTGCCGGAGGAGCAGCGATGGCAGATCGTCACATTCCTGAAAACGCTTCCCAGCGTGCCGGTGAACAGTGCCAACCCTGCGGCGCAAGCGCCAACGCGCACGATTACAGGTAGCGCCCCATCGCCGCCCCCACCCTTTACCGACTATCGATTCGAAAAGCCCGGAACCATGCGGCACATCACGGTACAGGACCTGCCTCCTCCCTACGCGACCAAGTCCGCGGGCAACGGGCCGGACATTGTGGCGCGGCCGGCGAACGCCTGGCCGCAAGCGCCCGCGGGGTTCAAGGTCGAACAATATGCGGCCGGACTCAACAATCCTCGTCTCATCATTACAGCGCCAAATGGAGACTTCTTCGTGGCTGAAGGTGATGCGGGAGAGATCGAAGTTTTTCGCGGAATCACAGGTGATGGACGCGCGCAGCAGATGGAAACTTTCGCCAGCGGACTGAAGCGGCCTTATGGCATTGCTTTCTATCCCCCCGGCCCGGATCCCCAATGGATTTACATCGGCAGCACCGCCTCGATCGTGCGCTTTCCCTACGTGAATGGTGATGTCAGAGCGCGCGGCGCGGCCCAGCATATTGCCGACCTGCCAGACACCGGCGGCGGACATTGGACGCGAGACCTTGTCTTTTCTCCCGACGGCAAGAAGATGTTTGTGGGGGTCGGCTCCGCCACCAACGTCGACGATCCGGACAATCACCCCGACGAGAAAAATCGCGCCGACATCCTCGAATTCAACCCGGATGGCTCGGGAATGGAAATCTTCGCCTATGGGATTCGCAACGCAGGCGGCGGCTTGGCCTTCGATCCAAAGACCAGAGAATTATGGTGCTCGGTCAACGAGCGCGACGGCCTGGGCGACAACCTGGTCCCGGACTACATTACTCATGTACAGGAAGGCGGCTTCTATGGCTGGCCCTGGTGGTATATGGGCGGCCACCAGGATCCGCGGCAGATGGGCAAACACCCCGAGCTTCAGTCGAAAATCATCGTTCCCGATGTCCTGCTCCAGCCCCACAACGCGTCTTTGGAAATGACGTTTTATGAAGGCAAGCAGTTTCCGGCAGAATATCGCGGTGACATTTTCGTTTCCGAACACGGTTCGTGGAATAAAACGATCCGCGCCGGATATGAAGTGATTCGCGTGCCTTTGCATCAGAGCGGACATGCCAGCGGCGAGTACGAAGACTTTCTGACGGGATTTGTGGTGGAAAACGGGCACGTCTGGGGAAGGCCTGTGGGTGTTGCCGTTGCGCAGGACGGTTCACTGCTGGTTACCGATGATGGCTCCAACTCGATCTGGCGGGTGAGCTATACCGGAACCAGAGCTGCTCATGCGGGTACGAATTGACGGCTTGTTGCTGGCCGAGTATCCTCTAAATCGATGCGCACTTGGAGCACGCCGGAGCGCCTGTGTTGCTGTACTTGGGCGCCGGTGTGCGCGTAAGCGCGGCTTTCAACCCACCTGGCGCCCTTTAAGCGAGTCTGTACTAGATTCCCAGATTCATTTGAAAAGGAGACAAGCCTTGTCTTTACGCATTAACGATACTGCGCCGAATTTCACGGCCGAGACTACACAGGGGCCGATCAATTTTCATGAATGGATTGGCGATGGCTGGGCCATCTTGTTTTCTCATCCGAAGGATTTCACGCCGGTGTGCACGACTGAGCTTGGCTACATGGCGGGACTGCAGCCGGAATTTGCCAGGCGCAATACAAAAATTCTTGGCTTGAGCGTGGATCCTGTGGGCGATCACGGCAAGTGGGCCACCGACATCGAGGAAACGCAGGGCCACAAGGTTACCTTTCCCATGATCGGCGACCCGGAACTCAAAGTCGCCAAACTCTATGACATGCTTCCGGCGGAAGCAGGAGAAAGCTGCGCTGGACGCACTGCGGCCGACAACGCGACGGTGCGCACGGTTTTTGTTATCGGGCCGGACAAGAAGATCAAACTTCAGCTTAGCTATCCAATGAGCACCGGGCGGAATTTCGACGAAGTGTTGCGGGTCCTCGATTCCATTCAGCTCACCGCCAGGCACAAAGTTGCCACGCCGGTAAACTGGAAGCAGGGCGAGGACGTGATCATCCTGCCCTCGGTCTCGAACGATGAGGCGAAGCAGAAATATCCTGCCGGGTGGAAAGCTCCGAAGCCGTATTTGAGGATCGTGCCGCAGCCGAAATAATGCTTGCGTGGCACGGACATTTTCTTCGACTGCGCTACTGGCATCGTTTCATCTGCCAGAGTGTTTGAGTAGGGCGGAGGGAAAGGACACACACATGGCAAAAAACCACTACTTGACCAAACCGAAGAGACGCAACAAATCTGGCCGCAGGAAAGACCCTTCGGCCGCGACGATGGCAAAGCTGAGACAGCTTGCAGCAAACGCCGCCGGTGGCAAAGAGCGAAATAATAAGTGATGCGCGCTTCGCTTGGCTATAGGGTTCCCGTTCCACACAGCTTGCATGCAATCCCTTCCAGATATCCCTTCTGCTGGACGTGATCGATCAAAGCGGATTGGTGTTTTCAGTAAAATTGATGCGGAAGCGCATGGGGTCCGGTGATCCTCCCGGTCTTCAAAACCGGCGGGCGGCAGGTTTCCCTGTCGTTGGTGGGTTCGACTCCCACTCGCTTCCGCCACCGGCAACTCGAGAAACAGATCTGAATGCTGGCCCAATTTTAATGACGAATTGGGCAAACGCAAGGCGTGCGTTGTAAGATGGCGCACTCGTGAACCGCGCCTCACAAACCTCCAGCAGATCCGCGCAACTTGTCTCGGCGAAATGTGATGAGCTCTGAGACCGAGTCGAGCTTTTCGTCCTCACTTCGTTTGCCAAAGCTGCCTTCAAGGAGTGAAGCCACCGCCCAAAGTTGGCTTGGGCGTTTTCTTCAGAGAGGGAGTCGCGGAGACAGGGACGACGAAGCTGATCGAACCTACCCCTGGTACAAAGTGCTCTGGCTGACAGGAGTCGATTATTTCTCGACGCTGGGATATCAGCCTGGAATCGCGCTGCTGGCAGCCGGAGCGCTCTCAGTCACGTCTACCGCGATTCTGGTCGCAGTTACTCTCTTCGGGGCAGTGCCCGTCTATGCAGAAGTGGCCAGCCGCTCTTATGCCGGACAGGGTTCGATTGCGCTGCTCGAAAACCTGCTTTCAGGTTGGCAAAGCAAAATTTTTGTGCTCGTGCTGCTGGGATTTGCAGGCACTGACTTTGTGATCACGATGACTTTATCGGCGGCAGACGCCGCGCGCCATGCTGTGGCAAATCCATATCTTCACCCCTATGTGGGGGACCGTGCCATTCTGCTTACGCTGTTGTTGCTTCTGCTTCTTGCGGTGGTGTTTTTTCTGGGGTTCCGCGAAGCGATAGGCCTGGCGCAGTTAGTGGCAATTCCTTATCTCGCGCTCAATCTGATCGTTTTGTTGTACGGAGTTGGCCGAATTGTTTTGCACCCGGCACTCCTGCGGCAATGGCAGCAGGCCTTGAGCGCTCACGGCGACTGGACTCCGGTGTTTGTGGCTTCAGCTCTGCTCTTTCCCAGGCTGGCTTTGGGATTGAGCGGATTTGAAACCGGGGTCTCGGTGATGCCACTGATCTCGAATGAAGAGAACGCCCCAAAAGGCCCTGAGGACGCATCAAGCCGGCCGCGGGGACGAATACGAGCCACGCGCAAACTGCTGCTCACCGCGGCCCTGATCATGAGCGCGATGCTTCTGCTTTCCAGCTTTGTGGCAGCGCTGTTGATCCCTCAAGAAGCGTATCAGGAGACTGGTGCCGCAGCGGGACGTGCCATTGCGTATCTCGCCCACGAATATCTGGGTAACGGATTTGGCACGGTCTACGACTTTTCGACCATCTTGATCCTCTGGTTCGCAGGCGCTTCGGCCATGACCGGACTGCTCAATCTCATCCCGCGCTACCTGCCACGCTTCGGAATGGCTCCGCGCTGGGTGGTGTACCGGCGTCCGCTGGTGCTGGTGTTGTTCGCAATCGACGTCGTGATCACCCTGATTTTCCGGGCGGATGTCGAGGCACAAGGCGGCGCCTACGCGACCGGGGTACTGGTTCTCATGCTATCGGCGGCGTTGGCCGTGACCATTGCGCTGTGGCGGGAGTGCAGTGTTCGCAAACCACAAACTTTCCTGGTCGTGTTTTATTTTTTCCTCATCACTTTGGTTTTTGTTTACACCCTCGTGGATAACGTGATTGAGCGTCCGGACGGCATCATCATCGCGACGACTTTCATCGTTTTGCTGCTTGCCGCCAGCGGAGTCAGCCGATACCTCCGCTCAACTGAGATGCGAATCTCAGAAGCCGCCTTCGTGGACCGGAGTTCCGCAGACTTATGGGCCTCGATAACGGGCACGAAGGTCAATCTTGTGCCCCATTTGCTGGACACGCCTGTGTATCGCGATGCGCTCGCGAAAAAAATCCCGCAATATTACGTCATTAATGAACCGCTGGCTTTTCTGCACGTGAGCTTGATGGATAACCGCAGCGAGTTCGTAGCGAGGCTGAGGCTGCGAGTGCACAAGGAAGGCGAAAACTTCGTAATTGAGGCCAACGGAGCGGTGGCCATCGCCAATGCCATCGCGTATCTCAGCGAGCTGCTGGATCCGATCACTATTATCGTGGAGCTCACGAGCCGCAATCTGATGAAGCAGTCTCTGGATTATTTGTTCTGGGGCGAAGGCGAAACCGGGCTCATGGTCTATTCCATTTTGGTGAGGTACTGGGAATGGACGGGCCGAACGTCTGGCCGGCCGCGGATTTGCCTTATGAGTGAATGAAACGACCCAGTCCGGCGGCTGCCTTAAACGCACCGATCATTTAAGATACCCGCTACGCTTTCCGCCGTTCGAACCACCATGATCAGATTGTCCGACATAGAAGCCGCCTTACAGCGGATTCGCGCAGCGATCTACCTCTCTCCGTGTGCGCGCTCGGAAACATTTTCAGCCAGCAGCGGCTGTGCCTTGTTTCTGAAGCTCGATAATCTACAGCGCACCGGCGCGTTCAAAGAACGAGGTGCGCTGAACAAACTGCTTACACTAACGCGCGAGGAAAAAGCGCGTGGCGTGATCGCTGCGTCGGCCGGAAATCATGCGCAGGGGGTCGCCTACCATGCGGGAAGGCTGGGAATCCGGGCCGAGATTTGCATGCCGCTGACGACGCCGCTGACCAAAGTCTCCGCGACGAAGAATTATGGCGCGGAGGTTGTTCTGCATGGCACCAACTACGACGAGGCCTATGAAGAGGCAGTGCGTCGCTCACGCGACAAGGACCTGACATTCGTTCACGCCTTCGATGACGATGTGGTGATTGCCGGACAGGGAACTTTGGGTTTGGAAATTCTGCAACAGCACCCTGATGTCGAGGTGATCGTGTCGCCGATCGGCGGCGGAGGATTGATCGGCGGAATCGCCTGCGCAATCAAAGAGAGCAATTCGAAAATAAAGATTTATGGCGTGCAGCCGGCGAGGCTGCCTTCGATGAAGGCTGCGTTAGCTGAGGGCAAAGTGGTGACGTTGCCGCCGGCCACGACAATTGCCGATGGAATTGCCGTACGCCGCGCCGGTGAGCGCACGTTTCCGTTGGTAAAGAAATATGTGGACGACGTTGTGACCGTAGATGATGAAGAAATTGCGAATGCCATTCTGCTCCTGCTGGAATCAGAGAAAACATTGGCTGAGGGTGCGGGGGCAGCGGCCGTGGCGGCGGTGCTGAACCGCAAGCTGCCCGTGGAGGGAAAAAAAGTTGCGGTAGTTGTTGGTGGCGGGAACATCGATGTAACTCTGCTGGCGCGAATCATCGAGCGCGGCATGGTGAAAGATGGCCGCCTGGTACGCCTGAGAATTCATCTTCCTGATTATCCCGGCGCGCTGCATCGCCTGACTGGCATCCTGGCGCAGCATCGCGCGAACATCGTGGAAACGGCCTATGATCGGGCCTATCACGGCGTAAATTTAGGGGACACGGCGATCGACATCACGATCGAAACTCGAGGCAGCGAACATATCGCAGAATTGCGCTCCGCCCTAACGGCGGCACAATACCTGCACGAACGAATCCTGTAGGGTTCGATTCCAAATCAAAGCCCTTGACGGACACGCCCGCAAGAGGGAGACTTATTGCCCCACTTTTGGGGCAGTCCGACAGGTTGTTAGACGGGCCACTAGAGGAGGCATTATGGCAGGTCAAACGGTAGTCGGCGACATTCGGCGAGGTTCCGGCTGGTCGATCGTTTGGGGCGTTTTGCTGGTGATATGCGGCTTGCTGGCCATCGCTTCGCCGGGCATTGCTTCGATCGCGGTGACGGTAGCGATCGCATGGCTTTTGATTGTTGTGGGCATCGTCCACGTCGTCCTGGCGTTTTCCGCGCACAGGACGAGCGGGTTCTTCTGGAAATTTCTGGTAGGCCTTGCCTACATTTTCTTCGGTGGATACATAATTTACCGTCCTTTGTTGGGCTTGGCGTCGCTCACCCTGGTGCTCGCGTCGCTTTTCTTGGTGGAAGGCGTTCTCGACATCATCCTCTTCGCCAAGATTCGGGCCCAACGCGGCTCCGGCTGGATTCTGGTGGACGCCATCGCTACCCTGCTGTTAGGCGGCTTGATTTACGTGCACTGGCCCTCCAGTTCGATGTGGGCGCTGGGTATTTTGGTGGGCGTGAGTATGCTGATCAGTGGCATCACCCGCATCATGCTGTCCACGGCGGTCCGGAAAATAACCGAGCCGGTCGATACTGCGAAAGCGGCGTGATTTCTTTGCTTCAGTCCCACCCTTCGAAGACGGCGAAGGGTGGGGGCGCCCGCGGGACTTAAGCTCTAGTTGCTTCTGGCGGTCTTGCGCGCTTCAATCCATGTGTTAACGCGCTCCTCAAGCACATCGAGAGGAAGCGCTGAGCCACCTAAAACTTCATCATGAAAGGTCCGGATATCGAACGCAGGGCCTAGTTCCTTCTTCGCGCGCTCACGGAATTCCAGGATTCGTAACTGTCCAAGTTTGTAGGCCAGAGCCTGCCCTGGCGCCGCAATGTAGCGGTCAACTTCAGTTTGGATGTTTGGCTCATCCATGGCCGTATATTTATGGAAATAATCCACCATCTGTTGGCGAGACCAGTGCTTGGCGTGGACGCCCGTATCCACCACCAGCCGGATGGCGCGCCACATTTCATTTTCCAGGCGGCCATAGTCGCTGTATGGGTCCTGATAGAAGCCAACTTCTTTGCCCAGCCGCTCTGAATAGAAGGCCCAGCCTTCGATAAATGCGGTGTATTCGGCGTACTGACGGAAAGCGGGCAGCGAGGTCATCTCCTGCGCCAGCGAAATCTGTAGATGATGGCCGGGTATTCCTTCGTGATAAGCGATGGCCTCTACGTTGAGAAGCAGGCGATGTTCCGGATCATACATATTGACGTTGATACGGCCGGGGCGGCCGGTTTGCGGCGAACCAGGAGTGTAGTCAGCGGGAACCCCTGCTTTCTCGCGGAAAGACTCCATCGGAACGACGACCAGCTTGTTTGCAGGCAAATGTCCGAACAAATCAGGCAGCTTCGCATACATTTGGTCTGTATATTTTTGATAGAGATCAAGAATCTGCTGGCTTGAGGAACCATAGAGTTTGCGGTCGGCGCGGACGTGCGCGTTCAAGCTGGCAATGTCTTTGAAGCCGAGCTTTTGTGCCAGTTGGAGCATTTCCGCCTCGGTAATTGCCACCTGCTTAAGACCGAGTTCGTGGATCTGGTCCGGCGTCATGTCGGTTGTAGTTTCGGTGCGAATAGCGTAGCGGTAGCGGGCCTCGCCATCGGGGAGGGACCAGATTCCATCTTCAGTCCGGCCATGCGGAGCATACTCGTCACGCACGAAGCGGGCGAACCTGGTGTACACCGGAGCGACCTCATTGCGCACCGCGTCCATGATGTCGCGCCGCAGACGCTCATGATCGGCAGTAGCGATCGAGGCAGGAAACTTCGTTGCAGGCCGAGCGAATGGATTCGATTCTGTGAGGTCGTTGGCGATCGATTCCGCCTGAGGAACAACCTGCGCCAGTAGGAATTTGGGCGGCATTAGACCATCGTGCATGCCCCTGGCGGGCATCTCCGATAACCTGATCGAACACGCGTGGCAGTTGGTGAAGTCGCGAAAGGTAATTTTCATAGTCCCTGGTCGTCTCGAAAGGCGTAAGCGACGGGAGGCTTGCATAACCAAGTTGCGCGCCGTTGAACTGGTCGATTTGCATCTCCCACGGCTTGAACTGGGCTCTATCGATAAAATCGCGAAGACGCCCGATCATTAGACTGCGGTTGAGCTGGCTTTGTTCGTCCAGAGCGGATGGATTGATCGCTTCAAATTCGACGAGAAATTTCTTGTTCTGCGTGAGATCAGAGGCGAAAAACTGCGGCGATAGATCGGAGAGACGATCGTTGAAACGATTGTCACCGTAATAAGTGGCGGTCTCGGGCTTGGTGCGCATCTCGTAGTCCCACTCTTCCGTCAAAAGAGAGTTGAGACGAGAAACAGCAGATGAGCTCTGAGGAAGTGACTGGGTCGAACCGTAGCGTGGCGAGCCGAGGCTAAGCAGCAAGAGAAGCCCGACGATTCTTCGCATGCGCGCGATTTTATCCGGCGGGCAGGAAGAAAGCGAATCTGCGCTTTTCCGGGCGGAAAATGCTTTGGCATCCGTTGTTTGTGCTGCCGAAGAGAATCAGGTAGAGTAGAGCGTTTTCATAATCTCTCGATTGCTCTCAGACGAGCCCCGAAACG
>Ga0335081_10004218_pt1 | contig 22680 bp, 15 predicted proteins | sample Lox_Sample_35_FD_206713 | JGI IMG/M metagenome (GOLD analysis project Ga0335081, IMG submission 206713) | Soil microbial communities from Loxahatchee National Wildlife Refuge, Florida, United States - Lox_Sample_3.5 | ecosystem: Environmental > Terrestrial > Soil > Wetlands | place: USA...
GGACGTGCCCACCGACCCCGGGGCATACTCGCAGGAGCGCGCGGTCGCGGACGCGATCGCCGTGCTCGACGGCCTCAAGATCCGCCGGGCGCACGTGGTCGGCCTGTCGATGGGCGGCTTCACCGCCCTGCACCTGGCGCTCGGGCACCCGGAACGGATCGGATCGGCGGTGGTGGCCGGGGCCGGCTACGGCGCCCAGCCCGAGCGCACCGAGGCCTTCCGGGCCGAGTGCATGCTCACCGCGGCCGCGTTCGCGGCCGAGGGTGCCGCGAAAGTCGCCGAACGGTACGCGGTCGGGCCAGCCCGGGTCCAGTTCCAGAACAAGAACCCGCGGGGCTGGGCCGAATTCGCCGCGGCGCTGGCCGGCCACTCCTCACTCGGCAGCGCCCTGACCATGCGCGGGGTCCAGGCCGCCAGGCCCTCGCTGTACGCGCTCACCGACGAGCTGGCCCGGATCGCCGTCCCGGTGCTGGTCCTGGTGGGCGACGAGGACGAGGGCTGCCTGGAGCCCGCGCTGATGCTCAAGCGGACCATCCCCACCGCCGGCCTGGCCGTCCTGCCGCGCACCGGACACACCGCCAACCTGGAAGAACCCGACGTCTTCAACCGCGTCGTGGACAGCTTCCTCGGCAGCGTCGCCCGCGGCTCCTGGCATCCCCGCGACCCCCGGTCCCGCTCAGACTCCACGACCGGCATGACCTGACCCGCCGTCGTGACTGCCGGTCCTCTCGCCGAACGACCCGGGTTTATCCGCCACCTCGCCACGGAAGTGCCCTTCTGCCACTCCGATCCCGCCGGCACCAGGGCGTAAGGCGTGAATGCCTCATTCACGCAGTTCTTAGGACATGAGAGGGTCATCCACGCCTTACGAGGCGGGGCATTTATTATCACGATTCGTAGTCTTGCTTGAACAGATGTCGAACCTGTGCTGCGCTATACGGTGCGGTTCGCACCGTCCCGTGGGCGGCCCGCGCAGGGGAGACCGGCATGGGAGACGAGGACCGCGGCCACGAGCTGCCGCAGCGTATCCCCGGTGCGCCCCCGGCCGGGCTGCTCCCGGCCGGCTCGCCGGCCGCACCACTGCTTTCCGTGGAACTGCGGCAGCGCCTGGAGGCAGCGGTCACCGCGGAGCGGTCGAAGGCGGCCGTTCGTGAACAGGACAGGCCCGCGGGCGGCGAGGTGACCACCCCCTCGGTCAGGACCGGGATCAGCCTCGATCAGCCCGGCCGCGCGGCTGAACCCGCCCGAGCCGCCGAACCCGCCCGAGCCGCCGAACCCGCCCGAGCCGCCGAACCCGGCCGCGCCGCTGGGCCCGCGCGCACCCCCAACGCCGGGCCGGTCGCCGAGGACGAGGTCACCGAGTGGCTCGGGCGCGCCGAGCCCCGGCCGGCCACGGCCGGGCCGGACCAGCCGGGACCAGCCGGCTGGCTGGGCGCCGGGATCGCTGCCCTGATCGTGATCCCCGCCCTTGTCATCGGGTCGCTGGCCGTCGTGACGGTCAGGCACCTCACCGGACCGCCGGCGAGCGGCCTGGCCAGCGCCGCTTCGGCCCGCCAGGAAGCGGCGCTCCGCGGCGAGGCGGCGGCCTGGATCGCCCAGCAGGTCGCTCCGGGCGTAGCGGTGTCGTGCGATCGGGTGATGTGCGCGGCGCTCGAGGCGCGCGGGCTCCCCGCGCGCGACCTGCTCGTGCTCGGGTCGCTTTCGCCCGACCCGCGCCACACCCAGATTGTCGTCGAGACGGCCGTCGTACGGACGCTGTTCGGTACCAGCCTCGACCTGGCCTGGGCGCCGGCCGTCCTCGCGTCCTTCGGCTCCGGGCCCGCGGGCGTCACCGTCCGGGTGGTCGCCTCGCATGGGGCGGTCGCCTACCAGACCGCGCTGGCCAGCGACCTGGCCGCCGGTAAGGCGGCCGGCGCCAGGCTGCTGGCCGACCCGCGGATCAGCGTCGCGGCGACCGCCAGGGCCCAGCTCACCGCGGGCCTGGTCGACCTGCGCCTGCTGTCCGCCCTGACCGCGCTGTCCGGGCACCTGCCGGTCAGCCTCGCCGGTTTCGGCAACGTCGGTCCGGGTGCAGGCGCGGGCGTCCCGCTCCGGTATGCCGACCTAAGCCTGGCCAGCCAGGCGGCCGGCCTGGCGCAGGCCGCCTACCTGCGGTCGGTGCGGACCAACCTGAGCGGGTTGGACACCAGGTTCCGCCCGGTCAGGATGGTGCCGGTGGTGCTGCCGCACAGCCGGGCCGTGTTGCGCGTGGAGTTCACCGCGCCGAGCCCGCTCGGGGAGTCCGGTATACCGGGCTCCTCATGATGGGGCCGCGGCTCCCGGCGCGGGGCGGACGGCCGGGCCGGGTCAGGGGCTGGCCAGGGTCAGCGAGGTGGCGGCGCGGCGGAACGCCGTCGCCGCGGCGGGATCGTCCTCGACATGCCAGTCCTGGTGGTAGACCCCGTCATGCTGGGCGATGTCGAACCAGACCAGGCCGAGCGTGCCGTACTCGCGCATCCCGGCGAACAGGCCGGGGATCTTGGCGGCCTGCCCGGCCTGCGGGCCCACCGCGGTCTCGGACAGCAGCACGGGCCGGCCGGTAAACATCCGCACCTGGGCGATGGTCTGGCCGAATACGCTGAAGAAGGTCTCGGCGGGACGGTAATAGTAGCCGTCGATGCCGACCCAGGTGACATACCGTGCGCCCGGCCACCAGGCAGCGATCGGACCCGTTCCGGGCTCGTCCGCCTGCAGGGTCCACAACCAGGTGACGTTGCGCGCGCCCTGGGCCCGAAACAGCGTCACGATGTGCCGCCAAGCGGCGACGAACGTCGTGGCCGGGAGGTGCCCGTATCCCCAGGAGTACCAGTAGGCGTTCATCTCGTGTCCGAAGCCGATCACCACCGGGCTGCCGAAATCACGCACGCTGCCGGCGAACGCGCGCAGGTAACCGTCGTACCCGCCGGCCGCGATCCGCGGCACCGAGGCAAAGGTGGGGTCCCACTGCAGCAGCGTGGTCGCGCCGTGCCGGCGCGCGGACGCGGCAAACGACGCCTTGAACGGCTCGCCCCAGCCGCCGTAATACCCGACGAGATTCGGCTGCCGCCCCGCCGCCCGGGTGAACGCCGCGACCGCCTGGTAGCTGCCCGGTGTTCCCCTCTCGTAGACCCCCAGGTAGGAGGCCGGGGCGGTGGGGAGTGCCGCCGCCTTGGCACCCGCCGGGGCGGCAGGGGCGATCAGGCGACTGACCGCGAACGCCACGCCCGCCATGGCGATCGCGACGGCTGCCAGCAGTGCCAGACGAGACCTCATGCTGCTCTGACCCCGGGAAACCATCGTCCTAACTCACGAAACGGCATCCGAAATCTTACGTCGTTCTGATAACTCGTTCCCATCAAGCGATTTCCCCCCGGATGTTCCTTCTTGTGCGATAGCGTGGGTCCTCGTCAAGCAGTCGGCGCACCGGTAACCCGAACGTCTACTGCTTCCCGGGGGCACCTTGATCGGCTACGACAAGCCTGCTCGCACAGCGGGCTCCCCGTCGCTCCGCGATCCGCATCTCCTGGTCATCGGGCTCGGCTACGTCGGGCTCCCGCTAGCCGCCGAGGCGGCCAGATGCGGCCTGACCGTGGCCGGCTACGACCCGGACCGCGCCGTGGTTAGCGGCCTGAACGCCGGCCGGTCGCACGTCGGGGACGTATCCGGCGAAGACGTTCGTGCCATGCTCGCGGGCCGCTTCCTGGCCACGGACACCGAAGACGCCGTCGGCTGGCCCTCGGCGATCGTGATCTGCGTGCCCACCCCGCTCACCGGGGACAACGGGCCCGACCTGGGCGCGGTCATGTCGGCGGCCGCGATGGCGGCCCGGCGGCTCCGCTCCGGCGCACTGGTCGTGCTGGAGTCGACCACCTACCCGGGGACCACCGAGGAGGTGGTTCGCCCGGTGCTGGAGAAAGGATCGGGCCTGACCGCGGGCCTGGACTTCTCGCTGGCCTTCTCCCCTGAGCGGATCGACCCGGGCAACCCCGCCTACGGCATCAGGAACACCCCGAAGGTGGTGGGCGGCGTCACGCCGTCGTGTACCGAGGCCGCCGCGGCCTTCTACGGCCAGATCTGCGATCACGTGGTCCGGGCCGCCTCGGCGCGCGAGGCGGAGATGGCCAAGCTGCTGGAGAACACCTACCGGCACGTGAACATCGCCCTGGTCAACGAGATGGCGATCTTCTGCCACGAGCTCGGCGTGGACCTGTGGGACGCGATCAGGTGCGCGGCCACCAAGCCGTTCGGCTTCCAGCCCTTCTTCCCAGGGCCCGGCGTCGGCGGTCACTGTATCCCGATCGACCCCAACTACCTCTCCTACCAGGTGCGCAGGCTCGGCTACCCGTTCCGGTTCGTGGAGCTGGCCCAGGAGATCAACGGCCGGATGCCCGGGTATGTCGTGTCCCGCGCCACCGAGCTGCTGAACAGGAACTTCAAGCCGGTGAACGGTTCGAGGGTGCTGCTGCTCGGCGTCACCTACAAGAAAGACTGCGCCGACCTGCGGGAGACGCCGGCGGTACCGATCGCCCGCAGGCTCCGGGTAATCGGAGCGCGCGTCAAGTTCCATGATCCGTACGTGCGGGAATGGCTCGTAGATGGCCATCCCGTTGAGGCAGTCGGCGACCTGGGCGCCGGGCTTGCAGAAGCGGACCTGGTGATCCTGCTGCAAGCGCACAGCGCATACGACCCAGAGATGATCAGCGATAGCTCGCAGTTGCTCCTCGACACACGCGGTGTGACGGCTGGTGGAGAGGTGTTGTGACTCAACTCGCCTCAGTAAGAAAGGGAGGTCAGGGAAATGAACAACTACGTCAAGACAACCCCGATGGCCGGAGCCGCGCTCGCCGCCGTGCTGCTCCATCAGATCTGGCTGCTCGGCGTGGCCGTCGGGCTCGTCGCCGCCGTGGCCGTGGCCGTGAGGATCGGGTACCGGCGGGGAAGGCAGCTAGGGGACAGGTAGCGCCGTGCGCCCAGCTCAGCGGGAAGGCGCTGGTCCCGACGGCTACCGTCGCCTTCGTGGCATGCACGGCGTGGGCCGTCCGCCGGGTGTACTCGGTGGAGACCGCACTGACAGGTCATGGAACCCAGTTCGCCTTCATCTTCAGCCTGGCATTCCTGGCCCTGGTATGGCAGATGCTGCTCTGCAACCTCGAGCGGCCGTGGAGGGCGACGAGAAGCCAGAAGAGCGAGCTCAGGGCGCTGCGTGTCATCGTTCACGTTCCCGTTTACAACGAGGACGCGGCTTATCTGCACCGATGCTTGAGATCCATCCTGGCCCAGGTCCAGCTCCAGGACTTTATTTTCATTTCGGTTACTGACGACGGGTCCGAAGTCGATTACGCGGTCACCCGTGCCGCATTCGAGGCTGACGCCGCAGCCGTGGGAATCCCGGTTGAATGGATACGGACTGTCAACCAGGGAAAGCGTCACGCGCAAGGGGTTGCCATTCAGGCGCATCCAGAAGCCGATATCTTCGTGACCGTCGATTCTGACACCATCCTTGACTCACGCGCCATCAAAGAAGGCCTAAAACCCTTCGCTGATCCGAGGAACTTCTCTGTTGCGGGCGTTATCCTGCCGTACAACAGCCAGAAGAACCTTCTTACCCGGATCATTGATATGTGGTGGACGCCTTCGCAGCTGATTGACCGTTCATCACTGTCAACTATGGGCGCCGTGCTGGTCAACTCGGGTGTCCTCGCCTTTTACCGGGCAGAGCTACTAAGGGACAATCTGGATGGATACCTCAACGAGACATTCTTCGGCAGGCCCGTCGAATTCTCGGACGATTCGATCCTGACCCTTTATGCTCTCCAGCGGGGAAGAGCCGTACAGCAACCTACAGCCTTCGCGTTCACCGCGATGCCGGAGAATTTGTCCCACCATTTCCGGCAGTATGTCCGGTGGATGCGCGGAGCCATGATACGGACTGGCTGGCGATTCAAGTACCTCTCACCACGCCGTTACGCGTACTGGGCCCATTTCGTCGGCTGGGTCCAATGGCTGCTGGCCACCGCGCTCCTCTGGACGCTTTTCATCGTCCGGCCGGTGCTCACGCACACCATCCCATGGACGCTGTATCTGATTCCCATTCTGATCGCCTATGGCCAGGGACTTCGGTACTTTACCGTTCGCCGTTCGGACCAGTCCCGGTGGTCTCAGCTCGCTACCTACATGCTGACGCCGCTCACCGCCCTATGGGTGTTCTTCGTCCTGCGCGTCATTCGCTGGTACGGGATGGTGACGTGCATGAAAACGGGGTGGGGCACGCGGGCGCAGGTCGAGGTCAGCATGGAGAAGCCGTGAGGCGGCTGGCCGCGGCCTGTGCCGTAGCACTGACGGCGGCTGTAGCTGCCTGCTCGTCGCCGAAGCCCGCCGCTTCCCCGAATCCCACCCGGTACCTCGGCGTCGCGGGAGTGTCAACGGCGGGCCTGCGGGGATTCGAGCAAGCCACCGGCATCCGGCCGGGAATCGTCGAGATCTACACCACGTTCGGGGATCCGCTGAAGTCCGCGCGCCTGACCGCCATCATCCGCGGCGGGGCAAAGCCCCTAGTACAGCTCGAGCCGTACCACGTCTCCTTGTCTACGATTGCGGCGGGACGATATGACGCCTACCTCCGCCGTTACGCGGCGGGTCTCAGCCGGCTCGGACATCAGATACTCCTGTCGTTCGCCCCCGAGGCCAACGGCTACTGGTACAACTGGGGCTGCCGAAGCACGTCGGCTGCGGCCTTCGTGGCCGCGTGGCGGCACGTCCATGACATCATCGCCCGTTACGATCGGCGCATCATCTGGCTGTGGGACGTCAACCAGTCGTTCCCTGGGTCATGCCCTATCACAGCCCGCTGGCCCGGCGGAGGATACGTGGACTGGGTGGGCGTCGACGGCTACCTGTGGTATCCGTATCTCACCTTCAACATGGTGTTCGCTCCCACAATCGTGAACCTGCGCCTCTTTACTGGAAAGCCCATATTGATTGCCGAGACCGGCGTACTGAACATGCCGCAGGCGGCCGCCCAGTTGAAGGGAATTTTCGCCGGGGCCAAGGCCATACCTGGCGTTATCGGAGTCGTCTATTCCGATTATGCGACCGCTCAACACGACTACCGCCTGGAAAAAGACCGGCCGGCACTCGCAACATTCCGCCGCGAGGCAAAGGATTACGCCACGCGCTAAGGACGGCTTACCGAGGCCATGGCCTTCGCCGGGCGTACCCGGGGCGTACCCGGCAGCGTTCTTGCGGAACGTGGTGATGGCCCGGGGGGTGCTGATGACGAAGGGCTGACCGACGGAGCTGGTCGAGTCGAACCAGACGAACCCGAGAAGTCCGTAAGTGCGGATGCCGGCGAACAGATCGGTGATCTTCGCCGGCTGACCTGCGGTCGGCAACGCGGCCGTCTCGGCAATGAGGATCGGGGCACGGGTCAGGGCGCGGACGGCCGCGATGGTGGGCCCGAACAATGAGCTGAACACGGCAGACGGATGGAAGTAGTAACCGTCGATCCCCACCCAGGTCACGTAGGCGCTGCCGGGCCACCAGCTGGCGGGGTTCGGGACCTTGCCGTACTGCGGGTCATCGATGACGTTCACCGTCCACAGCCACGTCACGTTGCGCGCCCCGGTCGAACGGAAGAGGCTGACGACATGCCGCCATGCGGCTACGAAGATCCGCGGGGCCGTGTTCTTGTAGCCCCACGGATACCAGTCGCCGTTCATCTCGTGGCCGAATCCTATGATGACCGGACGGCGGTAGGCGCGGACCGCCCGGGCGTAGGCCCGCAGATAGACGTCATACCGTCCCGACGCGATGTCGGCGACGCTAACCTTCTCCGGGTTCATCTGCACGAGCGGAACCGCGCCCTCCCGTGCCAGGGTCCTGGCGAATGCGGCCTGAAAGGGTTCGAACCACCCGCTGTAGTACAGCACGACATCCGGCTTGACGCCGGTATCGGCGGCGAACGTGGTCACTCCGGCGCTGGAGGCGGGGACCCCGGACGGGTACAGCCCGATATAAGACGCGGGGGCGGTGGGCAGGGCGGAGCCGCCGTCTCCTGGCCGGGAAGGTGCCGCCTTGACCGGTCCTTTCCCGCCTAGCACGGCGAAGGCGAGGATGATCGAGATCGCCACGCAGGCGCCAACAGTTGCCGCAGCCAGCCTCATCCGGCGAACCCGGGCCAGCCGCCGGGCCGCCCGCGGTCCTGGGGATGCCGGCGCCCCAATGCCTGGCCGCTGCGTCATCCCGGCCTGCCGTACGTGCTGGCGCCCGTGCGGAACGCGGCGATCGCCGCCGGGCTACTGAGGCCGAAGGCCTGCCCGATGTTGTTCGTGGAGTTGAACCACACGAACCCGAGCAGCCCGTAGGAGCGGATGCCGCGGAACAGGTCGCTGATCTTCGCGGGCTGGCCCGCGGCGGGCACCGCGCCCGTCTCGGCGATCAGGATCGGGGCGTCCGTCAGCCTGCGCACGACGCCGATGGTCGGCCCGAACAGCGGGGCGAACTGCCACGACGGCTTGAGATAGTAGCCGTCGATGCCGACCCAGGTCACGTACTTGCTGCCCGGCCACCAGCGGGCCGGGCTCGGGATGTTGCCGTGTCGGCTATCGTCCAGCACGTTGACGGTCCATAGCCAGGTGACGTTCTGCGCGCCGAGCACACGGAACAGGCTGACGATGTGCCGCCAGGCTGCGATGAAGGTGGCGGGGGACGTTTTCTTGTAGCCCCAGGAGTACCAGTCGCCGTTCATCTCGTGGCCGAAGCTCACGATGACCGGGTGGCGATAGTGCCGCACGGCCTCGGCATACGAGGTTAGGTAGCCGTCGTAGTGCCCGGAGGCGATGGCCGCGACGCCGATGTTCTCCGGGTCCATCTGGACCAGCGGCACGGCACCCTCATTGGCTACGGCCCTGGCGAAGCCGGCCGGGAACGACTGGTACCAGCCGCTGTAGTACATGACCACGTCCGGCCGGGTACCGGTGGTGTTCCTGAACGCCGTCACCCCGGCGTACGTGCGCGGGGCGGTCGGCGTGTACACCCCGAGGTAGGAGCCGGACACCGGGGGGAGATGGACTGGCAGCGGCCCGGTCGGGCCGGAGGACGACTGGTTGTAGACGATGACGCCTGCCGCGAAAGCGGCCGCGGCCGCCAACGCCACGCCGGTCCTGATCCACCACCGGCGCGCCCCGGTGCCTCGTCCCTTTCTCACCTGGCTTCTCCTGCCATTGCGCGTCATGCAGTTCCCTCCCTCGGCCGGGCGTGCTTCCAGACGCCCTTCGCCGGTGTCGTCAGCGGTGCCATCATGTAGAGCTGGATTCCGCCCAAGATCTCCGTGGCCCAGTACTGGTGCCAGCCGTACTGGTGCACCCTCAGCGCCAGGCCCGACCAGAGGAGTGCCTGCACGGCGAGGATCCAGGTGCACAGGATCCGGTTGACCACCACCGGGACCTGTCCCCGGTCCGGCGCTGCGCCGGTCGGTACCCACTCGGCCACCCGCCCCCGGATCGCGTACCACACCGAGTACAGGTGACAGCACGAGTTGATGACGCAGACCCGGTAGATGGTCGGCCGCCAGCCGCGGCTCAGCACCGGGAAGGCGAACAGGCTCGCCGCGAGCGCGGGCAGAATCGGCAGGTAATTGTGCGGGTAGACGCGGCCCGGGTAGCACCAGATCATCACCAGCGTCGGGAACGGCCCGGTGAGCAGCAGCGCCGCCGAGGACATGTAGTACAGGAACGCGGCCCAGAAGGCGGTCCGCTGCTGCCAGGTGAACGGTGCCTCGATGAAATGCCGCTCGGTCATCAGCATCATCGACGACCGGCACCACCGCGCCTGCTGGTTCGCCAGCGACGAGAAGTCCGTCGGCGCTACGCCCTTGGCCAGGCACAGCGGCAGGTACCTGGTCTCGAAACCAGCCCACCACAGCTTCACCCCGGAGTGGACGTCCTCGCCGATCGGCACCTGCGCGAAACCCCCGGCGGCCCGCACGGCCGCCCGCCGGTAGACCAGGTTCGTGCCCGCGCAGATGGCGGCCTTGTGCCGGTCCCTGGCTGGCTGGATGAACCGGAAGAAGATCTCCTGCAGGGTCCCGGCGTAGCGCTGGATGTAGGAGAACGAGCGGTCGCTCACGTCGTAGTACTGGGCGGTCTGGACGATGCCGACCTCGGCGCCGTCGAAGTAGGGCATGGTCTCGTAGAGGAACTCCGGCCGCACCGCGAAGTCGGCATCGAAGACCGCGATGAAATCCCCGGCGCTGATGCCGAGGGCGTGGGTGAGGTTGCCCGCCTTCTTCATCTCGCCCGGGCGCGGGCGTACCACGTACCGGAAGCCGTACCGGTCCGCGAGGTCCCGTACGTCTTCGCGTGCCGAGTCGTCGAGCGCGTACACGGTCATTGTCCCGTGCCAGGCCAGCGCGCTCACGTGCCGGAAGGTGTTGTCCAGCACGGCCAGCGGCTCGCCGCAGCTGGGCAGGAACACGTCTACTGTCTCGCGGGCGGCTTCGGCCCGGTAACGGGCCACGGTGGCCCGGTGCGCGGCCAGGGTCAGCCGGGGCCGCCCCGTCCGCAGCCAGAAATTGACCACCACGGGCGGCACCATGACCATGAGCAGCAGCCACATGACCGGGGCGATGAGCCAGGCCCGTTCGGCCACCTTGACGTACCCGTACAGGACGCCCGCCGAGGCCACCAGCAGCCAGCAGAAGACCCAGCGGCGGGGCGGCCCGAAGTACGTGTACTTCTCCCGGTCGTCCGGCGGGCTGGGCTGGTAGACCCGCGGCGGCGGCGCGGCGACCGACGGCTCAGTGACGGCCATGGTCACTCCCGGCCGCGGCCGGCGCACGTGACGCCCAGACCGTGAACGGCCCGGTACGAGCCAGCACGTAGTAGCCGCCCGCGCGGCGCATGTCCGCGGTGATCGCCGCGTCCGTGGCCGCGGTGTCGCCGAAGTCCAGGATCACCAGCGAGAAGTAGTGCTGGCGGATCGCTGCGGCATACGAGGGTGCTCCCGCCGCAGCCCGCCCGTAGCGGAAGTACCAGGTGTCCGACCAGCGCGGCCAGGGCACCTGATCCCTGAGGTAGTAGGCCTCGACGTCGTAGTCCTCGGCCAGGTACTGGCCGGGGTCGGCGCGGATGGCCAGGCGCAGGACGGCGATGGCCGCGACCGAGTCCGGCCAGGCCCGGAACAAGGCGGCCGCCTGGCCCAGCGAGCCGAACAGGGTAGCCGCGGCGATGGGCAGCGCCATGACGGCGGCCCAGCCGTGGCCGGGGTCGACCCGGCTCAGCCTGGCCATCGCGTAGCCCGCGGCGATCGCGGCGAACCAGGCGCCCGGCACCACGTGCTTGTGCAGGCTGACCGTGGTATGCAACACGGCCTGCCCGGCCGGGGCCAGCAGCACGGCCGCGGCCAGCACCACGGGCAGCGGCTTGCCGCGGGATTCCACCCGGCTGGCCAGGGCCATCGCCGCGCCGAGCATGGCGAGCACGAGGATCAGGCCAGTCCAGACGTACGCGCTGCGCAGCACGGTCGTCACGGCGGCGTCGGCGGGCGGGCGGGCTAGCGTGCTGGCGGTGACGCCCCGCCAGTAGGCGCGACCGCCGGCCGCGACGGCCGCCACGGCCCCCGTGAGCCAGGAGCCGCCCGCGGTGACGAGCGCGATCGCCCATGCGCGGCCGGGCCGCTCCCGCGACGCCGCCAGCGCGGCGACGGCCAGCACAATGGGGGTGAACAGTACGGTCGTGTACGTCACGGCGTTGGCCGCGGCCAGCGTGAGGCCCGCGGCGACGAGCAGTGCCGCCCGGCTCCGACGGCGGCCGCTGGCCTGCGGCCCGCCTACGGCCTCGGTCGCGGCCCGCACCACCAGCCAGGTCGCCAGGGCCAGCAGGAGCAGCGCCATCGCGTCGAAGGTGGCGAACGCGCCGAGGAATTGGGTGCCGGCCAAGGTGGCGAACAGCCCCGATGCCAGCAGCGCCGCCCGCCGCCCGTACAGCCGCGCCGTGCTGGCCCAGAGCAGGCCGGTTACGCCGAGCATGAAGCACAGCGAGAGCAGGCGCGCGGCCGCCAGGCCGCCCAGGCTGTCGGCGGCGGCGGCCAGCGGGGGGTAGAGGACCGGCGCCCCGGAGAAGTACGCCGGGAACCCGGGGACCGGCGCGTGGTGCAGCCAGTGCGCCCACTCCAGGTGCCCGGCCCGCAGGTAGAGGGCCTCGTCCTGGAACGCCGTAGCGGACCAGACGAGCCGCAGGGACAGGCCGGCCTGGGCGGCCAGCACGACGAGCAGCGGCCACCACGGCGCCGGGCCGGCGCGCGAGCCGGGTGGCGCTGGCCGCGGGCGTCCCCGGGCAGCGATGCTGCCTGCGGAAGGGTACGTCCTGGCCATTTAATCGCCTGGCCGGTAGGGCGCGAGTTCGTCGCGCACGCCCAGCCGGAAGGAGATCTGGGCCTGCACGTTGTCCTCGATGCGCCAGTCCTGATGGTAGAGGCCGCCGTGCTGGGGCTTGTCGAACCAGACCAGGCCCAGCGTCTTGTACTTGGCCATGCCGTGGAACAGATCCTGGATCTCGGCGAACTGCCCGGCCCGCGGGCCTATCGCGGTCTCCGACAGCAGCACCGGCTTGCCGGTGAAGCCCCGGACCTGGCCGATGGTCGTGCCGAATACGGTGGCGAACCTGTCGCTGGGACGGTAGTAGTACCCATCGATGCCAACCCACGTGACGTACTGCGCTCCCGGCCACCAGGAGGCGACCGGCCCGGTGCCCGGCTCGTCCGCCTGGATCGTCCACAACCAGGTGACGTTTTCCGCGCCCTGATCGCGGAACAGCGTCACAACGTGCCGCCACGCGGCCGCGAACGTGCCCGGCGGGGTGTGACCGTACCCCCACGAGTACCACGGGGCGTTCATCTCGTGCCCGAACCCGAGGACCACGGCGTGCCCGAAGTCGCGGACGCGGCCGGCGTAGGCGCGCAGGTACTCGTCGTAGGTACCGGCCGCGATGGCCGCGACCGAGGCGTCGGTCGGATCGATCTGCACGAACGGGACAACGCCGTGCTGGTGGAGCAGCTGCGCGAACGCCATGTCGAACGGCTGCGCCCAGCCGCTGTAGTAGCCGAGCAGGTTCGGCTGCCGCCCCGCCACCTTCGCGAAGCCCGCGGCGGGGGCGTAGTCAGGCGGCGCCTCCGGCTCGAAGGCACCCAGGTAGGAGGCCAGCTCGGGGGCCAGGGTCGCGTGCACCGCCGGCGGGCTGCCGGACACCAGGCCGATCAGGCGGCCGACCGCTGCGCCGAGGGCCGCGGCGGCCATGCAGACGGCCACGAGTATCACCAGCTTGGACTTCATGCGGGCTGGCCTCCCGGGAAGATCACCCGGGCCACCATCGCCAGGTTGAGCAGGCCGAAGACCAGCAGGACCGCGAACTGGGGCGAGCCGCGGGCCACGGTCCGCCAGAGCGCCAGCGCCAGCCACAACACGGCCACGCTGCCGCTCCACCACCTGATCCCGATCCGGAACCGCCGCAGCGAGCTGCCCGGCGTCCTAGTCGGATGCCAGCTCATCGACCGGCCCCGGGCGCCGTCCCAGATGGCGAACACGTGTGCCCAGCCGCGGGCGATGCCCAACGGCCAGATTCCCGCCCCGAAGCGGGACCGGTGCCACAGCGGGTAGAGCACGAACCCGGTCAGCACGGCCGGGAGCAGGATGACGAAGTTCCTCAGCCGGACCTGCCCGGGCAGGAAGGCCAGCATGACCACCGGGATCAGCGGCCCGAAGAAGGTGACCAGCGCGGTACAGGCGTAGTAGAAGAACCCGGAGACGTAGGCCAGCCGGGCCGGGAGCCGCATCGGTATGGACCACAGCCGGCGGGAGAACACGATGCCCACGTTCCCGGAGCACCACCGGTACTGCTGCCGGACGAACGCGTCCAGGTTGTCCGGGCAGATCCCGGTGGACAGCAGCACGGGCAGGTAGACCATGGACCAGCCGGCCCGGCGCACGTCAAGACCGGTGTGCACGTCCTCGGCGTACGGGATGAGCGTCGGGCCGCCCTGCGGGGCGAGCGCGGTCCGCCGGTACACCGCCGAGGTCCCGCAGCACACAGCCGCGTCCAGCCGCTGCCTGGCCACCTGGACAGTCCGGTAGAACACCTCCTGGATCGGGCCGGCCGCGCGCTCGATCCAGGTCTGCGCCGGGCTGGTCCGGAAATACTGCGGCGTCTGCACGATCGCGATCGCCGGATCGTCCAGGTAGGGCAGGGTCTCGGCGAGGAAATCCGGCCGCGGTGCGAAGTCCGCGTCCAGGATGACCAGGTACTCGGCCGAGGTCTGGGCAAAGGCGTGGCGCAGGTTGCCGGCCTTCTTGCCCGCCGGCCAGTCGGGCCGGTGGATGTAGCGGAAGCCGAACGAACCGGCCATCGAGCGGGCCTGCTCATCGGGCCCGTCGTCGAGGACGTAGGCGCGCGTCCCGCCCTGGTAGGCCTCGATGAGCGCGGATACCGCGGTCCAGGTGTTGCGCAGCAACTCGATCGGCTCACCGCAGACGGGCAGGTAGATGTCCACGTCCGGATAGGCGGCCGGGTGCCATGCCGCCACCCGGGCCTGGTGTGCGGGCAGGTCGAACCCGGTGCCCGCGAAGTTGACCGGCAGGCTGATGGCCTGGTATATCACGTACGTCGCGGTGAACAGCAGGAACGGCGAGAGCGCGAGGTCCGCGGTCTCCAGCCTGAACTGGCTGACGATGAGGCAGCACGAGCCGATCAGGATCACGACGGTCAGGTACGGCAGATTCCGCTGGACGTAGAGGTACTTCTCGTCGTCATCCGGCGGACGGGGAGGCACCAGTCCGGGCCGCTGGCCTGGCTTGGCCGCCATGGTCGACCTGGCCATGGTCCCGGTGCCTGCGACCCGCTGGCCGGTCACGACTGCGGCTCGTATCGCCAGATCACGTAGGTGCCCGGGGCGGGACCGTAGGGGACGACGTCGATGATGTGATACCGGTTATTGCGCCGCAGGTCCGCCGCGATGCTCTGGTCGAGCGGCTTCGTGTCGCTGAAGTTCAGCGCGACCAGGGAGAAGTAGCCCTGGGCGATGTACATCGCGTAGGTGCCCGCGTTGCCGTCCCCGACGACCCCGGCCTTGTTGCTCGGGCCGCCGGTGGGAGCGCCGGAGGGCAGGACGATGTTCCGTGTGCTTGACCAGCGCTGCCACTGGCTGCCGGACGCCAGGTAGTACTCGGCTAGCGACGGGTCCTCGACCAGCAGCCGCCCGCTGCTGCCGTCGGCCAGAGGCCGCAGGATCGCGACGATAGCGGAGGATGACGGCCAGCTGGTGGCGAACATCCAGGACTGGGTGGCGCCCAGGGTGACCGGGAAGCAGAGCGCGATCACGCACGCGGCGCCGGTGACGGCACGCGCGGTCCCCTCGGGCGCGGCCGCGATGAGCCGGTCCACCGCGTAACCTGCGGCCACGGCCGCGAACCAGGCGCCCATGGCCCCGTGCTTGTTGAGCGAGGCGGTGGTGTACATACTGGCCTGCTCGGCCGGCACGAGCAGCGCCGCCGCGGCCAGCAGGGTCAGCCGCCACGCCTGCATCCGCCCGGCGCGACTGACCCAGGCGAAGACCGCGCCGGCTACGGCGGCGACCACGATGACGCCGGTCCACGACCAGAAGTGCACGAGGACCGTCACCGGAGCGTCCGTTCCCGGCGCCCGCTCCAGCGTGGTGATGTCGATCCCGTGCAGGTAGCGGCTACCGCCGATCAGGAGCGCCGGTGTGATCAGGACGGCCACGACGGCCAGCAGGGTCAGCGCGCGCGCCGCGGCCAGCTTGCCGCCCGGCTTGGGCAACGCGGTGAGCAGGGCGAGCACGAGCACCACGGGGTCGAACAGGGCTGACGGGTAGGAGGTCGCGTTGGCCAGCGCCAGCGCGGCCCCGGCGGCGATCATCCAGCCGGTCGCGTCCGGCCGGTCTCCGGCCCGGACGACGAGCCAGGAGGCCAGCGCGACCAGGAATAGCGACATGGCGTCGTAGGTGGCGAATGAGCCCAGGTGCAGCGTCGGGCCGAGCACGGCGAACAGCGCCGCCGCGAAGAACGCGGCCCGGCGGCCGGACAGCAGGCGGGCGGTGGCCCACAGCAGCGCGGTGGCACCCAGCATGAAGACGAGGGACAGGATCCGGGCTGCGGCCAGGCCTCCAGCGCTGTCGGCGAGCGCGGCCAGCGGCGGATAGATGACAGGCGCTCCGGAGAAGTACGAGGGGAACGGCGGTATCGGAGCACCATGCAGCAGCCGGGCCCATTCCAGATGGCCTGCCCACAGGTAGAGGGCCTCGTCCTGGAACGCCGTGTCCGCCCCGGCCAGCCGGAGCGAGAGGACGGCCTGGACGGCGAGCACCACGAGCAGCGGCCAGTTACCCGGTACCCATGGCCTGGCCGCCCGCCGTGGCCGGCGCCCGGCATGCGTGTGCGAATTCGCCTGCGCGGTGAGCGGCGCGGGTGAGGTCGGCGGCCCCGCCGACTGCTGGATCGCCGGGCCTAGATCCATGGGGGCACCTGCCTGAAATCAAGGCATACAGGGGTGCGCGGGAAGCGCCCCCGGTAGCTGACCTACCGTGGTGAAGGTGTCACCTTACGCAGCGCTTCCGTACGAACATGGACACCGCAAACCAGACGGTAACCTCCGATTCCCGGACATGAGGTGTATTCCGCAAATTTAGCGGGAGAAAGTATCTTCGCATTGCGCGGCGGCGTGGCTCAGGAGGTGTCGCGGTACGACAGAAGTGGCGGATTCCTATTACGTTTCAGAGTCCTGCTTGAATAGCCGGCCCATCCTGTGTTGCGCTATACCGTGCGGTCGCATCGCCCTATATGCGTACCCCACAGGGGGTTAACCGAATGGTAGACAAGGACCCCGGCACGGAACTGCCGCAGCGCGTCCGGGGCGCGGCCCGGTCCGGTCGGTCCGCGTCCGCCTCGCCGGCCCCCATGCTCTCCGAGGAACTGCGGCAGCGCATCCGGGCGGCGGTCACCGCCGAGCGCTCTCTGGCGGCCACCCAGCAGGACGAGGCCCCGGGCGGCGAGGCGAGCAGCCCCGAGCCCGTACGGCCGGTCCTGGCCAAGGCGCCCGCCCCGTTCATGCCGCCCGCCCGGTCCGGGGCGCCGGTCCGCAGCGCGAACGCCGGTCCTATCGCCGAAGACGAGATCACCGAGTGGCTCGGCACCACCGCCAAGCCGCCAGCCGTGGTCACGCCGCCCTCACCGGTCGAGCCCCCGTCCGGCACCAGATCCCCGTCCGGCGTGGCGTCCGCGCCCCGGACCGGGTCACCCCGGGTGGAGCCCAGCGCCGTCGACCAGTCCCCCGCGGATTCCCTGCGGCCTGCGGGCCGGCCCCGGGCGCGGCGGGCGGCCCGGTTCGCGGCCATCGTCCTGGTCATCGGGGTGCTGGCGGTCACGGCGGTCAGGCTTCTTGACCGTTCCGCGGCGGGCGGCCCGGCCAGCGCCGCCGCGACGCGCCAGGCGGCAGAGACCCGGGCCGCCGCCTCCTCGTGGGTGGCCCAGCAGGTCAGCCGCGACGTCAAGGTCTCCTGTGACCCGGTGATGTGCGCGGCGCTCAGGGACCGCGGGTTCCCCTCCAGCGAACTGCTCGTGCTCGGGTCGGCCTCACGGGTCCCGATCAGCTCCGCCGTGGTGGTTGAGACGCCGGCCGTGCTGAGCCTGTTCGGCAGCAGCCTCGCCACCGCCTGGGCGCCAGCCGTCCTCGCGTCCTTCGGGTCTGGTCCATCCCTCGTCACCGTCCGGGTGATCGCCCCTAATGGGGTCACCGCGTACCAGGCTGAGCTCAGCACCGACCTGGCCGAACGGAAGACGGCCGGCGCCGCACTGCTCAACGACCCGCAGATCTCGGTGCCCGCACTGGGCAGCGGGCAGCTCACCGCGGGCGCGGTCGACTCGCGGCTGCTGGAGGCCCTCGTCTTCGTGGCCGGCCATCAGCCGATCAGCATCGTGCACTTCGGGACCCCGGGTCCCGGTGCGAGCGCCGGCCTACCGCTCCGCTACGTCGACCTGGCCGAGGAGGACCGGGCGGGTCACCTGTCCTCGGCCGCGTACGTCCGGTCTGTCCGCGCCTTCCTGAGCACGGCGGACCTCAGGTTCCGCCCGGCCAGCATGGCGACGGTGGTACTGGCGGACGGCGAGGCCGTGCTCCGGATCGAGGTCACCGCGCCCAGCCCGCTCGGGGTGTTCGGCACCCAGCCCGTCCCCTAGTGATCTCCGACAGCCCAGGGTGGCCGGCCGGGTCAGGCACACGACCCCCTTTCACCCCTGCCGCACCTTCCGCGCCGAGCCGTTGCTGGAGCGTCAGGAGTCGTAGCCCATGCCCGCCGCGTCCAGCGCCCGGAGCCACAGGTTCCTGCGCCCGGACCGGCGGTCGGCCCGGGCCAGGGACCAGCGCGTGGCCTGCACGCCCAGGTAGGCCAGCGGCTCGGGCGGGAACGGCAGCGGCCGGGACCGGACCATCTGCAGCTGGGTCAGCTCGGTCCGCTGGCCGCTCAGCAGGTCGAGCATCACCCGCGCGCCGAACCTGGTCGCGGCCACCCCCAGCCCGGTGTAGCCGAGCGCGTAGGCGACCCGGCCGCGGTGCGCGGAGCCGAAGAACGCGCAGAACCGGCTGCAGGTGTCGATGGCGCCGCCCCAGCGATGGCTGAACCCGATGCCCTCCAGCTGCGGGAACGTGTCGTAGAACTGCCCGGCGAGCTTGACGAACGTAGCCGGGCGCTGATCGTAGGCCCGGCGGACGTCGCCGCCGAAGTGGTAGATGGCGTCGTAGCCGCCCCACAGGATCCGGTTGTCGGAGGTCAGCCGGTAGTAGTGGAACTGGTTGCCCGAGTCGCTCACGCCCTGCCGGTTCTGCCAGCCGACGGCGGCGAGCTGCGCCGGGCTGAGCGGCTCGGTCACCAGCACGTAGTCGTAGACCGGCACGATGTACGACCGCAGCCGCCTGACCAGCGGGGGGAACGCGTTGGTGCCGAGCGCCACCCGCCTGGCCCGAAGCACGCCGTGCCGGGTGCGCACGGTCACACCGTCCGCGTCACTGGCCAGGGCGGTGGCCGGCGTCCGCTCGGCGATCCGGACGCCGATCCGCTCGCACGCATCGGCCAGGCCCCAGGCGAGCCTGGCCGGCTGCACGCCGGCCGAGCCCTCCTTGTCCCACAGGCCCGCCAGGTAGGCCGGGGAGTTGACCTGGGCCCGCACCGCGGCGGCGTCCAGGAACATCGCCCCGTCGGCCGTGGCGGCCTCGCGCAGCGAAGCGACCTGGTAGTCCTCGGTGGCCACGGTGATCGCCCCGGCCCGCTCGAAGTCGCAGTCGATGCCGTACCTGCCGATCGCGGCCTCGATCGCGTCGAGGTTCTCCAGGCCGAGCCGCTCCAGCGCGCCGAACTCGGCCGGGAACCGCTCCCGCCCGTTGTCCGCGCCGTGGGTCAGGCTGGCCTCGCAGAAGCCGCCGTTGCGCCCGCTCGCCGCCCAGCCGATCCGGTTGCCCTCGATGAGCACCACCGACCGCCCCGGGTTGGCCTCCTTGGCCAGCAGGGCGGTCCACAGCCCGCTGAACCCGCCGCCGACCACCACCAGGTCGCAGGCCGCGTCGCCGCGCAGCGGATCACGCGGGGCCGGCGCGTCCGGCCGGTCCAGCCAGAACGGCGTCGGCTGCGCCGCCATGATCAGCCGGGTCAGCTGCTCGCGCCACGCGCCGTCCGGCCCCGCAGCAGCCATCACACCGCGGCGAAGGCGTCCTCGAGGATGGACAGCCCCTCGTCGAGCAGGTCCTCACCGATCACCAGCGGCGGCAGGAACCTGATCACGTTGCCGAATGTCCCGCAGGTCAGCGAGACCAAGCCGGCCTGGTGGCACGCTTTGGTGACGGCCGACGTGGTGGCCGGGTCGGGGTCGAGCGTGCCCGGCTTGGTCAGCTCGATCGCCAGCATCGCGCCGCGGCCCCGCACGTCGGCGATGACCGGGTACTTCTCCGCCAGCCCGTGCAGCCGCGGCAGCATGATCTCGCCGATCCGGCGCGCCCTGGCGGCGAGATCCTCCGCCGCCATGGTCTCGATCGCGCCGAGCGCCGCCGCGCACGCTATCGGGTTTCCGCCGTACGTGCCGCCCAGGCCACCTGCGTGGACCGACTCCATGATCTCGGTGCGCCCGGTCACCGCGGCCAGCGGGAGCCCGCCCGCGATGCCCTTGGCCGTGGTGACCACGTCTGGCACCAGGCCCTCGTGCTCGCAGGCGAACCAGTCACCGGTGCGGCAGAACCCGGTCTGGATCTCATCCGCGATGAACACGATCCCGTTCTCGCGGCAGAACTCGGCGAGCCCGGGCAGGAACCCGTCCGGCGGCACCACGAACCCGCCCTCGCCCTGGATCGGCTCGATGATCAGGGCGGCCACGTTGTCCCCGCCGACCTGGGTGTGGATCAGGCTCTTGACCATGGCCAGCGCCTCGGTCGCGCACGCGTCGCGGCCGCCGGGCCAGCGCAGCGGGTAAGCCATCGGCATCCGGTAGATCTCGCCGGCGAACGGGCCGAACTTGTCCTTGTAGGGCATGTTCTTCGCGGTGAGCGCCATGGTGAGGTTGGTGCGCCCGTGGTAGGCGTGGTCGAACGCCACGACGGCCTGCCGCCCGGTGGCGTGCCGGGCGATCTTCACCGCGTTCTCCACCGCCTCCGCGCCGGAGTTGAACAGCGCCGAGCGCTTGTCGTGCGTTCCCGGCGTCCGCCTGGCGAGCTCCTCGCAGACCTCGACATAGCCCTCGTACGGCGTCACCATGAAGCAGGTATGGGTGAACCTCGCGGCCTGCTCGGCTACCCGGGCGGACACCCGGGGGGCCGCGTTGCCCACGGAGACCACGGCGATCCCGGACCCGAAATCGATCAGGGAGTTGCCGTCGGCGTCCACGATCACGCCGCCGCCCGCGTCCGTGACGAACACCGGCAGGACGTGGCTGACCCCGCGGGCCACCGTGCGCTCGCGCCGGGCCAGTAGCTCGCGCGAGACGGGTCCGGGGATCTCGGTGACAAGGTGCCTACGCTGCGGAAGCCGGGCGTCGTCGCCCGGAACATGCTCGGTCATAAATCAGACCATAGATCATCGGACTCAATCGCTAAAGCGGAGGTTGCTATACGCATGGGGCTGGGAGTCTATGGTGGTGACCCGGATACGGGAGAGGACGGATCTCGGATATGCCTGACCGTGAGGAGCCGAACGCGCGAGGGCTGTTCGGCGGCGTTTTCGCCAGGGGCGGCGTCGACGCGGACGACACCGCGTGGCTGCAGGCGATGCTGGACACCGAGGCCGGGCTGGCCCGCGCCCTCGAGCGGGCCGGGATAGCACCGGCCGGGGCGGGCGATGCGGTCACCGCCGCGGCCAGGGCGGCCAATTTTGATCCGAACGAACTGGGCGGACTCGCCGCCCTGACCGGGAACCCGGTGCCCGGGCTGGCGCGCGCGCTGGCCCGGCGGGTCCCCCAGACCGCGGTCAGCGCCGTCCATCGCGGCGCCACCAGCCAGGACATCGTGGACACCGCCGCCATGCTGCTGGCCAAGCGGGCTATCGGCGTCATGCAGGCCGACCTGGCCCGGGCGGCCGACGCCGCGGCCGGTCTGGCCGCCGCGCACCGGGGCACGATCATGATCGGCCGGACGCTGCTCCAGCAGGCCGTTCCGGTCACCTTCGGCCTGGTCGCGGCGGGCTGGCTGACCAGCGTGGACGAGGCCAGGGCCGGGCTCAACTCCGTAGGCCCGCGGCTCGCGGTCCAGTTCGGCGGCGCGGCCGGCACGCTGGCCTCGCTGGGCGAGGCCGGCCAGCGGGTCGCGGCCCTCCTCGCCGAGGAACTCGGCCTAGCGGTACCCGTGCTGCCCTGGCACACAGACCGGCTGCGGATCGTCGACCTGGGCGCCGCGCTGGCCCGGGTCGCGGCGGCGCTCGGCAAGATCGCCAGGGATGTCACCCTGCTAGCCCAGTCCGAGGTCGGCGAGGTCAGCGAGGGCACCAGTGCCGATCAGCACGGTGCCGATCAGCACGGTGCCGATCAGCACGGTGCCGGTCAGCGCGGTGCCGGTCAGCAGGCGCCGGCGGCGTCCCCGCGGCGCGGCGGCTCCTCGGCGATGCCGCACAAGCGCAACCCGGTCGCCTCGATCGCCATCCTCGGCTGCACCAGGCAGGTCCCCGGGCTGCTCGCGTCCCTGACCATGGCCACGGAACAGGAACTGCAGCGCGCGGCCGGCGCCTGGCACGCCGAATGGGAGCCGCTGACCGCCCTGCTCCGGCTGACCGGTTCGGCCTCGAGCTGGGCGGCCGACCTGCTGCCCGGGCTCGTCGTGGATACGTCGCGGATGGCCGCGAACCTGGCCGCGACCAAAGGCCTGCCGCTCGCCGAGCACGTCTCTTCGCTGCTGGCCGGCGTGCTCGGCGGCGCTCAGGCGCACGACCTGGTGGCCGAGGCGGGTGCCCGGGCGGTGAGCGCCGGGCTCCCGCTGCGCGACGTGCTGCTGAGCGTACCCAAGCTGGAGGAGCGGCTCTCGGCGGCCGGCATCACCGCCGAGCAGATCGATTCCGCGCTCGAGCCGTCCGGCTACCTCGGTGCGGCCGACGCCTTTGTCGCCGCGGCTCTTGACGCGCACGAGGCGCTGG
>Ga0335081_10004220_pt1 | contig 22679 bp, 9 predicted proteins | sample Lox_Sample_35_FD_206713 | JGI IMG/M metagenome (GOLD analysis project Ga0335081, IMG submission 206713) | Soil microbial communities from Loxahatchee National Wildlife Refuge, Florida, United States - Lox_Sample_3.5 | ecosystem: Environmental > Terrestrial > Soil > Wetlands | place: USA: Florida...
TCTTTGGTAATACGCAAAACTCCGTCGGAGTGAATTATTATTTCATGACGGCGGCCAGATTGGATAGCGTAAGCCGTACCGCTATTTCGTGCAATAATACTTCAACACCCTGGTCGGCTGAAACCGGCGTGAACGGCCCCGAATATGATGACGGCAATTTGCATCACATGATAAGTACGCTTACGAACGATTCAATCAAATTATACATCGATGGTACTTTGACGAATGCCGCAAAACTGGATACCAATAACAGCATCAGCAGAATCAGCACGGCTTTTGCCTACTTGGCCAAGAGCGGCTATACCGGAGATGCACAGTGGATCGGCAGGATTCATGAATTCAACATTTATAATACGGCTCTCGACTCGGCAGAAGTGGCTTTCCTTTTCCATAAAGGCATTTACACAATGCCGGGCGGACCCGATACCACAACAGCCCCTCAGGGCTGGAAGGGACCTGCACTTGCAGCCGGGCAGGGTAAATTTCTTGGCAGCTCGTTCAATAATACAGACGCCAATTTCAAGAATTATTGGACGCAATTAACTCCTGAGAATGCGGGCAAGTGGGGTTCCGTGGGAGGTTCTTCCGATACCACTCAATGGACCTGGGGTGGTCTTGATGCTGCTTATAATTATGCCCAGAACAACGGTCTGCTTTTTAAGGATCATAATTTGATTTGGGGGCAGCAGCAGCCATCGTGGATTTCCAGCCTTGATTCTGCTACTCAATACAAATACATCGAAACATGGATCAGAAATGTCGGACAACGATATCCGAAGACCGACATGATTGATGTTGTCAATGAGCCATTAAACGGACACAATCCGCCTGACGGCCAAAACGGGCGCGCCAACTATGAAAACGCACTTGGCGGAACAGGAACGACCGGCTGGGACTGGGTGATAAACGCCTTCGCATTGGCAAGGAAATATCTGCCGAATGCAAAATTGTTGATTAATGACTACGGTATTATCAACAGCAATGCAGCCACGACCTCCTATGTCCAAATTATCAATCTACTAAAAGACAGAGGACTCATTGACGGCATCGGTGTGCAAGGTCATCGCTTCGAGCTTGAAAGCGCTGATACAAATACTCTCAAGAGCAACTTAGCGATACTGGGAGCAACAGGTCTGCCGGTCTATATTTCCGAATTTGATCTGGGCAACATCGGCGATGCCGGAACACCGGATGATAATCAGCAATTACAGTTGTATCAGAAGATATTCCCCGTTTTGTGGAACAGTCCGGCGGTAAAAGGGATTACCCTTTGGGGATACCAGCAGGGTAAAACCTGGCAAACAACCTGTTACCTGGTAAATACCGATGGAAGTCTCAGACCGGCGTTCAATTGGCTGGCACAATATGTTGCAGACCATCCGACCGGAGTTGTAAATACAACTTCTGCACAGCCTGCTGAATTTGAACTGCAGCAGAATTTCCCGAATCCCTTTAACCCGACGACAAATATCTCGTTCTCATTGCCGCAGAAGAGCAATGTGCGATTGACGATCGTTGATCTGTTGGGGAGGGAAGTCGCGACCTTGGTAAATAACGAGCAGCGCAGCGCTGGCAACTACACGGTGACGTGGAACGCGGGGCAGTATGCAAGCGGCGTGTACTTCTACCGCTTGCAGGCCGGGAATTTCGTGCAAACGAAGAAGCTCATACTCTTGAAGTAGCCGATCTTCAAGGATTGTTGACTCATTCCTGCATCAAACATGAAGCCCCCTGGGATTTCACAGGGGGTTTCACATTTTCGGTCTGGTTCCTGTACCCGGTGGGCTTTGTGATCAACATTCAGGAGTTCCGCCGCCAGCTTGCTCATTGGTCGAATGTCGGTGATACTGTCAAGACGTTAGCGTCTTTCCACCGATTGAGCATGTGCCCATACACTTCTCAGTGAACCCAGCCGTGTTCCCCCCAATAAAAAAAGCCAACCCATTTCTGAGTCGGCCCTTTTTCAATCTTCAATTTCTTCTTGCCACGGATTTTTTCGATCGACAATTGTAAATCCGCAATCCGCAATTGCTCAGTGCCCCCAACGAGGACAGATGCCAATGAACACTTGAGTTCTGCACTCCTGATCGCCAAAGAATTGCCACTTAAGCAACCGTGGAATACAATCGTAATCGTATATCTTAATGGAAGAAGGATTGCAGCCCGCCATAGCAGCGATCCTCTCACCAGACTCTGAAATCAAAATCCAGATTTTCCCTCCGAGAGGTCGGGGTCTGTTTACCGCCCGTTAGGAATTGCACACGTTGGGTGACGTAATCTTTAAGTTCCGAAACGGTAATCCGCCCGTCCCCGTTCCTGTCTGCTGATTTCGATTTCAGTCCTTCCAGAAGTGCATACGTAAACACGCCGTTTCGCCATTCGTTGGATTCATACGCGAACTCCTTTCCGCTTGCCGATGCAATAACGACGGCGCCGCTTCCGACTTCGAGATTTGCGAACAGATCCTGCATCAGGTCGAACGAATCCTTGAGCCCCAACAGGGATTGATCGGTGCTGATGACACTCTTGAAACCTCGAGATGTTACACCAGCAGCGGACTTGGAATTTTCGGCCACGAGTGCTGATGATCCCTTGTCCACCTCGCCTGCGTGACATGCATCCACCAGGAGAAGCTTCTTTCGCGCCGGAATCCCATCAAGAAGGCCCTCAAGGTCCTCGTAGGCGAGTCCGCGAAGGGCAGGATTTTCAAAATCCACGTCGGTTGTTCCAAGGTAATAATCCAATTTGTTATCGAGCAGTCCGTGGCCTGCAAAGAAAACGATGGCTTCGTCGTCCACCGTGGACTGCATGAGGAATTCTCTCGCCTTCCTGATGTTCTCACGGGTTGCACGAGCGTCAGCGATGACAAGGGTTTTTACTGCGCTAGGATTTGCGCGCTGAAACGCTGCGGCCAAATCTTCTGCATCCTTTGCCGCGTACGTCAGATCATATTGCGAATCCTGGTACCCGGAGACTCCAATTGCGACGATATAGGTGTTTTGTGGAACAGGCCGTTCATTCTCGCAAGAGATTTCGAAGGATTCTTTGAGCGATTCTGCTCCTTTATCGTTCAAGACGCTGCACTCGATAAAATTCCGGCCGACGGAAAGCGGTATGTCCACCGTCTGCTCAACGGAATTTGTTGGTCGCAAGGAAATTCCGCGGGAGCCGAAGAGAGGGACGCCGTTTACTGTTATGCGCAGGACCTTGAGTTTATACAGTGAATCGTTCATTGCGAGCCGGACAGGGATTGTCTGTTGTTGTGTAGAAGATGCAAACGTAGAGAGGATGTTCAGTGTCGGTAGGTGGAAATCCGCCGAAAGCTCGGCTTCTGTAAAGCCCAGCTTCTCCAGTCTCTTTTGATAAGCCGCGTTATATGCTCTCTGCATTGCTTTACCCGATGCCGGCGGTCCCTGCAGGACGAGATCGGGACGATTGTATTTGAGGTCAAATTGCTCGAACGGAAAAATGTCCTCGCCATACTTGAATGCAATTGCATCCCGTGCCCGCGGAGTGCACGTGTAGTAATTGTCCTTGTTCACAACGATATAGTCTGAAGCGCCGACGCGAACATACATCAGCTCGGTCGAAAGTGTTTTGGAATCGGATACTGTGACGCATCCGTCGTCGCCGGCGGAATAAAGCCACTTGCCATTGGGCGTATAGAAAAGCGTGGTGCCCATCTCGTCGTGTATTCTCCGTGTCGTGAGAACCTTGCCGGTGAATGCATCACACAGCGTAAATGTTCCGTTTCCGGACGAAACGACGAACGTTGCGCCATTAGGGGAAAAAGCAATCCCTCCGATCCCGTTCTTGAAGCCGGTGACTGAAAACTCCAGAGTCCAGGTCCTCAGGTTCACAGCAAACAGGCTGTCTTGGTTGCCGGCGACGAGAAGCTCTCTCTCGTTCGGGCTAAGCGCCATGGAGACTCCCCAGTCACCGAAAGGTATCTCGTGCATCTTCTTGAGTGTCCTGCCATCGAACGCCATGATGGGTCCAAAATTCTTCACAACGTACACCGTGCCTGAGGGACCACAACACACCCGTGCAATCGAATCACCCGGGGCGTACATGGTCGCATTTAGTCTTTGACCCGCAATATCCCAAACGTACAGCCCGCCGTTGGATGCAAAGAGGATTCGTTTGCTATCCGGGAAGAAATCCGCTGCGTCAACTTGGCCAAACGGGATGCTTTGAAGGAGCGAGCCATTGTTTGGATCCCACAGATGGCTTGTGTCGCCTCCTTCGCCCGTAAAAAGGTATTTCCCATCGGAGGATACGCGAATACACCTGAGACCGCCGGAAAATCTTGGATACACGCTCGAAACCTTTTTCGAGGCAACATCCCACTTCGTCAGGAACTGATCAGTGCCGCCGCTGAACAAATATCTGTGATCGGTCGACCAGGCAAGGCAGTCAACCCCGTCGACAAAACCGCGAAAACGTTTGGTTTTCTCACCGGTCTCGAGGTTCCATAACGAGATTCCATCGGATTCGGTGGATGCGACATACTTGTCGTCTGAAGTAAAGGCAACCGTCTGGAAATCCAGATAGGTCAGTTCGCCTCCCCGAAATGTCTTCAGAAGCTTCTCGGTCGCACGAGCCACAATGGAGATGTAACCGCTGTCGGACTTGAACGCGATGAGCGATCCGTCAGGACTCAGATCCATGCAATCGAAATGGTCCCCTTCACCGCGTCGCGGAAGCCAGGCGGGTATGGTCTCCTTCGTTTTGAAGTTAAAGATGAAAGTGCCATCCTTCGTGCAAGCATAAAGGAATTTTCCGTCAGGCGAAAGACAAATCGCGTCCATCGACGCAATCTCAGATCCAAAAGATTCTGCCAGCATCATACGGTCACCAGTCTCCACATCCCAACGACATAACGGTCCATTATTGGGAGAGCGTGAAGGTGGATCCGAAATTCCCAGGGCATAAACAGAAGTTCCATCGTCCGAAATACAGAGTGCGCCATTGCCAAGATAACCAGGAATTGTCCGGAGTAGATTACCGGTATGGACGTCGAAAATATAGATTGACTTGTTCTCCGAGGCCACAACGACATAGGGCCGCGTGGGATCGAACTTGACAGCTTGTATCGTTCCACCATCAATGTGGTACGAGAACCGCATGAGTCCGGTCGGACAATCCCATACGTCAACGTAGCCTAACCGGTCACCGGTAGCGATGGATTTGCTGTCACGGCTGACGTCCAATGCATAATACACTGGTGATTGTATTCCTTCCAGGTCGGCATACTCTTTTCCTGTCTTCATGTCCCAGATCTTGACTTGTCCGTCAAAGCTGCCGGCAGTGACGAGGTACTTTCCGTCTCGGCTGAACACAAATTTCGGAATCGCAATCTGGCCTCGTTGCATCATCAGAGTGACGGGCTGTGCGTGGGCGCGTGAATTAAAGAGGAAGAGTGAAATAAGGAAAAGTGGTAGAGTCTTCATCGGTGATCAATGAGTTTCATTGGAAATAGGAAGTTGCGCTGCTGGTTACGGCGGTTATCGCTCTTGTTCCGGGAGCAGGACTCAAGATAGGCCTCACAACCTAGTTGAGGAAGTACCAACCGATGGAGTCCCTTAGATAGGATCCGCCAAAATATGGTCGCACCCCTACTTCAATCGTGTTTGAAATGGGCACACTGATATCGAATGTTCCCATGAACCGGAACCCCAAACTGCCGCCGCCGGTGTCGGACTTGACCATTGCATGCCCGGCGCGAACAGCCCAGAACTCACGGTCGTGGAGCAACTCCGATTCGTGATTGATGTTCTGGTCGGTGACAACGTCTGCGATGCCGGATAAGTTCCAGAACATGCAGCCGACCAACGCGTCGTAGTCCCGCAAGCCCTTGCTGCTCAATGGAAGGGACGCGGCGAGGTGGAGAAACAAGGGAGTTCCTGTCATATAACTTAGTTGGCCGCCAATGGCTTCATACGTTTTCGTCTCGGTGTTCAATTCAAGGCCAAGCGGCACCCGCCCAATGAACCGGAGGTCTGGTGCGTAGGTTCGAATCATTTGGCGTTGTACGTCCTGTGCAGATGCGAACTGAATTACAGCGGCAAGGGACACGATACAGAACAAACTCATCTTCATCGCCATCCTTCTGAATAATGATTGTGGCTTTGTCCTGCGCCGTTGCATGCCACTTTGTCATCAGCATGCGCCGGACTGCGACCGTTGCTCCTGCGCGCAACTGATAGAAATAAACACCGCTCGCAAGTTTGCTGCCGTCAAACGTAACGTGATACAATCCCGCGGGCTTCTGTCCATCCACCAGAGTCGCCACTTCACGGCCAAGGAGATCGTATAGTATCTGCCTCAAATGTATTATCGTTCGGTTCTAAACGGCGAGGGCAAGTTTGACAAATTGATGAATGGCCGGTACCCGTGGATCCATCCTACTCGAGTACGCCAGTACGTAATGCAAGAAAAGCTGTGATCATCGTAGGTTTAAACAATGCAAGACCACGCATCAATAAGTAGATGAGAAGAATAAGAGAAGTGACCCCGGTCTCTTCCAATTCAACTTCACAGACTCTCAAGAAATGTGTTGTCTCAGAATCGGTTGTCAATCAATAAGGGTGCCCCCAACGAGATTCGAACTCGTGTTCCAAGCTTGAAAAGCTCGTGTCCTAGGCCTCTAGACGATAGGGGCTGGACAAGGAAAAATTCAAAAGTTAAAAGGAAGATGCATCTTGCCGCTTTTTAACTTTTTCCTTTATCATTTTTCCTTGTCTCGGGTGGCCAGTGGGTCTCGAACCCACGACCTCCAGGGCCACAACCTGGCGTTCTAACCAACTGAACTATGGCCACCGTGTTGTCAAAGAACCACCTTGTTATCTGACGCGTGGCTTTAAGATGCGAAAAGCCTGTTACGGAAAAATAACAGGCTCTTCTCTCAACGAACTCAAGTTAGCAAATATTGAGTGGAAAAACAAGGAATTCGTTTCAGTGCTTACAGCGATGCGCGGAGTCGATGACCTCATTCCGCGGTGTCTCTCTCCAACCAGGCTTTCCAGGCTTCAAAGCTGAAGTCTCTGCCGAGGAAATCGCGCACGAGTTGCTCCGCTGGTTTGGAACCACCTGGCGTCAAGACGAGATCTCGGTACCTTCTTGCATCGTCGCTTGCCATGAGGTTGTTCGGATCAAATTGATTGAAGAAATCCTTGGCAATGACCAGCGACCACATGTAGGTGTAATACACGGCTGAATAGTCGGTCAAATGTCCGAACGCGCACTGGAAATGCGTTCCGTCAACGTACCGGAAAGGACGGTATTGTTCGTAGATCGATTTTGTCATCGCATCGGTATTCACTTCCTGCGGACGGCGATTGTGCAGCGAAAGTGAAAGCCTGGCGTACGACATTTGGGTGCGGACCTGCAGTCCTTTTCCAAATTCGCTTGCCTGCCGCATTCTCTTCACGAGTTCCGATGGAATAGGTTCATCGGTCTGGTAGTGTTGTGCGAACGTCGCCAGGGTCGCAGGATCCCACGCCCACTCCTCGAGCATCTGAGAAGGTACCTCCACAAAATCCCATTCGGTCTGAATACCGCTGACTCCAATCCATTTTTGCTGTCCGCCCAAAATGTGATGAAGGAGGTGGCCAAATTCGTGGAACAGCGTCACAACGTCGCTGTGTTCCAACAATCCCGGATCGAGCTCATCGCCACCCGGGAAGTTACAGACGAGTGCTGCTTCAGGAATCTGCACTCCTCGTATACCGCTTCGAATCGCAAATTCCGCGGCATGATTGTATTTGTTCTCGCGGGGATGCATGTCAAGGTAAAACCTGCCGACAAGCGCCTCGCCTTTGAAAACCTCGTAACATTCGACGGAAGCATGCCAAACGGGTGCACTTTCGAGTTTCCTGAATTCCAGGTCGAAGAGCTCACCCAAAACTTCCAAAACCCCTTCTTTCACTCGCTTGAAGGGGAAATATGGCCGTACGGATTGAGCGTCAAAATTGAACTCTAACTTTCGCACTATCTCAGACCAGAAATTGGCTTCCCACGCTTCCACGCTCGTCGCGCCGGATATATCTCGCTTTTTCCTCTTCAGGAGCATCGCATAATCCTGTTGCCCCCTCATCAATGATGCATCGGCAATCTTCTCGATGAACTCGGATACATTGGTTCCATTTCCAACCATCTTGTCTGCAGTGATGTAGTCCGCCCAGTTCTTATGTCCAAGCAAGGTGGCGAGATCGTGACGCTTCGAGATCAACCTGTCGAGCACAGCCAGGTTGGCGGGATGGGCTCGATTGTTGAATTCCATATACATGCGCTTGCGAAGGTCGTCGCTTTTTGCATATGAGAATACCGGAATTGCGTCGGGATAATCGGTCGTCAGCGTGATCGTTCCGTCCTCTCTCGGTTTATGGCGGGCGATGAAATCTTCTGGAAGGCCTTTAAGCTCATCGACACCATGTGCAACTACCGCTCGCCGGTCTTCGCGGATGTTCCGTGAGAATTCCTGTCCGATCACCACTAATTCGTCCCTTAGTTCTTTGATCTTCTTTCGGGTTTGTTCATCTTTGTCCACGCCCGCCAACCGAAAATCACGGAGTGTTCTCGTGAGATAGTACTGAGTAACCGGGTCTGCGCCTGCCACATCGATTGCAGAGAGTGCATCGAAAACGTCACGGTTGAGGCCTAAATCACTGGCAAAAGCGGATATTTCCTGCGTTAGCTTCTCCGCCACATCTCGTAGCGAGGAATCCGGGTGCACCTGCTCCATGAGTGAAGACTGAGAGCTCGCGGAGTCGAGTTGGACGAGAATTTCGTCGTAAAGCCTCAGCGTATTCTCAACAGACCGTTCTCCCTTGAGGCTGAGAAGTCGTTCAAGCTTGTTCTTGGCGTTCGCAAGCTTCTCCTGTTGAAGATCAGCAAAGACCTTCGCATCGGGATTTCCACTCCAGAACGGAGCATTTTGTCTGTCATTGCTCATGCTATCACGTTTCATCCACGAACCGTATGAAATGATCGAAGCTTCGAAACCACGTTAAGAAGATTTTACAATTACCAAATTCCTAAACCACCCAATAGCCAAATCTCGACATTTGTCCGTTGTTTCTCCGCCCATCTACACCCTCTCAATGGTGTGTTTTCGAAACAAATGCTCCAGCCATTGGGCCGATATTTTTTCCATGACGCTGTTTGCTTGCAACCGTGCGCTCAGATTCGAAAAGTCAACTTCATCCATCAGCTGGTCCTGATTCACACAGCTGAAGATGAATTCCTCTTTGCCGGTCTTCGGATTGACGTGGCGCTGCAGGCATTGGGCGCAGATCGCCTTCATCATGCATTGCATGGGAGAATTGATGGATGCGATTCCTACATGCTGCTCGTTGAGGTATGGTTTCAGCTCAAGGTGGCGAGCTTTGGCAACGGCATTCATCATTCGATCGGACCCGATAGCAATAATGCGCCGGGCAGCATTGAGCGGAATTGGAATTTCTCCAAGCTCCCCTTTTGCATAGGCGATCATCGCTTGGATGATGTTTCCCCGGTATGTCTTATCTTGTGGTCGTACGGTCTCGATGAGGTCGCCCGTATCGACGCTGTAAACAACCACGTCGGTTGCTGCCTCGATCTCCTCCCGCTTGTAGAAATCCAATTTCCTCTTGTAGCCGGCAAAATAGACGACCTTGCTATTCTTTCGCTTATATGCCTTTGCGATGGAGAACAGAACTGCATTGCCCAATCCCCCGCCGAGAAGGAGGACAGTGGTGTTTTCTTCGATCTCGGTCGGACAACCGGTCGGCCCCATGAGAACAACTCGCTGCCCGGGTTTTAGTGCGCTGCAAAGTCTGGAACTCGCACCAACTTCCAACGCTATCAGGCTCACCAATCCTCGTTCCTTGTCGACCCAGGCACCTGTCAACGCGATGCCTTCCATCATGAGTAAGGTTCCATCGTATACCGGCGAATCTGTCTCGTAGTTCTGCAACCGATAGAACTGTCCGGGTTCAAACTGTCGGGTTGCCCGAGGGGCGCGAACGATGATTTCGACAATTGTCGGGGTCAACCGCTGAACCTTCTCGACAGTCGCACGCAATTCATTGTCGAGGTGGTTGATGGAGGATTTCCATTCCTCGATCGACGCCACGACACTGTTCGCTTCAACGGATTCCGAAACGTCATTGAACAATTCGAGGACCTTTTTGTATCCTGTCTTTGCGGACGCCATAGCTTTGACCACATTGCCCGCATAATCCGGATGGTTGTCGCCATAGAACGTAACATATTTGCCATTACGCTCATACGATGTGAAAAAGCCGTTTTCATTTTCGCTTGACTGGACGAGGCGCAATCCGCCTTCGTTGGATATACCGTAACTCTGAAAGAACTGATTCCATTCGTCCAGTTCGAATGTGCCGGGGTGTTCACGTTCATACATAACGTTCGGAACCGTGCCAGCAGCCACAAACAACGATTTCGCCGACACGCGATGTGTTTCTCCTGAACTCTTCCACTTTCCATTCTCCAGTTTCTGGCGTTCAAAGACCATCTCCTTGAGGGCTCCGTGCTCATCGGGCACAGCTTCCATCGGACTCATCGATTCGATAAACGATATGCCCTCTTCGAGGCTTTTGATCACCTCCTCGTGGTTAAGCCTGTACGCCGGTGAATCGGTTAGCGATTTCCGATAAAATATATGAACCCCTCCCCACGATCGTATAAGCGAAATGAAATTGGGTTTCTCGTTCTTTGCAGCCGCGCGGGCACGTTCCTTCTGAATATCTTCTGCGTGGGAAAGGTATGTATCGAGAATGGCCTGTTCTTCCGCGTCAAACTGGGACCTGACTCGATCGGCACCGGACTCCTTTACCAGTACGTCGTAGCGGTTTTTGATTTTCTCGACCTGCGCTGGATAGTAGGCCATCAGCTCCGTTGCAGTGTCAATCGCCGTGAGGCCGCCGCCGATTACGATCGCTGGCAGACGAACCTGGAGGTTCGCCAGAGATTCCTTCTTGCCTGCCCCTGTAAGCTGGAGCGCCATGAGAAAATCGCTCGCCTTCCGGATGCCTCTGATGAGATTGTTCTTCATCGTTACAAAGGTCGGTTTGCCGGCCCCACTGGCCAGGCAAACGTGGTCGATCCCGAGATCCCAGGCATCTTCAACGGTAAGTGTCCCCCCAAATCGAACACCGTCGTAGAGTCGAAAATGCTGACGTCGAAGGATGTTGAGGTAAATGACCGTAAGAAAATTCTTGTCCCAACGAACGGTGATTCCGTACTCGGAGACTCCTCCGAACCCGAAGAGGATGCGTTCACTCAGGTTCTTGTAGATCGCGGAATAATCTCTCAAGGGCTGGAATGGAGTAACCGGATTACCCACCCATTCTACAGGGAGTGGTTCGATTTTGAGACCATCAATGCCGATAACACCATACCCTTCATTCAAGAAATAATGTGCGAGCGTATAGCCCGCCGGGCCCATGCCAACGACCAGGATCTTCTTTCCTTTAAAGGGAAGCATATGAGGTCGGTGGATGTTGAGGGGGTTCCACCGTGTGAGCAAGGAGTAGATTTCGAAGCCCCACGGAAGGTTCAATACATCGGTGAGAATGCGGGTCTCAATCTGAGGAATGTTGACGGGATCCTGTTTCTGATAGATACACGCCTTCATGCAGTCGTTGCATATCCTGTGTCCGGTGCCCGGACATAACGGATTGTCGATGGCAATGAGTGCCAGCGCTCCAATCACATCCCCGCGGCTTTTCATCGCGTGCGACTCTGATATTTTTTGGTCGAGGGGGCAACCCTTCAGCGTATAGCCAAGCGGATTTCTCGTGTAGCCCGTTTTGTCGTGCAAACCTTTGGAACAGGAATCCTTGTTCCGCTTGTGGCAGATGATGCAATAATCAACTTCACTTTCAATTTCTCGTTCGGAGTATCGCGAATCTGTCAGATCAAAGCCATCCCGAAATCGATACTGGCTCTCGGGTCCAATGATCGTCCCTGGTACTGGTTCCTGGACTTCCCTCGTCTCGACGAGGTGCTGATACTCGACCGATTTCGGCTGTCGAAATGTGATCCAGTCCTTTGTCTCGTTGCTTCTACTGTAATACTCCGACACCAGCCACTGTTCAAAGATGTCAATCAGGGATTTCAGAAATGATCGCAACCCATCATCACTTGTCGCAGGAAGCACTTTGCGGAAAAAAGGCGAGGTTGCGAGATGCGCTGCGAGTTGAAGGATGAATTTCCGAGATTGCTCCGGGAAAGACTCTTTCGTAAGGCGAGCCTCCTCAAGGAGCTTCATAACGATGAATGCTGTCGATAACTCCAGGTCCGACTTCGGAAGGCCGGTAAAGCCGGAAGAAATCTCGTTCACGTTGTCGCGAAGATCTTTCCGATCCAGCCTAGCTGCGGCGGATTCACTGATATTTTTCAAGGCCCGACGGGAGAAGAATTCCTTCTTGAATTGAAGGATGATATCGACTCGTTGCGCTTCCAATTGCAGATGTTCGCATTCGGCGGTTACTCCGAACATCCGTTGAAGGAAGGCGCTGAGATGGGGGGCCGTCTTGACGAGGATGTCGGAGATCTGAACTTCCGAGAAACCTGTGCCACCGGAATCTCTGTAGGCGCAGAACTGCAGCCAAAGTTCGGAATCGGAAGAACGTACTTCTTCATAAAAAACTCTGGTGAGTTCTGACAACTTTTCTGGGTCGAAGAGATCGTAATATGTAAAGCCGGGAATATGGATTGTGAGCATTTGTTGCGGGGGCAGCATGGTTTTGTCTGATTGTTTGGGTTTTTAAGATAAGCGGCATTGTTTGCAGATTCAATGATTCTTTCTTTCATTGAACACGCAGCCGCGCGTTGCTATCAATGATACTTATAGACGCACGATCAAGGTGATTCGTGCTATCACCGTGAAACCACATTGGGAATTTGACCGATTCGCTGATCCCGAGATCAGAAAACTTCAATTGGTAGGATTCGTATGACTCATACCAGACGAAAACCCAGGAAGACAATCGGCAACAGTATCTATAAAGTGTCGGTTCCGAAGATCGATTTCGAAAAATATGTTCTTGAGAACGGGCTCCAGGTGATATTGCACGTGGATAGAAAACTGCCGGTCGTGCACGTGAACCAGTGGTTCCACGTCGGCTCGAAGAACGAAAGGCCGGGACGGACGGGCTTTGCTCATTTGTTCGAGCACTTGATGTATCAAGGCTCGGCGAATGCCAAAGGGGAGTATTTCGGCTATGTCGAGAAAGCTGGCGCCAACCTTCGTGAAGGAGGCGTCAATGGCACGACCAATGAAGACAGGACTAACTATTTTGTCACGGTACCGTCAGGTAATCTCGAATACATTTTATGGCTGGAATCTGACAGGATCGCCACGCTGGCGGATTCGCTCACACAACAGGATTTCGAAAATCAGCGGGATGTTGTAAGGAATGAACGCCGCCAGGGTGTAGAGAACCAACCGTACGGCAGGGCATTCAAGCTTATTTCGGAAAATCTGTTTCCGTCCGGGCATCCATATTCGTGGCCGGTTATCGGTAGTCACGAGGATCTTTTGGCCGCCTCCATGGATGATGTGAAACAGTTCTTCAAGACTTACTACACCCCTAACAATCTCTCCCTTTGTCTGGCCGGAGATTTTGACCCACTCGAGGCTAAGCCTCTTATAGAAAAATACTATGGCAGTCTCCTCCCGGGTCCTGCGCTGGACAGGCCCGGCATTTCACCGGTCTCTCTGGATGGCGAGAAAATTGTCGAAGTGAATGACAGGGTCCCTCAGGATCGGGTATACATGGTCTGGCCGTCACAGAGTTTCTTTGCAGACAGAGAGCCGGAAGTTACGATGGCCTCGATAATCCTGACAGATGGCCTCTCATCACGTCTTAACCGAAAATTGGTGTACGACGAGAAGCTCTGCAGCAATGTATTTTCGTTCAACGATGCCGGCGAGATTGCAGGAATGTTCATTATTATGGCGACGGCGAGAGCAGGTGTACATCTCCAGCGTATTGAAGAGATCGTGACCGATGAAATCCGCAAGCTTGCACAAAACGGCCCAACGAAACGCGAACTTATCAGAGCAAAGACAAAATGGGAATACGATTACATCTCCGGCCTTGAACGCATTGGCGGCATGGGAGGCAAAGCTGACAGACTCAATGCCTACAACACGTATTTGGGAGATCCCGGCAAGTTCGAAGAAGATTTCATTCGTCATCGCCGCGTTTCTCGCGAAGGCGTTAAGCGAGCGGTCGAAGATTCTATTTCCACAAGAAATCGCCTTCTGGTCCGGTTTCATCCTGAAGTTTCACAAAGGACTTCTGTTCCGGTGCCTGACCGCACGCAGATACCTCCTCTCGGCCTCGACAAGCCTTTCAACGTCCCCAACGTGCAGTCGGCAAATATTGGGAATGGCCTCGAAATCTATGTGGTGGAGCGTCACGACCTGCCGAAGGTAGCTGTTGTATTTGGCACAAAGGCTGGAAGCATTGAGGATCCTCCGGACAAGACGGGCGTTGCACATCTTGCTCTTCGGACCATCGACAGGGGCACCAAGTCCAGGGGAGCATTGGAAATTGAGGATGCGTTGGGTGATCTTGGAACGTCCCTCCACGGCTTTGCTGCTCGCGAGATGTCGTATCTCTCGCTCGACGTGCTGAAAAGCAATCTTGCGGGAGCGACTTCGATTCTTGCTGATGTCGTTCTCCATCCTGCATTCCTCCAGCAGGAGTTTAAAAGGGAACAAGAATTGCACCTTGATGCCTTAAGACAGGAAAGCAGCAATCCGAATGTGATCGCGTCCAGGATACGGTCAATGCTCGCGCTTGGCCCCACACATCCATATGGAAGACCTTTGCGGGGGTTCCCAGCGAGCATCGAGTCCATTACACGAGCTGATTTGGAAAATTTCCACCATACCTTTTGGAGCCCAGAGCGTTCTGTGTTGGTGTTCGTGGGAGACGTCACGCTCGAAGAAGCAAAAACATTGTCCGACAAATACTTCAGATCGTGGAAGTCAGTATCGAGACGCCAAATTACCATCCCGTCTCCGCAACCGTTCGCTTTCAACAAAATCTATCTTGTCGACCGTCAAGACGCGGCGCAGACTGCCGTGGCACAAGTTCTTCCTGGTCCAAGCCGCTTGTCAGATGAGTACTTTCCGCTCAGGCTTGCTGATGCGGTTTGGGGGAGTGGTTTCATGACTCGTCTGAACCTGAATTTGCGTGAGAACAAGGGATACACGTATGGAGCATCTTCGGCTCTTGCGCTTTACACGAAGGCCGGCTTCTGGTATGCTGGCGCCAGCGTTCAGACCGATAAGACAAAGGAAACTGTCATTGAGTTCATCAATGAACTAAGGGACCTCGCAGGTGCAAAGCCAATTTCTGAGTCTGAGCTCGCAGCAGCCAAGACAAACAGAGTGAGGGGCTTCGCTCAGCAGTTTGAAACATTTGATCGAATCGCGGGGATCGTGACAGAGTTGTGGTCCTTCGATTTGCCAATGTCCGAGCTCCAAAGGGAGCCAGTAGAGTTTGCAAACGTGACCTTGGAAGTCGTGAACAATGTTGCTCAACGATATGCGAAATTGGAGAACTCTATGTTGCTACTCGTGGGGGATCGATCGAAAATTGAGGAACCTGTTCGCAGCTTGAATCTTGGTGAGGTCGTAGTTCTTGATGATGAAGGGAAACTCGTTGGATAACCAAGTCCCTACCTCTCGATTCACACTTTCTTGCTAGATCCATGTGAAGTGTCGCGAGAATTCGGTGCGCGCGTTCAAAATGTGCCGCCGAGCTAGCAGTGGGCCCCGCACGGACACTCTCCGTAATCGCTTCAAATACAATAGCTTAATCTCTCTAGATTCATTCTCAATTCACTTGCAACTTTAGGCTAGATTTTCGTAAACTATTGCACATTCAATGACTCATAGTCATTTTTTGGAATGGAGTCAAAAATGGGAATCCAAGAACGCAAGGAACGCGAAAAAGAGCACCGCAAGGAAGAGATAGTCGATGCAGCGCAAAAGCTCTTTCTCGACAAAGGCCTTCAGACGACCACGATGGACGAAATTGCTGAGGCGGCGGAGCTAAGCAAAGGCACTATCTATCTCTATTACAAAAGCAAGGAAGACCTTTATCTCGCCGTGATCATGCGCGGGATACAGACCCTGTACGAGATGTTTGATGCGAGGATCAAGACGGAACCCGATGTTGTCAAGGCACTGATGGCGCTCCAGGAAACCTACCTTGATTTTTTCTACAAGCATCGCAGCTACTTCCGCATGATGCATTTTCTCCAAACACCGCAATTTCACAAACAGGTGTCCAATGAGATGATGCAGGAGGCATCGCTCGTCACGCAAAAAATCTGGAGTCTTACCATAGCAGTGATCGAGCGGGGCATGAAGGAAGGAATCCTGATTTCAAATCTTAACTCCGTCGAAATCGCAATCATACTCTGGTCGAGCGCCACTCAATTGATGATGCGGATGGACACTGAGCGTGATCGATGGAAAGAGATGATGAACATTGACCTTGAGCGAGTTCTCCGCGTTTCGAATTCCCTGCTGCTCGGATCAATCTTGACCACTGAGGCAAAGCAAGCTAACGCAACACTATTGAACACGAACACTCCGGGAACCGGCACGGACAACTAGCCGGTTTCACCCTTCAGATTCCGAGGATAACCAGATGATACCAAGAATAACCGCATCATATTTGTGTCTTTTGTTGTCGTGCCTATCAGTCGATTCGATGATAGCTCAGCAATCGGCACCCGTTCAACTTACGATTGAAAAAGCAGTGCAGCTTGCTCTCGCCAACAACCCTGATGTTCTGACATCGAAGCTCGAAAAGGAGAAGGCGGGCGGACGCGTGCTCGAAGCGTGGGGAAATGCCTTGCCTTCCGTCGATGTCTCCAGTCAGTATGTACATCTGATCGACAAACCGGTGAGCTATTTCCCTGACTATCTCATCTATCCCCTCTTTAAGCTTATTGACTCATCCTATCAATTTCCCAGACCCACCGGACAATTGGTACTGTTCCCCGGCTCCATGTCGCCGAGTTTTAGTGCCGGCGCTTCGCTGAACGTCAGACAAATACTATTCAACGGCGCCGTCTTTGTCGGCGTAGGAGCAGCGAATATCTATTCGCGCCTGGCAAGTGATCTCTACGAGGCGAAGAAAGTAGAGACGGTAACACAAGTAAAGAAAATTTATTACGGCGCTCTCCTTGCCCGGGAAGTCTTCGAACTGACAAAGTCCAGCCTGAAGAATGCGGAAGACAACCTGAAAAACGTGCGCTTGATGAGGCAGCAGGGAATCGTTTCAGAATACGATGAGTTGCGTGCAACGGTTGGAGTCGAGAACCTACGTCCAGTGGTGATCCAGACTGAGAATGGATACGAACTCGCATTGGATGCCCTCCGCAATTCGATTGGAATGGTAAACAGGGACAGGATTACTCTGGTGGATAGTCTCACATTTCGAACTGTGGACGATTCTCTGATTGCGGATGCCGAAAGTCTTGTCCTCGGGTCGAACCTTGGATTGAGTGCTGTACAGAAGGAAATCGAGCTCAATGGCGCCGCTGTGAACGCCGAACGTTCAAACTATCTGCCGACGATACTCGCTTTCGGGTCGTATCAATATCAGGGAATCGAAAACCAGTTCAGTTCATTCTCGACGAATGACTTCTATAAAAGCTCGCAGGTGGGCTTAAGTCTTTCGCTCAATCTCTTCCAGGGACTGCAAACGTACGCACGCGTTGAGCAGGCACAACTCGAACAACAAAAAAGTGAAGAACAGAAAGTTGCGCTTGAGCGGAACCTGCGAACGGGTGTCCATTCGATTCGCAGCAACCTGCAGCAAGCAAGAAAACGGTTGGAAGCTCAGGAGAAAACGATTGAGATGGCTGAACGGGGGTATAAAATTGTCACGGCCCGCTTCCTGAGCAGTGCGGCCACGCAATTGGAAGTCAATGACGCCGAATTGGCGCTGACACAGGCGAAGGTCAATCGCATTCAGGCAGTTTACGATTATCTGGTAGCTGCCGCCGATCTTGACCAGCTCATCGGCCGATTGCCTTCGTATGTCTTGAATACTGCTCAGTAGCGAATCTTTAGACAAAGGAAAACACCGATGAAAAACGAAAAGAAGGTCATCACATGTATGCTGGGCATTGCAGCGGGATTGCTGTTCAGCGCTTGTAACAAATCGGCCACAAACAACGGCCAGACCGTGCAGCCGGTAAACATCCGCATTGAGATTGTCAAACCGCAGCTGCTTCTGGACGCCGTCGAAGTCGCAGGGATTGTGAAGGCGTTCGAAGACGTCAATATGAGCCCGGAGGAGGGCGGGGTCGTGAAAGAGTGGAAAGTGACGAAGGGGCAATTTGTGAAGAAGGGGGATCTCATCGTTGTCTTGAAAGATGATATGCTGAAAGCGGGATGGGATGCCGCTCAAGCGCAGTACAACATGGCAAATCTCAACCTCGAAATGCAGCGAAAGGTGTATGAAGAAAAGGGCATCAGCGAGTTGCAATTTAAGAATTTGCAGTACGCGAGGGATGCGGCAATGGCCAATGCAGAACTGATGAAAGCCCGTTGGGAGCATACGCAGCTCCGCAGTCCTATTAATGGAATCGTAGATAACACGATTCCGAATGTCGGCGATTTTGCTCCACCGGGCATACCGATAGCGCGGATTGTCGACATGACCGCCGTGAAGATCCAGGCGGACGTGCCAGAAATGTATTCCGGGACCATTTCTGTCGGCACGCGGGCAACCATCATCTTCGATGCTTTGCCGGGTGACACGCTCAGAGGTAAAGTTACGTTCGTAGGAGCAACCGTCTCGTCATCAAATCGGTCGCTGCCCGTGGAGATTATCCTCCCCAACCCGTACAGGAAACTCAAACCGGAGATGGTGGCCAAGGTCAGGTTGCTGCGTGAGACAAAGACCAATGCGATCCTGGTCAGCGATAATGTCGTACAACTGGTCGATCGCGACCGCGTGATTGCCTATGTCGAAAGCAACGGTAGAGCAGAAGAGCGCCGGTTGAAATTGGGTGGACACCAGGGAATTATGGTGGAGGTGCTTGAAGGGCTAAAGGCGGGCGACCATCTCATTGTCGGCGGCTATCAGAAGGTTGTCGATAGTTCACCGGTCACAGTGACACAATAGCGGAGAAACGTCCATGAAAATTTGGAGCATTGCAGTGGACAACAAGACGGCGGTTTACGTCTTGATGGTCGTCATCGTGATCTTTGGATGGACTTCGTACAACGAGCTTCCGCGTGAGGCAGCCCCGGACATCAAGATCCCCCTCGTGATCGTGGCGACGCCGTACATCGGCGTATCGCCTGTCGACATCGAAGGACTCATCACACAGCCTCTCGAGCGGGAGCTCAAAGGATTGAAAGACCTGAAACAGATCACGTCGGTCTCAAAAGAAGGCCTTTCGACGATCCAGGTAGAGTTCAACACGGGAATTGATATCGATGAAGGGTTGCGTCGTGTGCGGGACAAGGTCAACTCTTCGCGTTCGCAGCTCCCAAACGATATTCTTGAACCGGTCATCCGTGAGATCAACATCAGCGAATTCCCGATTATGTACGTTAACGTTGGGGGAAAAGTCGGTCTCGCCCGACTGAAGAAGGTCGCTGACGATCTTCGTGATGAAATTGAAGCGATACCCGGGGTGATCAGCGCCGACATCACGGGAGGACTCGAACCGGAAGTCCAGGTCAATGCCGATGTCTATCGGATGAACGCATACCAAATAAGCTTCGATGATATCGCCAATGCGATCAGGAGCGAGAACCTGTCGATCCCCGGCGGTTCCATCGACACAAAAGAAAAGAACCTTACTGTCCGGGTGCCAGGAGAATTCAAGGATGTCAGTCGCCTCGAGGATATCATACTGAAGATGCAGAACGGGAAGGCGATCTATCTCCGCGATGTGGCATCGGTGGACTACTCGTTCGAGGACCGCCAGACATACGCGCGCCTGAATAGAACAGAAGTTGTTTCCGTTCAGGTACGGAAACGGGCAGGCGAGAACCTCCTGCGCATCGCAGGGCAAGTCAAGCAAATTGTAAAAGACAAGCAAGCAGAGTTGCCGCAGGGAATCAACCTCGATATTTCCAACGATCAGTCGAAGTTTGTCACCCGGATGGTGAAAGAGCTGGAAAACAGCGTTTTGACCGGTATGCTCCTCGTGGTGCTCTCGCTGTTCATGTTCTTCGGGTTGAAGAATTCGCTGCTCATTTCAACAGCCATTCCCTTGTCCATGTTTGTGGGATTTGTCGTTCTCTCGGTATTGGGCATCACGCTCAACATCGTTGTCCTGTTCTCTCTGGTCTTGGTTCTCGGCATTCTTGTCGATGATGCGATCGTGGTTATCGAAAATACATACCGCCACCAGCAGGAATACGGGGAAGAGCCTGCTCAGGCGGCCAAGAAAGCAGCAGGGGAAGTCTTCGTTCCGGTCCTCACATCTACGGTTACGACGCTCTCTGCATTCTTACCGCTCGCCTTCTGGCCCGGAATTGTCGGAGACTTCATGAAGTATTTTCCGATCACACTTATTATCACGTTAACAGCATCTCTGTTCGTTGCCTATGTTATTAGTCCGGTTCAGGCTGCCCGCTGGATCAACTATAAGCGTGACATTCGCCGGGCAAAGGAGAACCTGGAACATCCGCACTGGTACAAGAAGTACAATCCTTTCACTATTCTGTATCATAAGGTGGATGAGTCTCTCTTCCCCTTGCTTCAGCGAGAATATGTGAAGACCCTGAAGTGGACGCTGGATCACAAGGGGCTCACGATGGGTGGCGCCTTCGGGCTTTTGTTGTTCATCATTGTTTTGTTTGCAATGTTCAACAAGGGTGTTGACTTCTTCCCGAACACGCAACCTTCACAGGTGACGGCCAGCATCGAGATGCCGGCGGGAACATCACTCAATGTCACGAACGCAGTCTCTGAGTTGCTGGAGCGCCGTTTGCAGAAGATCCCCGGAAGAAAGGACGTTGAATTCATTGCTACCTCCGTCGGGACGTCAGATAATCCGTTCGACTTCGGCGGGCAGGGGACGCCCAACAAAGCGCAGATCGCGATCAATTTCTATGAGAAAAAGCTACGTGCGCAGAGCACATTTACTACTCTCGAAGAGGTCCGCAACACCACACTGGGGATTGCGGGCCCCGACATCAGGGTCGCGAAACAACAGATGGGGCCGCCCGTCGGCGCGCCAGTGAATATCGAGATTTCCGGAGAGGACTATGACCAGCTGGCTTCCCTGAGCAAAATGGTCCAGGAAAAAATCAAAAGTATTCCCGGTCTGGTCGATCTCAAAGATGACTATAATACGGGACGTCCGGAACTCGAGGTCAAAATCGACAGGGAAAAGGCGGGAATGTACTATACAAGCACGGGCCAAATCGCAGCGACTGTTCGCGCAGCAATCGCAGGCGTTGATGCCTCGAAATATCGAGTCGGCGAAGACCAATACAACATACGAGTCCGGTTGAAGGAAGATCAGCGTGAATCCCCTGCCGATCTCGAAAACCTGCGTATTACCTTCATGAACCGCAGGGGCCAGCTGCTTTCAATCCCGCTGACGTCGGTGGCGGATGTCAGCCGCACAACGGCGGTATCCGACATCAAACGGAAAGACCAGAAACGCGTTGTCACAGTTTCCGGCGACGTCGAAGGGCGCGTGCAGTCTGAGGTCATCAACGACGTAAATACAAGACTTGGTGGGCTGGCGCTGCCATCGGGCTACAAGATAAAGCTTACCGGCTCGCAGGAAGAACAACAGAAGGCCGCAGACTTTCTCAGCAGCGCGTTCATCATCACCCTGTTGCTCGTCTTTCTGATTATGGTTGCGGAATTCAATTCCCTGAAAGTACCCTTCGTAATCCTGATCTCCGTCATTCTTTCACTCATCGGCGTAATGCTCGGATTGGTGGTCACTGGAACACCGGCAAGCGTCGTAATGACGGGAGTCGGTGTCGTGGCACTTGCAGGCATCGTCGTTCGAAACGGCATCGTGTTGCTGGATTTCGTCAAACACAAGCTGAGTGATGGGGGAATGTCGCTCGAAGAGGCCCTGCTGGAAGCAGGACGAATCCGTCTTCGTCCGGTTCTCCTGACTGCAGCAGCCACGGTACTTGCACTTGTACCCTTGGCCACTGGGTTTGACTTTGACTGGCGCGAGCTACACTTCATCATCGGCGCGGAGAGTGCTGAGTTTTGGAGGCCGCTCGCCGTGGCCATCATCTTTGGCCTCACGATTTCCACGTTTTTGACACTTGTCATTGTTCCGACCGTTTATTCGTTGTTAGACGAGTGGGCAAAAAAGGTAAAGGTTCGTTTTGGGCGCTCGCAGGAATCGTAGAAGGTAAAGCGCCCAATGGAAAGGCAGTGTCGAAACTTTGAAGGAGACCTGCCTCTCTCCCAGTCGACTGTACATTGCTCTGGCTAGGTTGCTTCGCGATGTCGTACGCTGGAGAATTGCTCTTTTCATCGCACGCACATGGAGCATGACTGTTCCCTTCAAGCAACGTCTCTGCTTTTCCAGTCAGCATCTTGGGTGGGAACCTCTGCTAAGCGATACGAATTCCTCAGAACCAACCTCGATTGAGGGTGCAACATTCTCTGTTTTTGAGACTAACAAAG